>Ga0172382_10014496_pt1 | contig 10027 bp, 8 predicted proteins | sample Leawel138RmetaG_FD_122245 | JGI IMG/M metagenome (GOLD analysis project Ga0172382, IMG submission 122245) | Leachate microbial communities from a municipal landfill in Southern Ontario, Canada - Leachate well 138R metaG | ecosystem: Engineered > Solid waste > Landfill > Unclassified | place... | reverse complement strand
TCGCTGTATTTTCAAATATACCAATTTGAACTTCATTGGTTATCTCACCTAATAACTTAGGTCCGAAAATATTAAATACAGCTGATAAAGATGCAAATAAAATGACGATAATAAATACAACTTTGTATGGTTTTAAATAAGTAAACAGCATCTTAAATGCTTTTTTCATAGATTTCGGTTTTTGAACAATACGTCCTTGACCTGGTCCATGTCCTGGTCCTCTTTGAGGTCTAGCTTGTGTGTTTTCTTTAGCCATTTGCTAGTTCCTCCTTTGAAAGTTGTGCATATGCAATATCTTGATATGCTTCACAAGTTTCTAATAATTCGTGATGTGTTCCTTGTCCGACAATTTCACCTTTATCTAAGACGACAATTTGATCTGCATCCATAATCGTCCCAATTCTTTGTCCAACTACAACATTTAAAGCATCTTTGACTTCAGATTTTAATGTCTTTCTTAAAATTTTATCTGTTTTATAGTCTAATGCACTAAATGAATCATCAAATATATATATGCTTGGATTTTTGATAAGTGCTCTGGCAATGGATAATCTTTGTTTTTGTCCGCCAGATACATTTTTACCACCTTGATCAATGACATGTTTAATACCATCTTCAAGTCCATCAACATAATCTTTTATTTGCGCTATATCTAATGCACGATTGATATCATCATCAGATGCATTAGGATTAGCAATCTTCATATTAGATTCAATACTACCACTAAATAAAACACCTTTTTGTGGGACATATCCCATCAATTTATATAACTCAGAAAGTGGATAGTTTTTAATATTCTTCTTGTTAATTAAAATCTCACCTTCAGTGACATCATAAAACCGTAGTAATAATTGAATGATTGTTGATTTTCCAGAACCAGTAGAGCCAATAAAAGCTAATGTTTGACCTTTAGTTGCTTTAAAATTAATATTTTTAATAACACATTCTTCTGCATTTGGATATTTAAAGCAAACATTTCTAAATTCTACTTCAACATCTTTATTTGGATGTTCTTGATTTGCGTTTTGATCATTAATCTTATAAGGTGTTTGAATAACTTCCATGATTCTATTTGCAGATACCCATGCTCTAGGTAAAAATATAAACATCATAATAAGCATCATGAAACTCATCATGATCATCATAGCATAAGAAATAAATTCTACTTGGATAGCTAGACCTTCAATGGGTGTACTTCCAAGTGCATTTTGACTAATTAAGACTGCACCAACAACGATTAATGCTAAATTTAAACCTCCGAATACTAAAGTCATACCAGGATTTAAGAAACTCATCGCTGTATTAACAAACACATGTGTTTTTGTTAAACGTTCATTAACACCTTCAAATTTATCATCTTGAATATCTTGAGCATTATGTGAACGAATAACTCTAATACCTGTAAGTGTTTCTCTAGTGACTTCATTTAGGTCATCTGTTCTTTTTTGTAAGATATTAAATTTAGGACCAACAATGATAAAGATAACAGTAACCATAAATATAATTGCAACAACACCACCAACAACAACCATTGACATCGTTGGATTTAGGTTGGTTACTTTAAGTATTGCAGCAACAGCCATAATAGGTGCTCTAACGAGCATTCTAAGCATAAGAATCATTGAATTTTGGACTTGCGTAATATCATTAGTTGTTCTTGTAATTAATGATGGCGTTGAAAATTCATTAACTTCTTCTAATGAAAAACCTTGAACATGTGAAAAAAGTTTGTTTCTTGTGATATTAGCAACTCTTGTTCCAACAGTTGCAGCAAAATAACTAGCTATAATTGTAGAAATGATACTGCCTAATGTGACAAGCAACATCATTAAACCTTCATTTAATATGCTTGATGTTTGACTTTCACCACTTTGATAAGCATTACCAATGATTTTTATGATATTTCCCATATATTCAGGTAACATCAGATCAAATCTTACTTGGATGTATATGAATAGTATGATAAACAAAATAAAGATCCAGTGATACCATTTAAGATATCTAAATATTTTTAGCATAATCCACCTCTTTTTATATTACTACTTTATATTATCTATATTTTTGTTGATTTGTCAACAATTAAGTATTATTTTTTATACTTTCTTGACTTGCATTTCATTAAGGCATATAATATAAATATAAGTTAAGATAGTAAAGAGACCAGAGCAAAGTAATAAATAGATGATCTATTTTTCTTTGCATATTTTTTTAGGAGCACTCAAAATGATTATAAACCAAAAAATTATTCCTGCCATCAGCAATCATCAAACATTTAAAAAGTTTTTATCTCTTGATTATACATATGGGATCTTAATGAACTTTCAACTAGCTCAATTATCTGATTTAGTAAAAGAAATGAAAGCTCATGGTAAAAAAGTCTTGATTCATTCTGAACTTATTAAAGGCTTGAGCAGTGATGAGTTTGGTGCTATCTATTTAATTCAATCACTAAATGTGGATGGTATTATCTCAAGTAAGCCCAAAGTTATTGAAGTCTGTAAAAAAAGAAATGTGATAGGTATCTTTAGATTCTTTTTAAAAGATTCAACTGCTCTTGAACAAAGTTTAGCTATCACAAGAAAATTAAGCCCCAACTTTATTGAAATACTTCCAGCATCAAGTGTTGAATTGATTAAATCTATAAAAAATGAAGTCCATTCAGATATTTTTATGGGCGGACTTATCCATACAAAAAACCATATTAAAGCATGTCTCGATGCTGGTGCTATTGGTGTAACAACATCTAATCCAGAATTGTGGACATAAAAAACAAGTTAATCTAGATAAAGAGACCATAGAGAGAAAAAAATGATAACACTATCATCTTTTTCTTTTTTTATATTTTAAGGAGGTGTGATTATGTACGATTATACAATTATAGGCGCAGGTATTATTGGTTCGCTAATCGCTAGAAATTTAAGTAAATATGATATCAAAGTGTGTGTATTAGAAAAAGAAAATGATGTCGCAAATGTTCAAACAAGAGCAAATAGCGCGATTGTTCATTCAGGACATGATCCAAAACACGATACATTAAAAGCGAAACTATCAGTTTTAGGTAACGCATTATATGATGATTTAGAAAAAGAATTAAATATTTCATTACTTAGATCTGGTGCTTTTGTTTGTGCACATGATAAAACAGAAGAAAAAATCTTAGATGATCTATATCAAAATGCAACATTAAACCATGTCAAACACATGGAGTTTTTAACCTACGATCAAGCAAAAATACTTGAACCTAATATATCACCTTCAGTCACAAAAGTACTGTCACTTCCAACCACAAAAGTTTGTTTTCCTTGGGAGGTTGCGTTTTTTGCTTTAGAAAATGCGATAAATAATGGCGTAGAACTTAGAAGAAATGCTTTAGTTACAAGTATCACAAAACATGATTTTGGATACGAGATAAAAACTGCAAACAATGAAATAATCCAAACAAAACATGTTATCAATGCATCAGGTGTATATGCTGATGATATTGCTAAAATGATTCATCCAACTATTGATTTTAAAATCACCCCAAGAAAGGGTGAGTATTTTGTACTTGATAAGAGTGTAAAAGGATTTATTCATCACGTCTTATATCCACTACCTACTTCAAAAGGTAAAGGTGTATTAATTACTCCACAAGTTCACGGTAATATTTTATTAGGCCCAACCAGTGAATTTATAAATGATAAAGACGATATATCCACATCAACTTCTGGCCTATCTTACATAAAAGAACATGCAAATAGTTTAGCAAAAGACATACCTTATCATCTCATCATCAGATCTTTTGCTGGTGTTAGATCTTCTTCTACTTATGATGATTTTTATATTAAAGAAGATACACTCAATAAAGGTTTTTATCAAGTTGCTGGCATTGATTCACCAGGTATCACCTCTGCTCCTGCGATTTCCAATTATTTAGTTGATGAGATTATTAAAATAGACCTACCCATCAAAAAAACTTATAATCCTATTTTAAAAAAGAAAGTTGTGTTTAAAGACTTACCTAAAAAAGAAAAGGCTATTAAACAAACAGAAAATCCTTTGTACGGAAGAATCATTTGTAAATGTGAGCATATTACAGAACAAGAGATTGTTGATGCAATCAAAGGACCTTTAGGTAGCCAAACCATAAAAGGCATAAAAAAAAGAGCTCGCGCTGGAAGTGGTCTTTGTCAAGGTGGTTATTGTGAATCATTGGTCTTAAAAATAATTTCAAGAGAAACGCATACACCTTTATCTAAAGTCAACTACGATCAACTTGATACACCAATTCTATGTGAAGAAACGAAGGTAAAATTATGAAAAGATATGACCTATGTATCATAGGTGGCGGAGCTGCAGGTCTTTCTGCGGCCCTAGCAGCTTATGATGATCAACTAGATATCATCATCATTGAAAGAGAAAATCAACTGGGTGGTATTCTAAATCAATGTATTCACAATGGCTTTGGATTACATGTTTTTAAAGAAGAGTTGACTGGACCTGAATATGCACAAAAATTAATCAAACTTATTTATGAAAAAAAGATTAACTTTCTCTTAGATACCACTGTACTTGATATCGAAAAAACTAATGATTTTAAGATTACTATTTCTAATATTAAAGATGGTGAATACGATATACATTCTAAAAGTGTCATCCTAACAACAGGCTGTTACGAGCGCACTAGAGGCCACATTTCAATTCCTGGTGATCGACCTAAAGGTATTATGACTGCAGGTAGTGCACAAAGATACTTAAATATGGATGGCTATTTAGTTGGTAAGAGTATATTTATTTTAGGCAGTGGGGATATCGGATTGATTATGGCTAGAAGAATGACTTTAGAAGGTGCTAAGGTTCATGGTGTAGCTGAGATTATGCCTTACTCAAACGGGCTAACTAGAAACGTTGTACAATGTTTAAATGATTTTGACATTCCTTTATATTTATCTCATACTGTAGTTGATATAAAAGGAAAAACTCAATTAGAAGAAATTACGATTCAAGAAATAGATGAACATAAAAATTTTATTCATGGTACACAAAAAACCTTTAAAGTCGATACGCTTCTTCTTTCTGTAGGTTTAATTCCAGATGTAAAATTATTTGATCATTTAAGTATTGATTTAGATATACATACAAAAAGCGCTGTTGTTGATCAAAATTTAGAAACATCAGTTACTGGTTTATTTTTATGTGGTAATGCTCTTCATGTTCATGATCTAGTTGATGATGTGACTATTGAAAGTCAAAAAGCTGGAAAATTCGCTAGAACATTTATTCATCAAAATCAAAGTGAACAGAAAATATTAAAAGAAATTTTAATAGATGAACACATTCAACATATTATTCCACAAGTTATTAATTTTTCAAATGTAGTTGACCCTATTGAACTTTCATTTAGAACGCTAAAAAAATATGAGAAAGTTAATGTAACTATTACTCAAAATAATCAACTTATCAAAACTAAAATATTAACATATGTCACACCTGCTGAAATGCAAAAAGTGAGCATAAAAGCATCTGATCTAATCTCAAAAAATCCTCTTTATGTTAATTTAGAGGAGGTCTAACGATGGAAGGAAAAGATTTAATATGTATTATGTGTCCTGTTGGATGTCATCTAAATGTTGATAAAGACGGACAAATATCTGGCAATAAGTGTAAGCGTGGATTAATTTATGGTCTTGAAGAAATTAAATCTCCAAAAAGAATGTTAACATCTACAGTAAAAACTAACTTTATTGATATGCCACGCCTACCTGTAAAAACATCTAGCCCTATCCCTAAAGCTTTAATTTTCAAAGCAATGGAAAAACTTAATGACATAATCATTAAAAATAATGTTAAAATAGGAGATATAATCATTGAAAACATTTGTGATACACATGTTGATGTCATCGCTACAAGATCTTATAGACCATAAACGAGGAGTTTTTAAATGAAATCATACATTTTAGCAATAGACCAAGGTACAACTTCAACAAGGGCTATTATTTTTGATAAGCAAAGTCAAATTATCTCAATTGCTTTTGAAGAAATCGATCAAATTTATCCAAATCCTGGATGGGTTGAACAAGATGCCAATGATATTTGGGTTAGTGTTTTAACCGTTATGGCAAGGTGTTTAATTGATGCAAATTTAAAAGCTGAACAAATATCTGCAATAGGCATTACAAACCAAAGAGAAACTACAGTCATATGGGATAGAAACACTGGTAATCCTGTTTATAATGCTATTGTTTGGCAATCAAGACAGACTCAAGATATATGTAATAATTTTAAAGCACAAGGTTTAGAACCATTGATTAAAGAAAAGACAGGACTTATAATAGATCCTTATTTTTCAGCATCAAAAATCAGATGGATCTTAGACCATATTCCTAATGGGCAACAAAGAGCTGAAGAAAATGAACTCATGTTTGGAACCATTGATACATGGCTTTTATACAAGCTTTCTGGTGGTACACATAAAACAGATGTATCTAACGCTTCAAGAACCATGTTGTTTAATATTAACGATTTAACATGGGATAAAGAACTTTGTGATTTACTTAACATTCCAATGAATATATTACCTGAAGTCAGATCTTCTTCTGAAATCTTTGCATATACGATGCCTTATCACTTTTTTGGCGAAAAAACACCAATTAGTGGCATAGCTGGAGATCAACAAGCATCACTTTTTGGTCAAACATGTTTTGAGGATGGTTCTGTTAAAAACACTTATGGCACAGGTTGTTTTATGCTTATGAATACGGGTGATAAACCTGTTCAATCAAAAAATGGTTTATTAACAACTGTCGCTTGGAAAATTAAAGATCAAGTATGCTATGCTTTAGAAGGTTCTGTATTTGTTGCTGGTTCTTCTGTTCAATGGCTACGTGATGGCTTAGAGATGATTAAAGAGGCTTCTGATACTGAAGCACTATCAACTTCGATTAAATCAAACGAAGGCGTATACGTCGTTCCAGCTTTTGTAGGACTTGGTACACCTTATTGGGATTCAGAAGCAAAAGGTGCTATGTTTGGATTAACAAGAGGCACAACTAAAAAACATTTTGCTAGAGCTGTTTTAGAATCTATTTGTTATCAATCACTTGATGTTTTAACTGCAATGCAAAAAGATGCTAAACTCCCTATTAAATCATTTAAAGTTGATGGAAACGCAGTAGCAAACGAATTTTTAATGCAATTTCAAGCTGATATCATAAATATAGATGTTAATCGTCCAAAGATTAGAGAGACAACAGCATTAGGCGCAGCTTATCTTGCTGGATTAAGTGTAGGTATATGGAATAATCTAGAAGAAATTAAGTCTTCTTGGCAACTAGATCGTTTGTTCAAACCAGAAATGTCAGTTGAAGAGAGAGAAAAAAACATACACGGATGGCACATAGCTGTTAAAGCAACAAGAGCATTTAAAATCTAATGATTGGATGTGATTCATATGAAAAAAGCATTAATTTTGATCTATGTAGTAACACTTTTATATATCACATCCATGTTAATATTTGGAAATTTGCGTTTTCTAATTTTTGATGACTTTATCAGAAACATCATAGATCCTCATACATTTTTAGTATTCAACTTATTAGGCATATTTCCATTTATGATCATCTTATATATGTATTTTTATGATATAAAATTAAATAATAAAAATTCGAAATTAATATACTTAAGCTTTTTGTTTGGTGGATTTGTACTTTATCCAGTCATTTTTAGTTCAAACATAAAAAAAGCAAAAAGACTCAATAATCTTCCATACATAAACTTAATTTTTATAACCATTAGTGCATATACATTATTTATATTTTTCTATATGGATGTTTTCGGAGATTTTTCTAATTATTTATATATGTTCAAAAATGATATCTTAGTTCATATCATGACGATAGATCTTATGATAACTTATATTTTGTCTTTAATCTTAGTCGCTAAGCAAGAAAAAAACTGGTATATAAGTCTTATACCAGTCTTCGGATTATTATTTTTATTAAATTCAAAAAAATCCGCTATTCATAATAGGTAATAAGTTCTTTTGCAGGTGTACGTCTTTTTGGAGCATTCTTTTGATCAGCATAACCGACCATTACTAGTGCATTGACAATTTCGTTTTCTCTCAAATTTAAGATTTCCTTAAATAAATCCGTTTTAATAAATAAAGGTGTTTTGACATGAGTCGAAAGGCCTTTTTCGTTTGCTAAAATCAAGAAGTTTTGCATCGCCATTGCATTTGCTTGAATATCTTCAATTTCATCATCATAATCTAAACTAAGAGGCATTACAAAAGCAATAATGGTTGGTGCTGCTAGTATTTTATTTAACTTTTTTTCAACATCTTCTTTCTGATCTTTTGGTAATGCTTTTAAATATCTAGCTTTTAAAACTTCTTTTTGATCGCCATCGATGATGATAAATCTCCAAGGTTCTCTCATTTTATGATTTGGAGCAAATACACTCACATCAAGTATTTCTTCTAATTCTTTTAAATCTGGTTTTTTGTCTAAATAAGTTTTTTGACTAACTCTCGTTTTTATTAAATCATATAGCATCATTAGGGTTCATCTCCTTTAGTATATCTTACAATGAATTATAAATTTTCTCAATAAATATACAAAATAAAAAGTGAAGTCTATACTTCACCTTAATATTGAGTAAACCAAAGTTATTTTAGATATATAAATAATTATATGGCAAGAGATAGGCTATAAAATATTATGTGGTATACCATACGATTTTTTATAGGCCTTTTTTCTTTGTATAAAAAAGAAAACCTCTTTTATAATATAAGTAATTGTCATAACTTATAAGAAGGAGGTTTTCATGCATGATTATACCATAGATTTATTATATTTAAATCTTGTAGGAAAAGATATTGAATCATTAGAGACAAGACTTGAAGAAGAAAAACTCATCATCGAACTCAAGTTAAAATCAAAGCAACAATTATGTCCGATATGTCAATCTGAAGACTTACGTTTTTTAGGATATACTTATAAAAAGATTATACACTCAATTTCTACGCATCAACCCTGTCTTATTAGATTTCATCAAAGAAGATATAGATGTAAAATATGCCATAAAACATTTAGTGAATGTAATCCATTTACCAAACCATATGGGAATCTAAGTTTATATACCAGAGTAAAGATCCTAAATTATTTAAAATCAGGTGATCATACATTTACAGCAACCGCAGAGCACTACAATGTATCTATACAAACCGTTTTAAATCTATTTGATGAGGGTGTTGAATCTCATAGAAGACGACTACCTAAAGTCATTAGTATTGATGAATTTTATACAGCAAAAATGAACAAATATAAATATGCATGTGTGCTCTATGATTTCATTGATCATAAAATCATAGATGTACTAGCGATCAGACGAAAAAGTTACTTAATCGATTATTTTTCTCGCATTTCATTAGGAGAAAGAGCGGGCGTTGAAGTCTTTATTATAGATATGTGGGAATCTTATAGGGACGTCATTAAACTTTCTTTTCCAAATGCAAAAATAGCTGTAGATTCATTTCACGTGATTAGAACATTAAATTCAGCAATTGATCGGATACGAATCGATACGATGAACCTCTATAGACAGCATAAAAGTGGCCCTGCTTATGACGATATGTATTATTATATGCTAAAAAAATTTAGTTATTTTTTCTTGAAAGGATATGAAGATATCTCAGACAAATATATCAAAATTCATAAAATCAATCGATATTGGCATAAGTCAGATATATTACATTATTTATTATCGATTGATGAAACATTATCATCTGCATATCGTTTAAAAGAAAGATATAGGGAGTTCAACTTAACAGCAACTTATGATGAAGCTGGTGATGAACTCTATACCCTCATAGAAGCTTTCAAAAATCATAAACATCCACAAATGAGGAATTTTGGACATACCCTAATAAAATGGGAAACCGAAATTTTAAATTCATTTATGATTTACGATGATAGACGCATTTCAAATGGACCCATAGAATCTACCAATAATAAAATAAAAACAATTATTAAAACAGCAAATGGTA
>Ga0172382_10014495_pt1 | contig 10027 bp, 12 predicted proteins | sample Leawel138RmetaG_FD_122245 | JGI IMG/M metagenome (GOLD analysis project Ga0172382, IMG submission 122245) | Leachate microbial communities from a municipal landfill in Southern Ontario, Canada - Leachate well 138R metaG | ecosystem: Engineered > Solid waste > Landfill > Unclassified | place... | reverse complement strand
TGATAAATCTTTTCTTGCCAATAAGCATCTATCGACAAGTTTAAATCGGCTGATACTGTTGGTTCCTGCCTTCCCAACTCTCTTATATAATTACCCTTAGCATCAACTTCAATTAATCTTTTTCCATCTTTACCTCTTAATTGACAATCTCCAAACCCTTCAACACCTCCTCTTCCCACCGTATCATCACCAGTTAATTTATCTCCACAAATATTACTTTTTATATCATTTTCATTAACCTTACCTACATAACCAGTCACAAAAGCCATTGATTCGCCATAGGGATAACTTCTTTTTAAATCATAAGCTAAATTTTTCCCCTCAAATTTGTAACCATTAAAATCCCCCGCTTCATCATAAATTTTATTATCTCCCTCTAATTTAAAATATTGATAAATCGATTTAGCCACCACCCTTCCTTTTCTATCCAATATTTGACCTCTAGCTGCTGGAATATTACTTTCAAAAACCTTATTTTCTCTAGCCAATTCTTTGTAATATTTTCCTTGGACCAACGATAGTTTTAAAACTGAGGCTAATAAAATAAAAAAACTTAAAACCAAACCTATACTAAATAACCAATATTTCCAATTTTTTTCGCTTATATCTTTCATTTACCTTAAATTCCTGAAACCAAATTTACTTTTTTTAATAATTTTCGGTTTTGTACTAATTCACCACAACCCTTAGCTATGGTCACCCCTCCATCATCTATTAATCTAGTAAAAATTTTAGTTTTTGATTCTATTAAATTAGCCATCCCTTCAATCTTTGCCCCATTACCTATCAAAGCAATCCCTCTTTTTAAAATATCTTCCATCAATTCTGGCGGAGTTTCATCCAAAACCGACGAAACTAACTTTACAATCTTAGCCATTTCTAAACCAACCGCTTCTTTAACTTCACTATCAGTCAATTTAATACTTTTGGGTAAACCTGTTTCCAAATCTCTTCCTCTAATTAAGTCAATTGAACTTCCAATCCCTATTTTTATTCTTTCAGCACTATTTGCTCCTACTAAAATTCCATATTTCATTCTTACATAGTTAATAATACTTGAATCAAAATCACTCCCCGCTGTTTTTATCCCTCTACCAACCACTACTCCACCCATAGAAACCACACTTACTTCTGTTTTCCCTCCACCAATATCGACCACCACTAAACCAGCTGAACTATCAATTGGTAATCCTAACCCTATTGAAGCCAATACTGCACTTTCTACTAAAATTACCTCTCTTGCTCCCGCTGCTAAAAATACCGATCTAAAAGCTCTTTTTTGAACTTGATTAATATAACTTGGGACTCCCACTACTATCCTTGGTTTGAATAATTTAGGGTTACTCGATGGAATCTCGTAAATTAATTTTAAGTAATAAGTGATTAAACTTTCTAATGATTCCAAATCAGCAATAATTCCATTTTTAATTGGACTAATCACTTCAATTTGTTTAGGTTCTCGATTCAACATCTCCTTAGCCTTAAACCCAAAAGCAATCGGACCCTTAAAACTAGATTTTGGAGCTGACAACCCTGTCCATCTCTTTTTTTTCTGTCTTACCAACATAGTTGGTTCATCTATTACCACTCCTCTATCTTTCAAAAAAATCAAAGTATTACTACTTCCCAAATCAATCCCTATATCCCAACTAAAACCATTTATTAGATGATCTAACTTTTCTTTAATTTCAACTAATCTAATCACTTCTAAATTATAACAAGATTGACCATTTTTAAGTTACAATAAGACATTCATGAAAAAAATTTCTAAAGTCATCGGTTTTTTCTTTTTAAGCCTTTTTCTACTTACTCCATTTATTTTTACCTTCTTTAATTCTGAACTTTTTGAATTACCTAAAATGTATTTTGTCTATCTTATGGCAATTATCATTGTCTCTCTCCATCTTATTAATTGGGCACAAAAAAATGTTCCTCTATTTCGACGTACCTTTCTAGATATTCCCCTAATCCTCTTTTTAATTACTCAAACCATTTCTACCTTTATCTCCATCGATCCTCACACTTCTTTTTTTGGTTATTATTCTCGTCTTAATGGTGGCTTACTCTCTCTTCTTTCTTTTAGCTTCCTCTATTGGGTTTTAGTAGTTTATATAAATGATCAACTTAAATCCAAAATAATTAATACTCTCCTTCTTTCTGGTCTTTTAGTTGCCGCCTTTGGTATTGCCGAGCATTTTGGTATCGACAAAAATACTTGGGTTCAAGATGTTCAATCCCGAGTCTTTTCTACCCTTGGTCAACCTAATTGGTTAGCTACTTTTTTAGTTATCCTCACTCCCTTATCCATTCATAAATTTTTAGAATCAACCAAATCAAATTCAAAAATATATTATTTATCAATTACTGTCTCTTTTTATCTTTGTCTTCTTTTCACCAAATCAAAATCAGGTATTATCGCCGGCCTTATCTCTATCTCTCTTTATTTTATCTTTTATTTATTTAAATCCAAAAAACTTCTATCTAGTCTCAAAATTATTTCCCCAATTATCATTATTATTACCCTATCTTCAATCTTTATAACCAATCCTATTAAAGATAAAATATTCCCTTCAAAAATAGAAAATACTCCTCCTGTAGAAACAACCACTACCCTTAATATCACTCCTTCTGAAAATATTAGAAAAATTGTTTGGGCTGGTGCCATTGATTTATGGCTTCAATACCCTCTTTTTGGTACCGGTACTGAAACTTTTGCCTATTCTTACTACTGGACTCGACCTTCTGAACACAACCTTACTTCAGAATGGGATTTCCTTTACAACAAAGCCCATAATGAATATTTAAATTTCTTAGCCACTACTGGAATTTTTGGTCTAGCTGCTTATCTATTTTTAATTACTATCATTTTAATTAAAACTTTCAAAAACAAAGCTATCTTTTGTGGCTTAATTGCCTTTTTTATCACCAATTTCGCCGGCTTTTCAGTTGTTGTCACTTCTATGTTATTTTTTCTCCTCCCCACTCTCCTTTTAAAAGAAAATGACAAAGAAACCAAACTTAAAAAAACTAAAAAATTTTTAATCCCCTTCTTTCTTATAATCGGATTTATTTTACTTCAAAGAAGTATTAATTATTTTATTGCTGACATTCTTTATAGTAAATCAATTAACTATGACAGTATTAATGATTACCAAACTAGTTATGATCTTACCAATCAAGCCTTAAATCTTCATCCCAATGAACCTAATTTTCTAGTTAAAAATGCTAATTTATCCGCCAAATTAGCCGTCACCACCAAAGATCCCAAATTCATTAATGAAGCTATTGAAAATATTAACCAAGCTATAAAAATTTCCCCCGCTAATACCGGATTTTGGAAAGAAAGGGCCCAAATTTTTTATTATCTTTCCACTCTTGATAACCAATATTTTCAGGAATCAATCAGTTCTCTTTTACAAATAGTCACCCTCGCTCCTACTGATGCCAAAAACTTTTTCACTATTGGTCAATTTTTAGAGTCAGCCCAACTCATTGATCAAGCTATTCCCTATTATCAAAAAGCTATTCAATTAAAATCAAATTATGACCATGCCTATTTTGCTCTTGGTCAAATTTATTACAATAAAAAAGAGTATCAACTGGCTAAAGAAAATTTGGAATTAGATTTAAAATATGCCCCTACCAACAGTGCCGCCCAAGAACTATTAAATAAAATTAATTAAAATACTTTTCTAACGCCTTAAAATGTTCGCTATTATCATTTAATTCTTTGTAATTATCTTTATTAACCCATTTGTATCCATTATGTTCATCACCAATTTTTATTTCACCCGATTTATATTTACACCTAAATCCAACTAAAAATACTTTTTTACCAATATTATGACCATACCTAAGTTTAAAAGACCATCTAATAAAAATATCACCAACTTCTATTTCTAAATTAGTTTCTTCTTTTACTTCTCTTTTTAAAGATTCATCCAAATCATCTTCACCTTCTTGAATTTTACCTCCAGGTAAATCTACTCCTAAATCTTTAGTTATTAAAACCAAAATCTCTCCATTTTTTTCAATAAAAGCTTTTTGTCCAACAAAAAAAAGTTTATCTTTTCTCATATCTCTAAAAAAACAATAATTTTACTACCGAAATAATAACAAAAAATAAAAACAATCGTTTTAACCAAACATTTCCTTTCTTTAAAGCAGTACATGCCCCCAAATGACCCCCAATAGACATTCCCACCAACATAATAACTCCTAATTTATAATTAATAATTCCATTTACAGCAAATACCGACAACGAAGCAACCGATACAAAAAACCAGGGAACGGTTTTTGTTGCCGTCGCTTCAATAATAGTCAAACCAAAACAAAACATTAAGGTATAAGCAATTAAAATACCAGTACCACCACCAAAAAAAGCTGCAAATATCTGAAGTAAAAAATAAAGTGCTGAACCGACTATTATTCTAGTTTTACTTACTGTCGCATGCTGGATTCCTAAATCTTTTTTTAAAAAAAGCAAAGGCAAAAGTACTAATATCATAATTCCAATCATATTATGTAATATAGCTGGATCAATATTTACTAAAATATTTGCTCCAATCAAAGAACCAGCAACACTAATAATCGTTAATCCAAGAAGATATTTCCAAACTATTTTCCCTGATTTAAAAAACTTTAAAAATGAGGCTACGACTTGTCCTATACCTCCAAATCTTTCAGTCGCAATTGCTACTTGTGGGGGAAGACCAATCATCATTAAAAAAGGAATTGAAAGTAAAGTTCCTCCACCAACCATTGTTCCAAAAAAACTCGCCAATACCCCAATCAAAAATACAGAAATTAAAACAATTATTTCTGGCATATATTTTATAAAACTTTTTTTACCTCCCACTCTAACATTTCATTACCCACTGATTTATAGAATTTACCCCCTTCTTTTTTTACATGGTCTACAAACAATTTTCCTTCCAAATGGTCTGATTCATGTTGCCACACAATTGCCTCAAACCCGGTCAATTCCTGTGTTTTTGAAATAAGTTTTCCATCAACTAGTTCTTTCCATTCCACTGATATTTTTAACCACCTTTTTACTGTTCCAAAAAGATCAGGAAACGATAAACACCCTTCCAAAAAATCTTCCTGATCCCCTTTCCCATCAACCATTTTAGGATATATTCTTTCTCCAAAAGTCATTTTTATTTTTGGGTTAATAAACACTATCACTTTTTTATCCTGACCTTTAATCCCAAAAAAACTTCTAGATATTCCAATTTGAGGTGCTGCTAAACCTGCTCCATTTTCCGCCCTCTCCAAATCTTTTTTTAATAATTCCAATTCATTTATTAATTTTTTATCTACCTTAATTATTTCCTTTGTTTTTTTTCTTAAAATCTTATTTGGGTAAGTTAAAATTTTACTCATAGCAATATTCTACCAAATCAGTCTTAATCCACGTTATAATTCCACTATGATCAATTTTGCTTTTTTCGGTTCATCACAATACTCTATTATCATCCTCAAAAAATTACTAGAAATCAAAGATTTTAATATTGTCGCTATTATTTCCAAAATTGACAAACCAGTTGGCCGCACCCAAGAAATTATCCCTAACCCAGTTGTTTCTTTTGCTCGTCAAAATAATCTAAAAATTATTCAAGTTGAAGAATTTACTTCAAAAATAAAATCAGAAATTAAAAAATTAAATTTAGATATTGGCTTATGTGTTGCTTTCGGCCCTCCTTATTTCGACCAAGAAATGATCGATATCCCTAAACATAAAATCGTCAATATCCACCCATCTCCTCTACCTAAATACCGTGGAGCTACCCCTGGTCCTTGGCAAATTATCAACAATGAAACCACCTCAGCTGTTACTTTTTTTCAAATTGACTCTCTTCCTGACCATGGCCCCATTATCTACCAACTCCCTTTTGATATTTCTCCAACCGAAACTGCCCTCACCTTTTATAACAAAGCCTTTAATTTAGCTGCCAACAATCTTGAATCTATTCTTAAAAACTATATTAATAACCCTGATTCTCTTACTCCACAAGATCATTCCCAAAAAACCTATTTCCCCAAATTTAATAAAGATACTGCCCAAATTAATTGGGATTGGGATATTAATAAAATTGCCCGTTTTATTAGAGCTCTTAACCCTTGGCCAATTGCTTGGACCTATATCACTGATCAAAAAGGTAATCAATTAAAAATGAAAATATTCTCTTTTGATAAGGAACCCGTTAAAATTCAAATTGAAGGCAAAAACATCACTGATTGGTCAGAAATTTCAAAATATTATTCTATAAAAAAATCCTAAGGATAGGAATTTTTAGTTAAAAACTAATTTTATTTTTCTATTTTTCCCTAAAAATTTATTTTAAAAGTTTGCCTAATTTAAGGCAATATCCAATAGTCAATTTTAAATTTATTGGAAGATTTGATCATTAATGAACAAGAAGTTTTATCACTCCCTTACGTCAAAAGTAAAAAATATTTTTATTATTTTTTACAAAATTTATTTTTATACCAATTTAAATTAATCCCTAAAACAGGCATAATTTACCAAAAGATTACCAAAATTTATCCCAAATTTGCTCACTCTAAATTTAAATTTGCCCAATAAACAGGCTTTTCATTTTTTGACAAAAATTTTAAAAACTCTTTAATTAATCTTAAGGAGGTAAAAAAATATGCCAGCTAAAAAGAAAAAAGTAGCTAAAAAAGTAGCTAAGAAAAAAGTCGTCAAGAAAAAAGTAGCTAAAAAAGCTACTAAAAAAGTCGCCAAGAAGAAAGTCGCCAAAAAAGCAAAAAAAAGATAAGGTGATTTTTAATTAATAAAAACGGTGCTTTAAACAAGTGCCGTTTTTTGTTCCTGAGTTTCTTTCTTCAATCTCTTTAAACACTTAGTACAAAAATTACCGCTGATTTTTTCTTCTCCAACTTGCATGGTAACTTTTTGAATGTTAGCCATAAATGTTCTTGGTGTTCTGTTTTGGGCATGAGATCGGTTTCTACCAATCTTGGTTCCTTTGCCACATAAGCTACATGTTCTCATAGTAAGGTATAATATCAAAATCAAAGCTTTTTGAAAATATGATAAATCTAACCTCACTCTTAATTTTAATTTTAGCTATTACTATTCACGAATTTTCTCATGCTCTAGCCGCCGATAAACTTGGCGATCCCACTCCTAGATCCTTTGGCCGATTAACTCTAAACCCTATTGCCCATGCTGATCCAGTTGGGACCGTTCTACTTCCTCTTTTAAGTGCACTAAGTGGTATCCCTACTATTGGTTGGGCTAAACCAGTTCCTATTGATCCCTTTAATTTTCGTCACCCCAAAAGGGATATGATTATTACTTCCCTAGCTGGTCCAGCCAGTAATTTACTTATAGCTATTATCTTTGGATTGATTTCCAATATTTTTCATATTCAAAATATCTTTATTTATCTTTTCATCCTTATTAATATCTCTTTGGCTATTTTTAACCTAATTCCTATCCCCCCACTTGATGGTTCAAAGATCCTTATTAACTTACTCCCATCAGAATCTGGAGCCAAATGGGAAGAAGCCTTAAATCGTTATGGCTTTATTCTTCTTATCATCTTAGTCTTTTTACCTATTTCTAATGGTCATTCTCTCCTTACTATTATTATTTCCCCTGTAATCAATTTTATTTTCGGCTTACTTATACCAGGCTTTTTAGGTGTTTAATCATTTTAGTAATTTCTGTCTTAGTCATTCCATGAACCATAGCTCCTTGTTCTAATGTTTCCATTCCTGCTGCCATACAACCAATACAATGAAAATTATATTTTTCTACCAAAACACTAGCTATTTTAGGATAAGTTTCAACTAAATCTAAGATTAAAATATCTTTTGTTATCTCTTTTTTTTGCTTCATACCATCTATTATAACCCACAATTTAGGCATAAAAAAAATTTAAAAAACCCTCCTTTCATGCTAAACTTACTTGTCCTATCAAAAGCGGATTCTTTAAGAAGGTGTTTTTTCTAGCTAAACTTCTTAAATGGAAAGCCTTGTGTCTGTTCGGATTCGTCTGAATAGGCCCGTTTTCCGCCACGTTTTTTTTGCGTGGAAAAGCCACTTGAAGTAAACTTTTGGTGGGACGACTTTTATGAAAAATCCTTATTTTTCCATCATTATTCCCTGTCTTAATGAAGAACATTACCTTCCCAATTTACTTAAAAATTTAAATTCTCAATCATTTAAGAATTTCGAAACTATTGTTATTGATGGAAATTCAGAAGATAAAACCGGTCAAGTTACCACTACCTTCCCAGCCAAGTACCCCCTCTATCTTTATTCCACTACTACTCGAAATGTTTCTTTTCAACGAAATCTAGGCGCTAAAAAAGCCAAAGCTAAAGTTCTTATTTTTTTCGATGCCGACACTCAAATCCCTAAAAACTATTTAGAAGAAATTGCCAAAACCTTTAAAACCAAGAATCCAGATTTCCTTACTACTTACATTACCGTCAAATCATCAAAACCACTAGAAAAAACTTATGCCTTACTTAGTAATTTAATATTTGAAGCTGCCAAAAACATTAAACAACCTGTAGCTTATGGCTGTATGCAAGCCGTAAAAAACAAAGTATTTTGGAGTGTTGATGGCTACGATAGCAAAACGAAATTTGGCGAAGATAGCCAATTATTCCAAAAATTAAACCAATTAAAATATAAATATATTGTCCTCAAAAACCCTCGTTACCTTTTTTCTCTTCGACGTTTCAAATCAAAAGGAACACTCCAAACTGTTATTAAACAATTACGAATAAACTTAAACGTATTTAAAAAAGGCTACCACGCTCCTTTAAAAGAGGAATATCAAATGGGCGGTAAACAATAACCTTTACAAAGAAAATTCTTTTTTTATTCTATTCAGTATCATCCCTAAACTTTTTTGATTATTTTCTGCCTCTCTTTTTATATTTTCCTTATACTTTTCTTCAAAATATTTTGGTTTTTCCAAATATTCATACAAAAAATTAGAAATTTCTCCATTTTTTTCCTTTACCCAACCCAATTTCTTTTTTTTAATTAAATCTATGTTTCCATCTTCCTGACCTCCAATATGAGTCATCGCCACAAATGGTTTTTTACAAGCCAAACAATCAAATAAAAAATTTGGGCCAGCCTTTCCAAAAACAATATCTGCAGCCGATAAAACTTCACTCATATTCTCAATCCATCCTAAATGCTTTATTTGAATTAAATTTTCTTTTTTTAATCTTTTTAATATCTTCATAAATTGTTCTATCAAGTTAAAAGCTAATTTATCCGTTCCTGTATTAACAATAAATCCTACTCTTTCTTTTAAAGTTAACATCACCGGTAATAATTTAGGTAAAGAATTCATCCCCAAACTTCCTCCCCCTACAAAAATTACTGGTCTATCATCATTAAATCCTAAAGATCTTCTCGTTTTTTTTCTATCAAATTCTTGGTACATTTCTTCTCTAGTCCACCATCCAGTTATCATCATTTTTTCCTTTTCTAAACCCCATCTTTGACCTTCCCTCAAAGAATTTTCATCATAAACGATATTTAAATCAGCATCTTTAACAAAAGAAAGAGCATTTATCGTCCATGGATCAGTTACTACCGACCATAATTTAAAATTTTTATTTTCTTCTTTTCGCCATCGACTTAAAGAATGACTATGAAGAAAATAACTTGATATTACTAAATCTGGTTTAATTTCATCTATTTTTTCTTTTAAATTTTCTAAGTTCAAAATTGACATTTCCTTAAGAATATCTTTAGCTACCTTAGTCCCAGAAATTCGATGAAACATCCGATTTGTTTTTGGTATATATCTATAAGCAAAAGTATATAAATCTGAAACAAAAGCAGTTTCTGCCTTTATTTCAGCCAATTCTACTTCATAATTATTTTTAGATTGATTCTCTTTAAGGTATTTAAATATTGCCTTAGCTATTGACCTGTGCCCCCATGGCATATCATCAGTTAAAACTAATATTTTCTTCTTATCCTTTTTCATATCTCTATATTCTACCTCAAATCATT
>Ga0172382_10014493_pt1 | contig 10028 bp, 6 predicted proteins | sample Leawel138RmetaG_FD_122245 | JGI IMG/M metagenome (GOLD analysis project Ga0172382, IMG submission 122245) | Leachate microbial communities from a municipal landfill in Southern Ontario, Canada - Leachate well 138R metaG | ecosystem: Engineered > Solid waste > Landfill > Unclassified | place... | reverse complement strand
GCCGAACTCGTCTGGACGCTCGCCGCTCAACCCGACTTCCCGGTTCTACGCGTGCAGGACGTAATGGTGTACAACATCGTCCACTGGGTGAAGTGGGAGCGGCCGGTGTACTTCGCGGTCACGGTTTCCGCCGACAATCGAATCGGACTCGATCCCTATCTGCGTATGGAGGGGATGGTCCTCAAGGTCGGAATGGAAAAGGATCCGACGGTTGAACCCGGATCGGATATGTACGGTTTGAATCCTGAGCGTTCGGCGTTCAATCTGGACAGCGTGTACGTTATGCGGTACCTGATGGATCAGTCTATCTATAAAGATGACAACATGCAGAAGCTGATCTCGAACTACCGGTCCGCATATCTCCAACTTGCCGACACATACCTTTCCGCGGGAGAAACTGAGAAAGCCGCGGTAACCCTACGAAAGCTGATCAATCGCCTTCCTTTGGATTGGAGATCGTCATACAGTGCCGCCAGTATCGTTGCACGACGCAACGAACCAACACTGGACGACTTGAGCAGACATTTCGCTCAGCACGCCGGAACGGTTCTCGCGCGTCATCTTGAGCAGGAAGATCTGTTCGGATCGTTTATGATTCAACAAGCGCGTATGACCGCGCAGCTACTCCGGTTTACTTCGGGTGGCGATTCCACGTCGTTCGTCCTTGCTGCGGACCTGCTGACCGGCGCGTCCGAACGCCTGAACGAAAGCCCGAACGCAACCCTCATGGATCACCTCGCTTTATCCTTCGATGCTGCAATGGCATACGAAGACGCGGGTCAGCTTCATCGCGCGTACGAAATATTCAGCGATGTGGATGCCGCGCTTGCGACACTGGCGACACGACCTGACGTAGCCGAACAGTTGCGTTCGACGCTTCAAATGGACCCCAATCGTCTCGTCATCGAGGTCCAACGGAAGCTGACCGAACTCGAGGAAGAAATCCGACTGATGAACGCTCTCGAAACACCGAGCGACACATCGAGGATGGACGAGAACTGAGCGAGCGCGGAATCATGGCGGCTGAGGCGGAAAGTACCGTATACAACGCGAGTGTCATCATTCCACACTACGCCGGCTCGCAAGTATTCGATTGCATCGAATCGGTTCTTTCGTGCCCCGACCGACCAGCCGAAGTGATTCTCATCGACGACGCAAGTACCGACGGAACCGCGTACGAAGCCGCTGAGAGGTACCCGTCGATTCGTGTTGCCCGCAATCGCAAGAATTTCGGGTTCGTTGGTGCATGCAACCGAGGCATCGCCGAAGCTCTCTACCAATATGCGGTGCTCCTCAACGACGACGCGATTGTCGAACCCGGTTGGCTCGCCGCGTGTATCGAAGCACTCGAATCCGATCCGGAACTCGCGGCGGTTCAGCCGAAAATCGTGCAAGCAGCCGATCCATCGCGGTTTGAATATGCCGGAGCAGCCGGCGGACTTATCGACCGATTCGGATATCCATACGCACTCGGCCGCTGGTTCGAGACGGTCGAAACCGATACCGGTCAGTACGATGCGCCACGCGACATCTTCTGGGCATCCGGCGTCGCAATTGCCCTTCGTCGATCGGTAGCACTCGAGATCGGCGCGCTGGATACGACCTTCGTCATGCATATGGAAGAAATCGACTGGTGCTGGCGCGCGTGGATCGCCGGATACCGCGTGCGAAATCTCCCGACGGCACGAGTGAGGCATATCGGTGCGAAAACACTTGCTGCGGATTCGTTCCGAAAGATGTATCTAAATCACCGAAACAGCTTCATGATGGTGCTCAAAAACACGGGCACTTTGGCGCTGTTCTGGATTGTGCCGATTCGAACCGTGCTCGAACTCATCACGTTCCTTGGCGCGCTCGTGACAGGACGATTTCGTCGCGCCGCCGCCGCGATAACCGCGCTTTTCGGCGTTCTCGGAAGCGTTCGACACATTCGACGGGAGCGTCGCCGTATCGCCACATTCCGTCGGCGATCCGATAGAGAGGTAGCGCGCATGATGTACCGCGGTAGCATCGCGCTACGATATCTCTTCGGACGTAGCGCACCGGTCTCGCCCGCCATCGGTTCAAGGAAAAACGGAGGCGCGACGTAGTATGCTCCGTTCCGTAATCTTTTCGCGTCCCGCCAAACTGTTAATCAGTACCGCACTCGTCGCTGCCGTGATATGGCAGGTTGGGCCACACGCTGTCATACCAGAAACAATTCGATGGGGTTGGATCGCCGTAGCGGTAGTACTCTTTCTCGTCAGTAACATATTCGGCGCGTTCCAGTGGAACCTTCTGCTGCGATGCGCCGATTTACGTCTTCCCGTGTTCGCCGTCATTCGTGCGTATTTTGTCGCATTGTTCTTCAACAACTTCCTCATTGGCAACATCGGCGGCGACGTGCTCCGCGCCGTCGATGTGCGCTCGCGGGTTGAACGTGGTCAGGGAAAAACCGAAGCGGCCGTCGCGACGATCGTCATGGACCGTTTCCTCGGCTTTTTCACGATGATGTGCTTCGCTGTCGGTGCAGCGTTGCTCGCAACGGAAAGCCTCGAGTCCGGCTCTATAATCTTCATACTGCTTTCCGCCTTTATCATCGTCGGCACATTGATTACCAGTCGACGTGTCGGGGTTTTCGCCGATCGTTGGATCACTCGTATACTCCCTGCCGGTCTCGCGGTCACGATTGTGCGGCTCCGAGCAGGATTTGTTGCGATGCGTACGAGTCCCATCGTCCTTGCCAAAGCGTTTATCATCTCCGCAATAGTCCAAGGTATGAGAATCGTCGTACATTACGTGTGCTCGCTCGCGATTGGACTCGAAATCCCGTTCGTTTACTTCGTCACGTTTATTCCGCTTGTGAGCGTTGCTGCTGCGATTCCGATCAGTTCGGGTGGACTTGGAACGCGAGAATGGGCCGCGGTAGGCTTATTCAAGACGATTGGCGTTGGAGGTGCCGGAATCGTCGCGATGGAACTGATCGCGCATGGCGTGACGTTAGTCGCAAGCATCCCGGGTGCAATCGACTTTGTGACACGGAAGAGCACGTCGCGCGACGTTTCGGAGGAATCGAAATGACAGACACCGAGTCTCCGCAATCCGACGCCACAGTGCGCGACCAGACGACTCCATCGCTGTCTATCGTCATTCCTCTCATCGACGAAGCTGAAAGTATCCGCCCACTTTACGATCGCATAACCGCTTTAGTCGACCGCGAAGCATATAATGCGGAGATCATCTTCATCGACGATGGTAGTCGCGACGGATCATATGAAAACATTCAGCAGCTCGCGGAAACCGACGATCGCGTTCGAGCAATCCGTTTTCGCAGAAACTTTGGGAAATCTGCCGGCCTCGCAAACGGGTTCCGTGCGGCGCGCGGAGAACTGATCGTCACCATGGACGCCGATCTTCAGGACGATCCTGGCGAAATCCCACGCCTGATCGCCAAACTCGACGAAGGATACGACCTCGTCAGCGGATGGAAACAAGTTCGTCACGACCCGGTCACCAAGCGTCTTCCTTCAAGAGTTTTCAACTGGCTCACCGGCGTGATGTCAGGCATTCGGCTTCACGATTTCAACTGCGGTCTGAAAGTCTATCGGCGGGAAGTCGTTGAAGAAATCCGTATGGCGCGTGGAATGCACCGGTTCACACCGGCTCTCGCGCACATGCGAGGTTTCCGCGTCGCGGAGATTCCGGTTAAGCACCATCCACGCGAGTTCGGTCGAAGCAAATATGGAGCAAAGCGGTTTATCGACGGCGTCCTGGACCTCGTAACCGTGCTTCTCTTGACGCGCTATATGACACGTCCGCTGCGTTTTTTCGGTTGGATCGGCAGCACACTGGTCGCAAGTGGTGTTATCATCGGACTGTATATTACATGGCTCCGCATCATGTACGGGTCAATACTGAATCGTCATCCGTTACTCTGGCTCGGGATACTGCTTATTATCGTGGGACTGCAACTTGTGTCGACCGGCTTACTCGCGGAACTTATCGCAAGCAGCAGACCGGATACGGAAGAAGCGTCGATTCGAGATACAATTCGGGTCGCGGATTCGGGACAAGAATCAGCGAAGCGAAATCGTTCGCAGGGTTGACGGGGCGGCGGCCTATCCGTAGATTTTTAGATTCGAATTGGGGCGGTTAGCTCAGTTGGTTAGAGCGCTTGCTTGACATGCAAGAGGTCACTGGTTCAAATCCAGTATCGCCCATATCTCAGCGGGTTGTCGAACACACGTCGGCAACCCGTTTTTTTGTACTCGGTCATCTTTCTTCGATTACAGACTGGCGCGTGGGGAACCGATCAGCGACGTTTCGTGTCTCATCCGCAATACCGTATCAACAACCTTACGCCGCCTTGAGGAGCGCTCATCATGCACCTGGTAGCGCGACTGCTCGCGCTGACAATACTCGCTATCACCGGAAGCGCGAACGCCGCGACGTGGTTCGCCGGTGAATTCCTCGGCGTTGGTGTTGGACCGGGCGCGATTGCCAAAGGCGGTGCTGTCACAGCGACGGCAACCGGAACGGACGCACCTTACTGGAATCCCGCTGGACTTGCTTCGACCTTACACTCTGCATTTGCATTCGAACACGCGGAACGTTTTTCCGGTATCGTTTCGCATGACGTGCTGAGCGCAGCAGTCCCGGTTCACGCAGGCGCTCTCGGGATCACCGTCTTTCGCGGTGCAATCGATGGTATTATCTACGCCGACTCGACAATCCTTGCCGACCCAACCGCGCCTCTCAGCTCGCGGAATATGCCCGATCCGACGAAAACGCGAACATTCTCCAATGCGGACTACACGCTCTACCTTGCATACGGGCGTCGATTGACGAAAAGTTTCGACCTCGGAGTGAGCACGAAGCTTGTTCGTCGCACGCTCGATCGCACTGACGCATTCGGCTACGGAGTCGACATCGGTGTGCGTTGGAACGCGTCGCCGAGCTTCCTCGTTGGCGTGACCGCGCGCGACATCACAACAACCCGCGTCAGTTGGGATAACGGCCGTACTGATGTCGTCAAGCCAACAATACATATCGGAGGAGCGTATCTTCGGAGCATCGACAACCTAAGCAGTACCGTTACAATATCCGCGGAGTCGGTCTACGGCGTGACCGACGCCGGATACGCCGGGCTGGCGCCATGGAAAGTGTTACGAGAAAACAATCCGGCCACATTCGGTGCCGAATACGAATGGCGCGATATGCTCGCGGTACGTGTTGGAACACAAGACCTTCGCGGCCTGCTTGGCCCCGGATCAAGCCGACTCACCGCCGGGATCGGCATTCGCGCACCGATGCCGTGGATTGAGAATATCTCGCGTATCGGCTTCGACCTATCTTGGGCAAAGCACGCGCTCAACGACTCATTCCGACTCGGAACATCAATAGAACTCTAATCAGCGAACCGGTCTCATACGAAAGCAGTAACCAGTGACTGATACCCCATCAAACGACGCCACACAGACCCGCTGCGGGTATGTAGCAATCATCGGCGCACCAAACTCGGGAAAGTCGACGCTACTCAACGAGCTCGTCGGAGAACGCCTTAGTATCGTCACTCCGAAACCGCATACGACGAGAAACCGTGTACTCGGTATCATCACAGACCCGAACCGGCAGACGCAGGTGATCTTCCTCGACACGCCGGGAATCATCGATAAGCCGCGGTACCGACTCCAGGAGGTCATGTCGGATGAAATCAACCGCGCGATAGCCGATAGCGACGTCGTCCTCGTCCTGTTCGACCTCGACCGAGACCACGCAGTCACACACGAGCTCGCGCAGGCACTCGCAGAACACTCATCCAAACCGGTGATCTACGTTCTCAACAAGATCGACTTGGCGAGTGAAGACATCGATATGTCGGCGTATCCTCCTGACACGATACCGATCTCAGCGTTGCGCCAGCTCAATCTCCCGATGCTCGGCGACGCGATTACGAGCGCGCTCCCATTCGGTCCGTATCTCTATCCACCGGACTCGATCGCCGATCAGCCCGAACGTTTCTTCGTTGCAGAGCTCATTCGAGAAACCATCTTCGACGAAATGCGCATGGAAATTCCCTACACCACTGCGGTAAGCATCGACGAATTCGTAGAACGCGAGCCGAAAAACTACATTCACGCAACGATTCTCGTCGATCGCGATTCGCAAAAGGGTATCATGATTGGCAAGAACGGTGTGCAATTGAAGCGAATTGGGCAGAAGTCACGAGCAAAAATCGAGGAATTTCTCGGTCGACAAGCTTTTCTCGATCTCCATGTCCGCGTCAAACGCGATTGGATGAAGAAAGACGCGACACTGAGAGATTTAGGATACCTCGAGCGCTGACGAAATTCGCACGTCCGTTACCGGCCGAAATCTCATTTTGAGGAGACATCGCGGAGTCGAAAAACTCAAAAATACCAGTTTGACCTATCGAATCGATACGATTTCCTCGCTAAAGCCTTGGACCTTTCGAATATCTACAGTATATTTTCAGTTCTTGAGCTGACGCGTTTCGCGGTACACCGAACACGCACACGCGTCTCCCCGAGCTGAACACCGGCAACACCCCGGCCAAGCACTCTACGCCTCACAAAGGCGGTAAACCGACGCGAGTACAAAGGCGTTATTCAGTGAGTCACACTGCGCACATGGAGGCAACTCATGGCTGAGTCCAGCAAGTTTGTGTACAAGTTCGGCGGCGGAAGCGCCGACGGTAATGCCAAGATGAAGAATCTTCTTGGAGGAAAAGGCGCTAACCTGGCTGAAATGGCCAACATTGGCGTACCACTGCCGCCGGGTTTCACGATCACGACCGAGATGTGCACCATCTACTACAAGCGGAATAAGCAGTATCCGCCCGAACTCGAGAAGCAGGTCGACGACGGCGTGAAGTTCATTGGTTCGATCATGAAGAAGGAATTCGGCAGCGCGAAGAACCCGCTGCTCGTTTCCGTTCGCTCCGGTGCGCGGGTGTCCATGCCCGGTATGATGGACACCGTTTTGAACCTCGGCCTCAACGATGAAACCGTGAAGGGCCTCATCAAGCAATCCGGTAATGAGCGTTTCGCGTGGGATTCCTATCGTCGTTTCGTTCAGATGTACGGCGACGTCGTGCTCGGCATGAAACCGGAATCGAAGGACGAGGAAGATCCGTTCGAGATCATCATCGACGAGAAAAAGGAAGCGCGCGGAATCAAGAACGACACCGATCTCACCGTCAGCGACCTCAAAGAACTCGTCGCGGAATTCAAGGCGATGATCAAGCGTCGGCGCGGTGTCGATTTCCCGGAAGATCCGAAGAAGCAGCTTTGGGGCGCCATCGACGCCGTGTTCGGTTCGTGGATGGGCGATCGCGCGATCACATATCGCCGTATCAACAAGATCCCCGGCGACTGGGGAACCGCCGTCAACGTCCAGGCGATGGTCTTCGGTAACATGGGCGAAGATTCGGGCACCGGCGTCGCGTTTACGCGCGACCCGGCGACCGGTGAAAAGGTGTTCTACGGTGAATATCTCATCAACGCACAGGGCGAGGACGTTGTCGCTGGAACGCGTACTCCTGAGCCGATCGCCAAACTCAAGAAGGAAATGCCGAAGGCATACGACGAGCTCGAAGCCATCCGTCACAAGCTCGAGCAGCACTACAAGGAAATGCAGGACGTCGAGTTCACCATCGAACGCGGCACGCTGTTCATGCTCCAGACCCGTACCGGCAAGCGCACCGCTGCCGCTGCGGTGAAGGTTGCCGTCGATATGGTGAAGGAAAAGCTCATCGACAAGACCACAGCAGTCACGCGTGTCGAACCGGCACAACTCGATCAGCTTCTCCACCCGATGTTTGACCTCAAGGCGAAGAGTGCGGCTACGCTTCTCGCTACCGGTCTAAACGCATCGCCAGGCGCAGCCGTTGGCCGTGTGTATTTCAATGCCGACGACGCCGAAGCGAAGGCGGCGGCCGGTGAGAAAGTCATTCTCGTTCGTCTCGAGACGAGCCCGGAAGACATCGGCGGTATGGCAGCGGCCGAAGGTATCCTTACCGTTCGTGGTGGAAAGACCTCGCACGCAGCAGTCGTCGGACGCGGCATGGGTAAACCGTGTGTCGTCGGATGCGGTGCACTAAACGTGAGCTACGTACAGCGTCAGTTCACCGTCGGATCGCAGACCGTCAAAGAAGGTGACTTCATCTCGATCGACGGCTCCGACGGAAAGGTTATGCTCGGTCAGGTCAAGACGGTGGAACCGGAAATTAGCGGTAACTTCGCGCAGCTCATGAAGTGGGTCGATGAGATTCGCGACATGGGTGTCCGCACGAACGCTGACACACCTGAAGACGCCACTGTTGCGCGCGAGTTCGGGGCCGAAGGCATCGGTCTTTGCCGCACGGAGCACATGTTCTTCGGTGGCGATCGTATCGACGCCGTCCGTGAGATGATTCTCGCCGACGATGAAGATGGTCGCCGTAAGGCGCTCGCGAAGCTCCTTCCGATGCAGCGCGAGGACTTCGAAGGCATCTTCCGTGCGATGGACGGACTGCCGGTAACGATCCGCACGCTCGATCCGCCGCTCCACGAATTCCTCCCGCACAAGGAAGATCAAATCAAGGAGCTCGCGTATAAGATCAACCGTAGCGCCGAACGCATTAAGGATAAGCTCGTGCAGCTCGCCGAGTTGAACCCGATGCTCGGACACCGCGGTTGCCGCCTTGGTATGACCTATCCGGAAATCACGGAAATGCAGGCGCGCGCGATCATCGAAGCTGCGTGCAACGTCCAGGCTGATGGCGTCGATGTTCACCCCGAGATCATGATTCCGCTCGTCGGAACCATGGGCGAAATGGTGAACCAGAAAGAGGTCGTCGTCGAGACCGCGAAAGCCGTGATGAAGGAAAAAGGTGTCAAGGTCGACTACAAGGTTGGAACGATGATCGAAGTGCCGCGTGCGGCGCTCGTTGCGGACCAGATCGCGAAGGAAGCCGAGTTCTTCAGCTTCGGCACGAACGACCTTACGCAGATGGCACTTGGTTACAGCCGTGACGACGCTGGTAAGTTCCTTCCGTTCTACGTCGAAAACAAGGTCTTCCCGGAAGATCCGTTCCAGTCGATCGATCAGGAAGGCGTCGGCGAACTCGTCGAGATCGGCGTGAAGCGCGGCCGTAAGGCGCGTCGCAAGCTCAAGATCGGCGTGTGCGGCGAACATGGTGGCGATCCGGACTCGGTCGATTTCTTCTACCGTGCCGGCCTCGACTACGTTTCGTGCTCACCGTTCCGTGTGCCGATCGCTCGTCTTGCCGCAGCGCACGCGAAGATCAAGAGACAGCACGGCGCAACCGAGCGCGACAAATAATCAGCGTCTGAATACAGCGCGCAAAAGCCCGCTTCGAACATGTTCGGAGCGGGCTTTTCCGTTAATGACGGGTACAGATACACGGCACACGCCCGTCACATCGTACGCGATCTTATGATCTTTGGTACGTATCTATCTGTTTGTGATTGGCGTCACAGCACCTGCCACGCGTTCCGAATATCTTATCGTACGAAGACGCTCTCACCGATTCGAACGACCATCCCAAGTCGTACGATCGGATACCGATCTACGTGAGTGGCGCTCGCCACGAACGCAGATCAACCGCAACCGAGGCACGCACATCGGTTGCACGCATATGTTACAGCCGGTTGACGCTCCGGCGTAGGAAAAAGACCGATCGGTGACCCTCCTCCTACCGGTCGGTCTTTTCGTGTTGAATACGACGGGGCACTTGGTGAGATTAGCGAACGGGACGATGTTTACTAATCCAAACTCGTTTTTTACGTTATCCCGACCATCTCATACCACATCGACGATTCCCAGAGGACGCCATGACAGATACACGAAGGAGTACAGCCGAGGAGTTGAAAGACGCGTACCGAGAGCTACGTCTACCCGGGAACGATTGGCCTCGTCTATGGTGGTCGAAAAGCGAGAGCTACGAACTGCGTGCTCGAGCAGACCGAATCAACGGCTTTACAGAACACGTTCGCGCCAATGCCGAAGCCACTATAAATGATCCG
>Ga0172382_10014492_pt1 | contig 10028 bp, 7 predicted proteins | sample Leawel138RmetaG_FD_122245 | JGI IMG/M metagenome (GOLD analysis project Ga0172382, IMG submission 122245) | Leachate microbial communities from a municipal landfill in Southern Ontario, Canada - Leachate well 138R metaG | ecosystem: Engineered > Solid waste > Landfill > Unclassified | place... | reverse complement strand
TTCCCTGTATCGGTTCCGGCGGGTTGATCGCAACGAACTGATAGGCGTCCTCCAGGGTGGCAAGGCTTTCCAGGCCTCCCTGTACCAATTCCCCGGCCAGCCGTTCCGCCGACTGTGATTCGGGGTTGATAATCCGGGTCACTCCCAGTTTTTCCAGTATTTTGCGGTGTACATCGCTGACTGCCCGGGCATAAATCACCTCGACACCGAGTTCCTGTAAGTTCAGCGTGGTAATGAAGCTCCCTTCGGTGTGTTCGCCAATAGCGACAATCACCGCGTCGGCGTCAACAACATCGGCGCGACGCAGCACTGCCGGATCGGTAGCGTCGCCGTGGAGGACCCGATCAACTACGTCCTTCATGGATTCAACTCCGTCCTTTACGGTATCGACGGCCACCACTTCTGCTCCGGCACGCTTAAGCGAACGGCAGAGAAACTGCCCGAATGTTCCAAGACCGAGCACCACTACTTTCTTGCTCATACCGCCTCCTTATCCAACAGGAATTACTCCATCGGGATACTTGGCCTCACCTCCGGTCGAACGGGGGCGCAGCGCCACCACCAGTGTCAGCGGACCCAACCGTCCCAAAAACATCAGCACCACGAGAAGCCATTTCCCCAGACCACTCAAGTCCGCTGTAATCCCCGCAGAAAGTCCGACCGTGCCCAAAGCGGACACAATTTCGAACAGCAGGACTTCCAGAGAGAACTCTTCTAACATGGTCATGATGACCCCGGCGAGAAAGACGATGATCACACCGCCGACCACCAGTACATAAGCCTCGGAAACCGTTCGGCGGGGAACCCGCCGGTAGAGAAGCACCGCATCATCACTGCCCCGAACAAACCGTCTGATATCAGCCCAGATCACGGCAACGGTACCGAGTTTAACACCCCCGGCGGTGCCGCCTGAGGCGGCTCCAATAAACATAAAAGGGATCATGACCAGCAACGTCGCAGGCCGAAGAAGAGAGATATCTGCCGTGTTGAAACCGGCGGTCCGGAGGGTGACGGACTGAAAGAACGCCTGAAGGTACTTTTCCCCAAGATTGACGTCCTGAAGTACACCGTTGCTTTCCAACAGGTACACCAACAAAAACCCGGAGAGGAGGAGAATGGCCGCTCCTCGAAGCGAAATAACGGCAAATTCCGAGCGAAGGTACCGGAATTCGGGACGTCGGCGAAAAAGCAGCGGTGTATCTGCCCGTCCCCGGGAGGGGCGCAGATACCGGACCACCTTGACCAGGTCATCTCGCAGGACCGTCAGCGTCAGAAATCCGATTCCCCCGGCGATGATCAACCCGGAAATCGTGAAATTCACGGTGAGATCACCGGAAAAACCCATCAGACTGTCCGAAAACAGGGAAAACCCGGCGTTACAGAAAGCGGACACCGCGTGAAACAGCGCAAGCCACACCGGATTTCCTGCACCGGAACGGGCCATCGGGGCAATCAGAAGAACCATACCGATCAGTTCAATAGAGAAAGTGAACAGAATAACACTCACCAGCTGACGCCGAAGCGTCGATCGGTCCTCTTCGTTCAACATATACGACAGAAGTTCAACTTCTCCTACGGAGAGGCGCTTGCGGGTAAGGAATACCACAGCCAGTGAAAACGCCATAATGCCCAACCCACCGATCTGGATAAGTGTCAAAATGATGATATGTCCGAAAAGAGAAAAAAAGACGGGGGTGTCGACGACGATAAGCCCGGTCACGCAAACTGCGGAAGTCGCCGTAAAGAAGGCGTCGGAGAAGGAGAGAGTTTCCCCGGTTGTAGCTCCGGGCAGCATCAGGAAACCGGCGCCGGCCAGGGCAACTACCAAGAACGACAAAATTACGATACGGGCCGGTCGTTCCCAGAGCATATGTACAATTTGATCTACCATAGGAGTCCCGCCTTTCGGATTACCCGCATGACCGACAGACCGTCCTGCAGACTTGATCGAGAGAGCGCCTCAGGATTGTCAAAAAGTCGGACAGCCTCGGAGAGCATACCCGAAAAGTAGCCGCTGGGACGAGGGGGGAATCGATGCAGCGGCGTCAATGATCGGTAGGAACTGTAATGTGGACTTGGAGCCCCTCGATACCACTGAAAGACGCCGTTACCAACCCTGATTTCCCCGTCTTCAAAAGAAAGAACGATCTCAAAATGCAGATACCGCCGACGGGCCCCCACTTCCAGCACCACCGGCACCCGTTTGGCTCTTGTCCTGCCGTGGAGAAAGACGGAAGATTGAGTGGTGCGGTACGTACCGATTTTTCGACGAAGATCCACCGTGTCTCCGGTCAGAAAATGTACGGCGTCGACCATATGGGTACCGTCGTGAAGAAAAACTCTGTCGTGCCGTCCGGAAAATCCGAAAAAAAGACGCCCCTGTACGGCGACGAGCGCACCAAACCGGCCGTCTGCAACGGCGTCCCGGGTCAGGATATAGTCTTTTGAAAAACGTCGCTCATGGTTTGCTACCACTCGAATTCCACCGGCGGCCTCGATTGCGGCCATGATTCGAGCGGCCCTGTAACGGTGGGCGATCGGTTTTTCGCATATTACCACGGGAACGTTGAATTTACGGGCTACCTGAAGATAGTGGAGGTGGCTGTCAGGATGGGTGGCGATCACCACAATGCCGGGCCGGGTCTCCTGGATCATCTCCGAAGCCGATGGAAACACGGCGGTGTTCCAACGATCACGAAAGAGTTCCCGCCGCCGGTTATCTGTGTCTGTCCCCCCGGCAATAGTACACCGTTCGTTTGCGGCGGCAGCCCCTGCGTGGGTAGCCGGCTTTTCTCTGAGGGGATCGTCCTCAAGCAGTGAGGCAATTCTGCCAAGACCAACAAAGGCGACTCTTATCTGTCCTTCCGTGCCCATCAGGCGATACCCATCAGGTGGTGAGAAGCGTCACAGGACGAATCGTCCGTTTTTGATTACGTCCACGCTGGAACCGCCGTAGGTGATACCGGTTACATCGATATCGTCGCTTCCGATCATGAAATCGAGATGCTGTCTGCTCCGGTTGGCCCCGACTGAGTCCAGCTCACTGTCCGACATGTCGCTGCCGCCGGAAATACAGGTGACATAGGCGGAACCAAGGGCAAAGTGACACGCTGCATTTTCATCGAGAAGGATATTTTCGAATACCAGACCCGACTGAAAAATGGGTGATTCCACGTCTACCAGCGCAATTTCGCCCATGGACAGGCTGCCCGGATCGACTGAGAGAAACGCCTCTACGAGATCTCTCCCGGCGGCAGCGCCGAAGTCGGTGACCTTGCCGTCCTCAAACTGGAACCACCCCTCCTCTACCAACCCACCCAGGACGCGTACGGGTCGAGTGATGGTAACACGTCCCGTCACTCCCGGTGCATACGGCGCAGTGTAGACCTCTTCAGTAGGTATATTCGGCGAAAACGCCACACCCTTCGGTGTAACAGACCCACCTCCGTGCCAAAGGGCCTTCTTGTGTAACGGAACTCGTAAATCCGTACCTTCATCTACGAAACGAAGTTCCCGAATGCCCATATCAGTCAGAGTGGACGCCCTCGTTTGAAGTTCGGCGCGGCGCTCTACCCAGAACGCCCCCGGATCGTCCCTGTCGAGCCTGAGAATCGGCGCCATGGCGTCCCAGAGTGCGTGAAGTGCTGCGTCTTTATCTTTCACCCCCATAACCCGGGCGGCCCACGCCGGTGCCGGAGGTGGCATGACCAACCACTGCGTTTCATTGGCGCCGAGACCCCGTCGCAGCGGCGCATCAACGGTACTGACCGCGCGGTTGACCCTGCCCGCCCGCCCGGCATCTACACCGTCCAAAACCGTCGGATCAACAGGGCTCTTCAGGGAGAGCAACGCCCAACGGTCCCGTAGGAGCTCCGCGTTTCGTGTTGCCCGGTATTCCGGGACGTAGTCCAGACTCTCCCCGTATGCGTGGTCCAGGCGGCTGCGGAGAAACCGTTCCGGTTCGGGCCAGATGTCGACATAGGCCGCACCACGCCGGTAAGCCTCATCGGCAATTACGGCGGCCACGTCCATCTGTTCCGGCTTCATCTTAATCGCCAGACACTGTCCCTGCTGCAGATTCAGACCGGTAATGGCGACTTCGGCAAAGCGTCGCCGCATGGTGTTCAAATTCATCGGACCATCTTAGCACGACGGAAAGATAGGCGAAACTACGCAAGCAGGCGAATCCGACTGAAGACGTAGTCAAGATTCTCTTCGTCGATGACCATCCGACAAAAACTGGTGTCCCCAAGGCGTTCACGTTCGCCCATCCGGTACTGAAGGCGTTTGTCCTTGATCGATTCGTCATACCAGTAGACCAGTCGAATTTTCCCGTCTTCAATTTCCAGATTGGTCATTCCCCGTTTTCCAAGGACGCCCCCGGAGTTGAACAGGCTCGGAACGAGGAGGTATTCCTGGTAGAGACTGGAACTGTCGGAATCCTCTAACATCTCGGTGTTGAGGGCCTCCAGTTCTTCTTTCAGAATGTCGATGCGCTGTTTGATCTTCTCCTGCGTGCTGCTGCCGGGATACTCCCGGCACAGCCTTTCAATTTCAAACTGAATGGAATCGTTTTTCGACATCGATTCAAAGAGCGGACGGTGGGTATGGCCGATGATAGCCAGGATCTTTCGGGTCGTAGCAAACTGGTAGCTCCGGCGTTCAATCCTGAACTGCTTCTTACTGTTGGCCGCCACGGTTGGACTGCCGATAAACAGAGGTCTGGCCAGATACCGAATGGCCAACCGGATCTTCTTATTGTGTTTTTCATACCGGCGGGACGTCTGATGACCATGGAAAACAAACAGCTCACCGCTTTGGTGCTGCAATCGCAACCCTTCCTCGATGGGAGAGATAAAGATATCAGGCCATTCCTGCTGTCCATACAGGGCAAGTGCAGAGACTCCCGGACCGCCTTCCAGCAGTTCGAGATCGTGATTACCCACAATTCTGGTTAACCCTCCGGAACCGGCCATTTCGGCGAAGGCGTCGTATATCCCGGGCCAGCGGCGGACGATCTTTCGCATCGGGTACCGTTGAAGATCCTCCACGTCCCCGTTGAGAATCAGGTGGTATGAACGGGGTGCATAATAACGGTTCAGAACGTGCCGGAACATCTCGGCGTTGTACACAAAATCATCCGACCGGGATCCGTTACCCATATGAAGATCGCTAAAGACAACAATCCGGTCGTGATCGGTAAGCGGACGCACAGGAACCCGGTTGTATAAACTACCAAGGCTCTCATTGCTGAAATCAATTGCTTTCGTGTGTGATGATGCAAATCTCATGTGTTTGTACTCTCTTATAGTGTAAAATTGATAAAATTGAAACTGGGATACACCTGTGTCGCAGAAATTGATATATTACGAGAAGGACGATATGCAACCAGAATTTGTGACGTACGATACGAAACAACGAGAAGAACTCCTGTCACAAACCGGTAATTTTTCTCCGGGTGAACGTGACGCGTTTCACAAGCTCTGCCAGAGCTGGCAGGAACGAATACCGTACAACCGGTTTGTCGCCGTGCTTGACCGTGGAGACGGCGCCACCGCCTCGGATGTCAACTCTCTGATGACCAAACTCCGGACCGACGGATACGGGTTAATCCGTACCAGAGTACATGAGGGCCAGCGGACCCGGGACGCGATCATTCTGACTGATCGTTTCAGCAGGCGTTTCGTTTCCGAGTTGCTGGACGAGTACTTCAACGATCTGTACGAGTCTGTTGCCAATTCGCTCCCACTGTATTCGGTCATAACGGACGCTTTTGAGAACTTTCCAACTAAAGAACTGATTTATATCCCCTCCGACAAACTGGCAAAAGAGTACACGAATCCAGACAATCCTGAAACGCCGTTGGCCATTGAGAGTATCGACAACGATCGTCTGTTGATTACCCGGGGAAACCTGCGCCCCTGTATTACCGTCTCAATGCTGAAACTCAGATACTACCTGACCAGTACAACGTTGCTGGAACTTCTTGCCCGATATCTGGATACGAGCCTTATCGCCCTCAAAAAACAGGTCAACGACAAGGATCCTCAGGTATGGCTGGCGGTCACACGGAAGATCGTCGAAAAGCGCAAAGAAATCAAGGCAATACGGGACGTCCGGGTCGATGAGAATTTCTTTCACGCCGCATGGCTTCTTAAACGGCTGCTTGAGTCTCAGTTGGCCGAAGCAGAACAGAAAAAACAGGAAGCCGAAAACCGACGGGTAGATATGGAAGCCATCGTCATGGCGGTAAAGGAAGCTCCTGACGGGTGGATGATTCAAGAGCAGCTCACTCATACAATCGACGGGCTTACCGAAAAATACGGTTCCGAAATCGACTCTTTCCGTGAGGAATTTTACAAAAAAAACGTCCACGCCCGCGTAAAAAACAGCCTTCCCAAGATTGTCAACCTGGACGGCACGTACATACACCGGGACCGGATTTTTACGGTGTTTCTCGCCCATTTCCGCCAGGCTGAAACTGACCTGAAACCATATTTTATTTCACAGATGGAATCCCAACTTCGAAGCGGGATATCTTCCGGTGATACGACGTTTGTCGATCTGGACAGTTTTGACCACGCCATTCTGGAGTACATCAGGAAGCAGACTCCGTTACTTGCTACGATGATTGAAAAACCGGCCGTTCTTGCGGAGGGTACAATTCTCCACGTCAAACAGAACAAGCTTGTAAAGGACGTGGTCGAACTGAAACAGCGGTTGGCCGTCTATTTCGATCCGGAGACGTTGAAACCTCTCCCTCTGCATGAGTGGTTTAACCTTCGACTGCTGGAGCTCTTCGAAACCGCTTTTGAGCGTCTGCCGATCTGGCGGCGAATTTGGATACGGATCACCGGTCGGTATGAGAGTTTTCGCGGGCGGTACATAAGCCATGCAGCCGTCCGCGCGCAGGAACGGAGCCTTCGATCGACGTACCGGGAGGCCCTGGCTGCAAAAACATCGTCGTCGGAAGAACCGGCTCGCCGAGGTACCAGCCGATCCACAGAACGGACAAGATCTACGCGGTCCACCGGTTCTGCACGGTCAAACAAAACTGCGCGGACCGATCGAGGACCTGGAGGAACGGCTGATTCTCCAAAAAGGGGCTACAGCAAGAAGCAAGTTGACAGCGCATGGCAGGAATTCGGCAGTTCCATCAAGAAAAAGGACTGATGGCAGAGCATTTCAACGAAGAAACGACCGACATTGTTGTGGTTGGCACCGGTATCCACGGTGCCCATATGTGTATCCGTATCGGGGCGGACCCGTTTTTACGGGAGCTGCAGATTCTGACGGTAGATCCTTCGTCGGAGCCGCTGGCTCTCTGGAAGGAACGTACTGGAAATACCACCATGACCTATCTACGGTCGCCGGCAAGTCACGGGCTGCACCCCTTTTTCCCTAGTTTGCGACGTTTTGCCGAGGCGGGTACCTTCCCCAGACCTTTTATACCACCGTACCACCGGCCCTCTTTGACCCTGTTTAACCGCCACGCCGAGGAAGAACTGAAAAATGCCCCGATTCGTCGTAGACACATCACCGGTTCCGTGGTCGATATCGTCCGGCGTCCTCGTAACGGCCGACGCAGACCGGAAACCCTCGTGACCGTTCGTCGGCCGGACGGCAGCAATAGGTACATAGCGGCATCGGTAGTAGTTCTTGCACCGGGGCAGCCTGCGCTGAATATTCCAGCACCGTTTGCAGATGTGCTTGCAGATGTCAAAGACTCCATAAAAGAACGGATCATCCACATCTATGACCCCCGTTTTTCACCGGCCCTTCTCAGTAAGGCCCGGTCGGTAGCGGTAATTGGAGGGGGAATTGGCGGCACTCACCTTGCTCTCACCCTCGCTTCGAGGGGCGTTACCCCCGACATGTGGTGTCGTACTGAACCGGAAACGCAACAATTTGACAGTGATCCCTGCTTTATCGGGCCACGGTGCCGGGGGGATTTTCTGCAGATTACCGACCTGGACAAACGACGAGAGCTTATCTTGAAAAGTCGCCGCGTAGGCAGCGTACCCTCAGATATCGCCGCGCGACGGGAAAAGGCAGTTTCCGCCGGAACGATGCGTGTAATTCGAGACACGGTAGATTTGGTCGCCTCAAAAAACGGTCAGATCGTACTTCACGGCAAGGAGTTCACCGGCCGGTACGACTACGTTGTACTTGCGACCGGTTTTGGTTCGGGCCCACCGGCTGAAGCGCTGATTGACAGACTTGCCACAACCTGGGACCTTGCCCGTGGAAGCAAAGGGTTTCCGGCGGTGGATTCCAGTCTGCGGTGGCGGTCCGTCGGCTCTGACAGTGCGGCCCCAAACAACCGAGAAGGCCCGCCGATATACTGCATGGGAGCCCTGGCTGAACTGGAGCTGGGCCCGCCGGCGCGGAATATCATCGGAGCCCACCTAGGCGGCCGCCTGATAGTCCCATCCCTCCGCGAGTTCTTCAGCCGGAGACCTTAACCGGTCAGGACTTCAATATCTTCCCGACCGTACTGGAAGTCGAGAATACAGGCATTCAGCGCCAGGAAAACCATGGGAAAGACGACGTTGTGAAAATGGGCGCGTTGGGCAATTTCAGACTTTTTCCCGTCGTACACCGATACATGTTGTTTAAACCCGTTTCGGACGTACTGCTCGTAGTCGGCAAAAGGTATCTGTGCCATCTCACCGTTGCCGGTCCGGTTAATCAGGTCCTGGTACTTCCCCAGTTTTACCATCAGGTCAAAAAGACTGTACCTCCCTCCCAGATGGCGCTCCGCCTCTTTTCTGCCGCCTTTCTCTTGAACCAGCCTGGCCGCCCGATTCGGGTACATCTGTTCAAAAATTTCCAGTTTTCGTATCGTTACACCCGCTTCGGCCAGTACTTCCTCTATAGCGTCGATAACGTACCTGTTGCCCCGGTAGTACTGCACAAAATCAACGATTATCTGCGCACCATGGGGTACTTGCCCAAGTAACGCTTTAACCTGACGTCCGATTTGCTCGGGAAGACCCGGATTGACCTGGATACTGCACGTTTCGTAGGTAGCACCGCCTTTTTCCCGGATCACAACCGGCCGTATGGAGAACAGCTCGTCCCTGGTGATGTTCTTGTACCGGCCCCCAAGAGCAGCGGCCTCACGGCGAAACCGTTCGTAGTACTCCTCAGTAACACCCTGTTCCACAAGCATTTCGTAGTACCTGCGGGAAATCCGCAAGCCCCCTATGGGTGCGGTTGTTTCCATTCGTTTTGCATCGATGACGGGCATTCCGATGACATCCCACTGCCGGGCCCCTTCGGGACCAAAGTTCCCGATGGTCACCTCACCCAGGTTGGCGCCGATCCGAATACGGATCTGAAACATGGCCGACATGGAATTCGAAACGGCGTCGTCATTTCTGATTCGCTTGATGATTGCCAGGGCGCGTTCAAGAGCGTCCCGATCTGCGTCGGTTGCCCCATCATCAAGGAACCGGGAATCGGCATCGTTGAAGAGAACACTTACCCGCTGCATTTCCACACTGGTGATAAACAGTTCCCGACTGATGTAGCGCCGGATCTCTTCCACGTCATCCAGATTACGTACGGTAGCATCGATCAGCCCGCCGTAGTGGAACATGAGCGAATCCCCTTCAATCTTGTTCAGGTAGCCGCCGTGACGCCTCAAAACGGTGTTGAATGCGGTGTACAATCCGTTCAGGACTTCCTGATTTTCTTTAGGAGTCAGAAACTTGGACAGATACGTGTAGTTTGCAATGTCGATAAAACCGACGCCGACTTCAACCTCTTCGCTGTCGCGAGGTATTCCGCCGACCGCAAGGATCGCTTCCACAAGTTGCCGGGGCAGATAAAACTCTTCAATCTGGTCGCGCAAGTCTGATGGCATGAAATAATGCTACTACGACGCTACATCTGGAGCAAGAGCGAAAATCAACTGAATTGGACAGATCAGCCGAAAGACCCAAGAAGTGACTGGAATTCCTCTTCCGAAATTATGGGTATCCCCTGCTTTCGCGCGTTGACCAGCTTTGATGATCCGCCGT
>Ga0172382_10014491_pt1 | contig 10029 bp, 20 predicted proteins | sample Leawel138RmetaG_FD_122245 | JGI IMG/M metagenome (GOLD analysis project Ga0172382, IMG submission 122245) | Leachate microbial communities from a municipal landfill in Southern Ontario, Canada - Leachate well 138R metaG | ecosystem: Engineered > Solid waste > Landfill > Unclassified | place... | reverse complement strand
CTCCGTTGCACCTGAAGTATCCTCTCCGAACACCACTGGCGCCTGGGTCATAATATCGCCCACCCACCAGGGCGTAGCCTGGCGGGCTTCAACAATGCTTTCACAAAACTCCGCCAACTCCTCGATGGGGGTTTCGGGAGCTATGTTAAGTTCCCTATCATTTGCAACTATCATTCCGCCTCCTCTCTCTTTCTAGCCGCAACAATGTTCTTCAACTCTTGGTATCCCCACCCGCGCCTCTTCACTTTCACTAGCAAATCTAGCGCCTCCTCCTCATCCATATCTTCTACGAGGTCATAATAGCCCCATGGAAGCCCCGTTATACCGTATAGCTTCTCCGCTCTCCTCATTGCTTCCCTCCTCCTGTTTCGTTCCTCGTGTGGGTTCGTGGTCGCCCAATCGAGGATATTATGAATGATTTTCCTTGCCTTCAATTCGCTTTCCCAATTCCTCTATCACGGCGCTGGCTTGCGCCACATCCAGCCCCTCCAGGGGATTCACGCCTGCCGCCACCTCAACATCAATTCCGAGCCCGCCAAAAAGCTCCGTAGTGCGCTTGAGATTTTCCGCCCTTGTTAGCTTTCCCTCAACGCCTTCATCATCCGCGTTTTCCCACACCCCTGCCTTGTAGAGCATTTTCTTTATTGCCTGCTTTTGCCGAGGGGTAGCGGGGAGGTTGGAGTTTACACGAGGCTTTGGCTTCGGGGCTGGCGGCTCACTTGCGGCGTTGGCGTCGTCGTCCTCCTCGGTAGCAATACCAAGGAGCGCGCTAATCCCATACCTCCTAGCGTAAGTTATAGCGCTGGCAATCTTCTGCGGGTCGTTCTCATCGGTAACTGCTATAGGAACGGAATTTTTGAGCACGGCGTTCCCGTCCCAATCCAGAAGCGCGGTAACACACTCCCCATCGCCTATGGTTTGCGAAACTACCAGCCCCGCTTCCGCTAGCTTCGGTCGCACCTCCTCTAGGATAGCGGCGAGGCTCGCATACCTGGAGTTGTAGTAGGGGTTCTCTTTATCCGTGGGGATATTGTTTAACTTCCCTAAAACCTCCAGCTTCCCTTCTTTCTTCTCTTCTGCCATAATTCCTCCTTTCTACATCTGTTCCTTGGTGCGGATTGCATATCTTCGCAACCCCACCGCACTCTCACCCTCGCGGGGATTGCGTATCGAGGCTTTCCCTTCCAGCAGGAAAGCCCCACGGGGGTCGGTGTCCCCGTAGTATATCTGCCCCCGCAACTTCTTTGGGGCGTAGCAATATCCCAGCACCTTGCTCCCCTTAAAGATTATCTTGGGATACTTTTTCTCCATGCTCCCTCCTTCTATTAGCGACCTAACATCACATCGACACCATGCTTTCGGTGACCAAGATTCTCCTCTTTCCATACTTCCCATCCTTTCATATCAGTGGGGAAAGCCCCCACATCTTACGCCCAATAAGGATAGCTTCCACGTCGTCCTCATCGAGGGCTTCGAGCCAGGATTCATAGTCCCAACCGCTCAGAAGGCTTCCAGGAACATCCCTGTCAAAATCTTCGGGAAGCTCCTCCTGTATTCCTGCCTCTGCATTCCAGCTGTTCATTATCTCATATGCCTTCCTCATTTTACTTCCTCCTTTTTTATTCTCTTCGCTTCCCGCAAAAGTTCTTGTCTGGATACTTCATACAGCTCCGCTATATGTTCAGCAGAGCGGCAATGCACCAGGTAAGAGTAAGGATAGCTCTTGGAAGGTGGACGGATATGCTTGCAACAATCACGTTGCTCATCCTCGGCGGGATACCAGCGTCCCCCGCAGTCAAACTTGCCATCGGGATGAGTATAACGCGACTGGCGAGCGATATATTCTTTCGCGGCTTCCTCGGCTTTTTTTCTCATCTTGCTTTCCTCTGTATTCATCCTTCCTCCTTTCCTAGTAAAGCTTCGGGGTTCCGTCCTTCCAAACATTTCCCCTCCGCTCATTTTTCCTCCTTTCTTGCTTTCACCAGCTCACTAACCCTCGCCATTTCTTTCGCTAGCCACTCATCTTCCTCTGGTGTTCGGGGGCTCGGGGTTTCGCTTTTCTCCTCCTCAAATACTCCGCAAGCCTCGTTGATTTTGCGCGCGATTTCCATTCTGGAGTCTGCGTCCGCAACCTCGTCTTTCCACTGCTCCTCTTGTGCTTCCCACTCCTCCGCCGTTTGCGCTCCATCAATATCTTCGCTGTATCTCCTTGCCATTTTTCCTCCTTTCTTGCTTCTTCCCTTTCCCTTCTCCCTCCCTCTATTATTATTATCGGCTATTTTTTAACTTTTGTCAAGCTTTTTTCGATTTTTTTTATTTTTTTCCATCACCCTAAACCCGTTCGTAGAGCGCATTTGCGACAATCCAAGCAAAAAACTTCTAAAATTTTTTAATTTTTTTCTGCCCTTTCCCGTCTTTTTTTCGCCTTCCAGTTCACTTTTCATCCCAACGGCGGTAGAACCGTGCTCTACATTGTTCAACGAGATTCTTGTTTTTCCCCTCGAAACATGGTTCAGTCCCTATAAAATAGAACTTTATACCAGCTTCTTTATCTTCTTTCGTTAAAATTCTCCTTCCTATCTCGCGTGCCAGCTCTTCGAAAAGAGTTGATCCAGGATTTTCATTTTTCATCTCCCACTCGAAGTCCACCGCTGAAATAATTACATCAGAATATATATTTCGGATGACACGTAAATGAGCAAGCTTGCAAACATCTGTCCCGTCTTTTATCCCCAAAGCCACCAGGAACCCACAAATCTCACTATACAAATCATCTCCATAAGAGCCCCAATCTTGCCCCTCCCCAAATATCTCTGTTCCATCATCCATTTTATCCATTTTTCCTTCCTCCCTTCTTCTTCTTTCTTCCCGTAACGATTATCGCCACCCCTTCACCTCTACCGTATTCCCAGCACACTTGGGGCACGGGGAGCTCAGAATCATCGGGAAATATGCCCATCGCCACGAGTGGGTCAACGATGAGCTTATCCAGCGGGGTGATGTAGTTCATCGGGTCTCGCCGCCGACGGGTTTTGCACCGCACCACCGCCTCGATATGCCGCACTTTATCCCAGGAGGGATACTGGTGATACTTTGCCGTTGCCCTAACTACCAACCCACTCTCATCAATCGCTTTCTTGCGAGCCGCCCAGTGCAGGCGCATAAACCTGTTTGCTGAGGGAAGCGCTAGCGGGAATTCCATTATTGCCTTCTCCCAGCCCCGCAGTTGTGCGCGTTCTTTTTGTGTTAGCGGCATTATTTATCCTCCTTTCGCCCGAGATAAAGCATATCCCCTGTAATAAGGTTGGGATATTCTATTCCCGTTAAGTTTTTGTATTCCACGGCTTTTGCTATCATTCCCCGCATTGCATTCCTCCATGCTTTGTGGCAAGAATGCTCATGGGCAAGCCTATAGGTTCTCCCAGGGCAAACCTCATCCTTATATCCCTCTTCGCATAGGGATTCGGGGCAATTCCTCACCGCCCGCGCCGCATTCTTTGCCACTCCCCTTGCAGATTCCACCTCCCTTGATAAATTCTTCATAGGTTCTCCTCTCTTATCTCGCCTATCCTGCCCACCAGCCTGGAAAGCTCATCGCGATATAGCTCGTTAAATTCTGCCTTTGAGATTTGCTCGTGGGTGGGGCGCCCAAGATACGTCATATCCTTCGTTACAAGGTTGGGGTATTCCCTTCCTGTTTCCTGCTCATACCTCCCAGCTTTTATCAGCATATCGCGCATAGCTGTCCGCCAAGCCTTGTAGCAGGAGTGCTCATAAGCGAATCGATAAAGCCTTCCATCTCGCTCCTCATCCCGCGAGATAAATCCCTCATCACAGAGGGGATTGGAGCAGTTCCTCACCGCTCGCGCCGCGTTCCTTGCCTCCTCCCTCGCATAATCTATCTCCTCCATCGAATCGCTTGAAATGCTTTCCCTTCGCTTCATAATACCTCCTCTTCTCTTCTGGGCTCATTGATTCCAAAAACCGACGGTGCTCATCTTGCTGCCTCCACAGCTCTGCTCTTTCACTATCGGTCATCGTTTCGAGAGTTGCTGAAAGAAAATCGCTGATGTTAGCCGAATCCCCACGCGGCATGGGGTTGAGAAACGTCGAACCGTTGGCGAACATTTGGGAGTTCTGTTTACGCTTAACGGCAAGGTATCGCTTGAGTGCCCGTTCAAGCTCTTCTTTCGTTTCACCTCTTTTGCGCCTGAAGAAATAATGTTTTCGTGCTCGTTCTTTCCCTTGTTTGTTCGGATAGCTTTCCCACCATTCTTCAAAATCTTCTGAGAGTTCGGTTTCTTCTTCTTTTTTCTTTTCTTTTTGTTTTTCTTTTCTTTTTTCTTCTTCCTTGTTTTTACTGGTATTTAATTCCCTAAAAAAAGCACGTTCTTTTTCTTCTTTAACTTCTTCTTTTTCTTCTTTTTCTTTGCTCCTTTCTTTTTCTTCTTGTTCTTCTTCGTTTTCTTCTTTTTCTTCACTAGCTACCAAGAATCCTTTTGATGTTAATCCGAGGCTAGCCTGAGGTTCGTTCGGTGCTACTACGGTGCTACTACGGTGCTTATCTGGTGCTAATACGGTGCTAGTATCATGTTTGTCGCTTACTTGCAAGCTTTCTTTTCGCAACATTTGCGTTACATCAGCGTCACCTTTCCAGTTACTTTTAGCGTTACTTTTTTGCAACACAGGCGTTACTTTTGCGTTATTTTTAGCGTTACCAGCATGGATTTCCTTATATCGCTTTTGACGTAAAGCCGCATTCCTACGCGCTTTATGTTCATCATACATACTATGATTTATGAGCGTTACTTTTGCGTTATTTTTAGCGTTACTGTCGCGTAACACTTCCATCACATCATTACGCTCAAGCTCATCAATCGCGCTTAAAAATTCTTCTTCTTTACATCCTATCAGGCGGCAAAATTCATCTTGAGTTTTTTCAAGCTTCCCAGGTTCATCAGCGTCCCACATCCGTATTAGGATTTCAATCCATATTCCTCTTGTGGCAAACGAGCAAGATTGAACACCATTATTCCGAAGCCAATCTTCAGAAGAAAATGGAAAAGCAGGTTTACTTTTCATCATTCATCCCCTTCTTCTACTTCGGGATTTTGGAACTTGGCAAAGTCCATAATCTTAATATAATTTCCATTTCGGTAAATAAATTTAGGTTCCAGGGATAGTAAAAGTTCTTCGATATCGCAATCATCGTAAGGTAAAATCTCCGCTTTAATTCTTTTTGTGCGATATTCCAGCTTCCCACCATCATCGGCAAGGCAACATAATCCCTCAAATAAAATCCGTGCAAGTGGCGAAAGCTCGCATAATTCATCATCCTTGAAGAATTCGGGCTTTATGTATCCAGTTCTCATTTCAACCTCCAAGAAGAAAAAGAAAGCCCCGCGTGCACGAGCTTACCGCAAGGAAAGGAAGCACAACGGGGCTTTCTATCTTTTCTATTTAGTTGCGGTAAACTCGTTTTTTTCATCGCAAATAAAAGATAATACCTTTTTATTTCGGCGTCAAGGTCAAAAATAAAAAAACTTTCAAAATTTTCTCCTCCCATCTTGCGCCCTCCTGAAATGTAGCTATACTAAACAGCAGGAGCGGGGGTTTTTGGCGGTATCCCCTTTCCGCCGCTTCCTCCTTCTCCCCGCTCCTACTTTTTTTATTCCCCGAAAGTTAACAGAATCGGTAACTTTCCTGGAACAAAGTAATGCGGGGAGCCGCAGCCCCCCGCGCGCGTTCTATGTTTCCAGGCTCACCTGGAATTATAAATTGTTCCCCCCCTTAACAATCCCCCCCTCTGTCGTGTTTTTTTTTCTTAAACACCCGAAAAAGATTTTCTTTTTTCAACTTTTTCATCTAAACAAAGGTTTTAAGGTTTTCCCTTATTTCCTCCTCAGTCGTATTATAACGCAAAAATGCGCTTGCTTGTATAGCTTAATCTCAAAAAATTCTACGAATGGCAATATAATCTTACGAACGGTAAGATTCGGGGGTTAAGCGGTAAAACGAGCTTGCTGGGAGCGGGGATATAGTATCAAACGGTAGAGAATCAATACTAAACGGTAGTATTTAAGGTGTAAACGGTAGAAAATGGGGGTTAAGCGGTAAATCAATACAAGCAAAGTGGGGGGGGATATGTTTATTCTGGAGCTTAAAAAGGCGAAATCGCGTAAAACACCCTTAATTTGCGCCAGAATCGATTTTCTGCTTTTTTGTAGGGATTCACGCTAGGGAACTTCCAAACTTCGCTCACAGAAGCTCTAAATCACGTAAAACGGCAAACCAGGCTCGCACGAATACCCCGAGCCAATCCTCATCATAAAGGTCAGCGTCATCCCTCACCATTTCCTCGCTTGCTATTTCCGCTATCTCGTGGGTGATTTCATGTAGCAAACATTCCCACTGCAAATCATGGTCTAACTCTTTAGGCATTTTTACTCCCGCCGATGGTCGAAGCTCATCAATATCGGCTGGTCGGCGCTCATCTCCACCAGCACCGCGCCAGTTAGGCGAAACTCGGAACACTTAACTTCTTTATATGCGCCTGGTTTGAGAGTATGCGGGATTTGTTCCGATTTCCCGCTAGCGTTCGTGCACTTAAAAGTTACAATCGTATCCTTGCGGGATACATTACTAGCCTTGGCATAAATATCCTCGTTCTTTCCCGCCAGTGCCCCAATGTATCCATGTGTTGCGAAATACTTCACGTGGCTTCCACTAGTGTTAATCTCCATGTCATCCTCCTCATCAATCTCTTTACCGTTCTTGAAATAATCCATAATCCCCGCCGCTACGGCGTGCCCTACCAGCCTTGCGTTGTTCTGGAGGAATAGCCGTTCCTTAGGGTTACTCACGAATCCTAACTCAATCAAAGCGCACTTACAGCGCCTTACAAATCGCCAGTTGCCGTAATAGCGGTGCTCATTAGTGGTAATGTTATAGCCGCCAAACTTGAGTTTTGTTCGTTCGGCATAGGCTTTGCGGATACACTCGGCGTAATCTCTGCTTCCAGGGTGGAGCTCCTCCCAATAACCGATGGAAAAGCCGCTTGATTTTGAGCTTGCGCTGTCGCAATGCAAGAATATTGCTCCATCAGCCTTGTGTTGCATGTTCGGCGGATGGCGGCGGAGAGAGCCGTCAAACGCTTTTACACCATAGCCGTTGGCGTCGAGGGCATGAAGCACGTGGGGGAACACGTATTCCAGCGTTTCGATTTCATGCGTCGCACCTTCGTTATCGTTTTTATGCCCTATCTGCACTGCAACTACGGTCATGCTTCTCACCTCACCCCTCTATTATATCACGCCAGGCTTGGGTATATTTCCCACTTTCCCAGCTCATGCTTTCCGCGGCTTTCCTCGCGGCGTGAGAGTATTTGCGGGTGTCAATTTTGGCAAGCCAGCGAAACTTATCCGCAAGCTCATCAACATCAACGCGATTATAGATAGTATTCCAGGTGTGGGGGGAATTAAGCGGTTCGGGATGTGGGGGCATGAGGAAATCTTCGTCAGGCTGAAACATATTCATCGGGTCGGCGTTCACGGTAAGCGTCGGCATTCCCGAAGCCATTGATTCCAGAATCATCCGCTCATAGCCGCCGTATGCGGATATTTGTATTGAAATATCACCGTTGCGGTAAATATCGGTAGGCAAATCATAGTTATAGATTCGCAGAATTATTCGAGGATAAACATAATCGTAATCGCTTTCTTTGCTTTTCTCATAGCCGTGGGGCATGTCGGGTAGCAAGTGTTCGTTTGCCTGTGCCCGAACAACAAGGGTATTTTTTCCGCCAGCCTTCTGGAATGCTTCCAGCGTAGCGCCTATCTGGCGGCGGTCGCAAACGCCAACGTAGCCAAGGTTAAAAATGAACTCATGTTCCATACGCTCACGAAAAGGGAAAAGCTCAAGCCCTATCGGCAAAAACAAGCGCACTTTGTTCGGGTGTGATGATTTTTCCCAGGCGCTTTCGCAGGGGCAAATTAAAACATCGGGGTTCAGGCGAGGGAAAGCGGGGGATTCGTGCATTCCTACGCCCACCGTTTTTATGCCGTGCTTTTTTGCAATGTCGAAAAGATTAAAGTTGAACGGCGTTTCGGAGAAAATGATTACGCCTGGCTTATATTTTTCGATATAGCGCTCGATGTCTCCGTCTGTGGGCGCCCCAAAGCAACCGTGTTGGCGCTCAATCCACTTACTCTGTCCCTTCACGCTTCCCACGGAAAGCATGGAATCGGCTTTGAGGTAATGAATAAACTCCCACGCAAAAAGCCCGTCGCCACTTCGCAAGTTAGCGTATCCCAGAACTCCTAGCTTCATCAATAATCTCCATCATCGTTTTTACGCGATTCTCCCACGTATATTTTACCACGGTTGCACAACCTTGCGCCGCTATCTTCTCGCGTTGTTTATCGTTCGCTAAATAGTAGGAAATCTTATTTTTCAAATCGGGCAAATCATTAAATATCACGAGGTCTTTACCATCCTTGAATTCCCTTTCAATCCCCTCAACCCTAGGATGTAGAACGAATGCCCCACAAGCAAGGTAGCGGTAAACTCTATTACTCCAGTAGCCAGGGATATCGTTGCGGGCATTAAGGCAAAGCATGATTTTACATTCCGCGCAAAAACGAGAGAAGTCTTCACCGTGCAGCTCCCCATTTCGCCCCCGCACTTCTGCCCCCAGGTTGGATAAGATTTGCGGTCTATCGCCGTAGGGATGTCCCACAAATCCTACACTGTATCTCTTTTCTGCCTCTACGGGATAAAGCTCAGCGGGGGAGTATCCCTGCTGAAGCCAAACATGCCCAGGTGGGTAAAACTCGTTGTTCATATCGTCGGGCGAAAAGGTAAGGTCGAAGAGTTTGAGTGCGGGGAAGTATGAGGCTTCGCGATTTTGCCACTTGCAAACGATGTCAAAATAATATGCTACTTTGAATGCTTTTATCTGTTTGAGTAAATCGTGGGGAATGTGATGGGGAAGCGCTGTGAGGAATATGTCGAAATCCAGCTTTGCCAAGTATTCCCAATCGGTAGCATTAAATTGATAGCGGGAAACTTGCCCGTATTTTTCAAGCTCTCTGGAAACTTCCCACTCAGAAGACCACTGTGCGAATGATGAGCAGTAGCATATTTTCATTTCCTCCTCGCTTTTATGAACAGGTTGCCATGCGGGGTGTTTTCCGCTGAAAGGATTTCAAGCCCTAAATCCTTTAATATCTTTCGCAAGCCTTCGAGGGTGAACCCCGCCTTGTGAAAGTTCTCGGGATAATCCTGCCCACCGTAAAGCAACTGAATGAGCCAATTAGCGCCCCTTTTTCGGCTCACTTCATAAGCCCATAATACATCAGGGCATTGTATCTCGATAATCCCGCCAGGATTGAGAAGGGATATCCAGTGTTTGAGAATATCAAGGGTTTCCGCCTGTGGGAAGTGCTCTAGCACATCACGGGCTAGGATATAATCGGCTTTTATGCCCACTTCCCGAACATCCGCCACAACATCTACACCAGGAAGCGGGCGAATGTCGATGTTGGTAAATCCCTCACGGATATCTTTTCCACAGCCGAGATTAAGTTTTGCGCTTGATTTCATCCCTAAGCTCCCCCAGGATTTCCGTTTCGTGCGCCATGTGATTGCGTACAGTTTCGTCGAACTTCTCCGCCGCTTTGGCAAACCGCTCCGCCTGCTCCTTCTGTATGCGGGAAAGCTCGGATGTGTAGGATAAAAGCCACTTGAGGATACAGCCAAAAAATACCGCCATCACCCCAAAGCCGCCAAACTGTAGTATAAGTTGAGTTGTTTCCATCTTTACTCCTATAAATAAGCGCACCGAGCGCGGATAACGGCGGGTCTGACAGCGGAATTGAGATTTTTGAGGGTATCCCCAGTATGCCAGCTCATCGTATTGAGATAATATGTAGTTTCGCTATCGAGGGATAGGGTTTTACGCGCTGTTCCTGTGAATCGCGTAAGAGTGAGTTTATCGGCAGCTGTTATAAAACTTCCTGCCCCAGAGCT
>Ga0172382_10014490_pt1 | contig 10029 bp, 10 predicted proteins | sample Leawel138RmetaG_FD_122245 | JGI IMG/M metagenome (GOLD analysis project Ga0172382, IMG submission 122245) | Leachate microbial communities from a municipal landfill in Southern Ontario, Canada - Leachate well 138R metaG | ecosystem: Engineered > Solid waste > Landfill > Unclassified | place... | reverse complement strand
TCGAAATCCCATACCGTGCGGACGTTGACAAAATTCTGCAGCACTCGTTTGACTTCGACGGACGCCTCAAAGATGTCCTTCATGCCGATTCTTTCCATGCCCCCCCCTTAAACCGAGATAGTGATAGCGTCCTTCGCCACCGTGTCGCCGTACGGCGTCAGTGTGCAGGACCCGTTGACCCGGATGACGATTTCATCGAGAAACAAATCGTGCCCCTGGCCGTCGAATTCCATGGTTACAGAGGCGTCGAAAGCCGTGTCGACGTCGCTCTGCCCGCTGTTTGTCCGGTAAACCGTCCCGTCCGCGCAACCACCGGCCACCTGCAGGACGGGGAATTGACCGGTCGCCGCCTCCACTTCCGCGTGGCAGGAAAAGGGCTGCGTCAGGATGTCGTAGCTCCATGCCCCCGTCAGGATGTCGTAGACCAGGAAGATATTCGGGACCGTGGCCGTGGCGCCGGCCACCAGGCCGATCCGGATAACCTGATACGTCGAATCGTAATCGAGCCAATGTTCCTTTTCGTAGCCCCGCCGGATGCAGCTGGCGTTTTTGGGATCGAAATAGTCCTGCACGGGACCCGAGATCATCCACACGTTTTTCCCGTCCGTCTGAAAGACGCCGTAGCGCGAAAGGAAGAAAGCCGCCGTGATCTTGAGATGGCGGCCGTCGGCCGTCTCGAAGGGCACGTTTTCGATGACCGTCGCGCTCTTCGCGCTGAAGGTGCCCAGGACCGTCGACAGGACGCGCTTGCCGAAGGTGGCCGGGCTGTAGCCTTCGATCAAAGTCAGGCAGCCGCCGTCCTTGCCCTTCTCTTCCTGCCACACCAAAAGCTCGTTGAAGAACTTCTTCATGCAGACAGCCCGGTTGGCCCGCCCGTCGCCGATGTCCTGAATCGCGCAATCCGAGCCGTTCAGGACCATGGGACCCGCCGCCGCCGAAATGGCGATGTAGCCGGGGATCTTCTCGAAGGCATAAGCCGCCCGCTGCTTGAAAGACGACAGGGAGAAGCATTTCCCGTATTCCTGCATGGAGTAGTAGGGCATGGTCTGAATCGAAAGGAGCATGTCCGCCGTCAGGGTTTGGTTGAAGCTGAGCTCGTACCAATATGTAAAGTATTCCGACGATTGGAACATAGAGGGCTGAGCGTCGGCCGGCCGCACGAACGTGACCCAGCCGTCGGAGGCGAGAGACTTAGAACTCACGGAAGTCAGATCGTTCACGCTCACCGAGGCAAAGGACGAACCGTTCCAGTATTTGAAGGTCATCGTTGTGGAGGCCGTTTCGTTGGGGATTTGGTTCACGGAGATGTAGACGGCGATCGATTCATCGACGGAATTGAAGTAAACCTTGTCCGCCGACGTGAGACCGCCCGCGGCGATGCTTTCCGGGGAATAATATTCGTACGTAGCCGAAGCCCCCTTGTAGACGTAGGCCTCGATGGCGTCGAGAGGCACGCCGTCCCATAGATTCTGTATCGTCTGCCAGTTGGAATTGTACGTGACGGAAGTAACTTCAACTTCGGCATCGAGGGCGCCGGAAGCCAGTGATAGCCGAATCCAGTACCCATTTGCGCCGAAGAGGAATTTCGGAACCTGATCGGTAGGCATGGTCCAGGTCATCGTGGCACCGGTCGTCGCTAGTGTTGCGCCGCCGGCAGCCGTGTTGTCCGTGAAGCCAGAAACCGCCGTCCAGGCGGACCCGTTCCAGTAGTGCATTTGCGCGACGGCCGCCGCGCCGTTGGCCTTGCCGATGGTCCACGTCAGGACGTTGGCCGGCGTGAGCGTCCGTATGAAAATGGCGTCGTAGTCCGTCAAGACGCCCAGGGAATCCAGAACGGCGCACGTCGTTGTCTCTCCGTCTGACACATCAAGGGAATAGTCTTCGCCGATTTGCGGGATGTCCGGAATCGCCGCCGCCCCCTTGTAGACGATGAAGCCGGAGACATACTCGTTATTGCCGCTGAATATTTTCGGGTAGCCCGTCCCGTCGCAGTAAAGACCGTGATCGTTGATCATGGCCCAGGAGGCCGGCAGCATGCCCCCCGTGTCCGTCGTATTGTAGACGGAGGAGCCGAACGTCGTTCCCACCGTGGGAGGGTTAACCGTGGCTTCCAGGACATCGCCGTCGCTCATCTGCGCGAAGAATCTTATTTCGCTCTGCTTGCCCTTCGAAAAGCCGTAGAGCGAAACCACTTTGTTCGTCCCGTCCGCCGTCGTGTTGAGCTTCGCGCACCCGTAGCGCTTCGTGAAGCCCGGCCGCAGCGGCCGCATGTTCGTGATGTTCGAAAAGCCGCCAAGGGGCAGCTGGTAGATTTCACGGACGATATCCATGCCCCCGGCATAGGGGATGTAGTCGAGGCCTTTGATCAAAGCTATGTGGTCGCCTTGCTCCATGTCTCACCTGATCGGTTCGAAATCGTTAAATATCTCGTCCAGGTTGGCGTCGCCCGTGAACGTCCCGGCAAAGGCCGACAGGGCCGCGCTCAGATTGTCATTGAACATATCGAGGTCCAGCTGAGTCAATTTGACCGGCGCCTTGGGATGGCGCTTCAAATCGAGAACGGCCTTCTCTTCGATGAGACGGTGAAACTCTTCCGGCAGCTCCGAGACAATGCCGTAATACTTAGAGGCCGCGCCGGTCTGCGAGGTCAAGGTTGCCGCCCGCGCCGCCGAATAATCGGCAATGACGTCAACCCAAACGTCCGTCACGTTCTCGATCGTCATGCCGTTGTAGTAGTCGGCGATCGGCTTGGCCGCCGTCGCCAGCGTCAGGCTCAGCGCCCCGCCGTCCGATGACGCCCCCATGGTCAGCTCGCGCGGCCGCTTGTAGTAGTGCAGCGTGCCCGTCTCGCTCACGCCGTCCTGATCGATCCGGATGGTCTGGCCGTAGCGGTCATAAAGATACTTGCTGCCCGTGTAATTGGCGACGTGGCGCTCCTTGTAATCGATCCGCGTCATGGGGATGCCGTCGGCGTCGAGGATTTCCAACACCTTGAAGCAGTCCCATGGCAGCGTCGCCAGGGAAGACGTGAAGGCGAGGCTCGCGCTCGTCTGGAACAGCTCCGGCATCTGCTTGAAGAGGAGCGACCACAGGAAATTTTGCGCCCGGTTGATGAGGCTGACGAGGTAGGAATTCTGGAAAGCGCCCGTCGTGTCCGTTCCCTGCACCAACGCCTCGCTGTGCTCCAGGATGGCGTAGCGCATATTTTGCAGAATCTCGTAGCAGCTGCCCGGGTAGATCATCAGACTCGCCCCCTTCTCGAAAACAGTATATTAAAGACGACTTCTTGCTCCGTGTCCGGAATGAAGGCCTTCACTACTTCGCCCTCCATGGCCGGGATGACTTCGTTCTCGTTCATCACGTAGGGCGCATAGCCGTACATGGAAAGGTAGCTGCGCAGGCTCATTTGGGACGTTTGACTTTGCTCGAGGGCGAAATTGTTTATTTCGCAGATAATGTAAGGAACTTCGGCGTCGGCGATGGTATTGATGCCCCCCCGGATGATGGCATGCTCCGACCCTTCCGCGTCCAGCATGAGCAACTTGAGCCTTTCGATGCCGTCGGGGAACAGGCCGTCAAGCGTCCTTATTTGCGTCTGGACGACTTCCGTCTTTTCCTGCGTCTTCGTATTGCCCGGATTTTTGGAGACGTCCCAAAGGGCGTGACCGCCGTCGTTGTCCTTGTTCAGAAAGAAGGCGGCCTTCTCGATTTCCTTGTCGGCCAAAGCGAAGTTGTGAAGGACGACTTGAGGAAGATGGCCGACCTTTTCGGAGAGCATTTTAAAATTCTCCGGCTCCGGCTCAAACGCGAAAACGCGGCCCCTAGTTCCAACCAGGTCCGCGCAAATCCGGGCGAAATACCCTTGATGGGCGCCCGCAATTATGACAGCATCGCCGGGCGTGAGGACCTTCGTGAAGATCCTCACCGTCTCCGGCTCATAGATTTTTTCAAGTTCCGCCATTCTCTTTCTCTTCCTTCAAGTGGCTCCGCTTGTGCCCTTCGAGGGCTATCTGTTTATCAAAAGAGGCGCCGCACCCCGGATAATCGCAGGCCCATTCCTTCTTGGGGTTCATTTGCGCCTTCATCATGTCCATCATCTGGCTTATTTGCTCCTGCAATTTTTCGTTCTGGCGTTCGAGCGCCGCGACTCTCTCGTCGCTTTCCAGCTTTTCGACGTTCTTGGTGGCGTAGGGCTGCATCAGATCGATGCCCATTTCCTTCGCGTAGCGCTTCATGAGCTCGCTGGGCGGCAGGTAGCCAAGCTGCATGTGCTTGCGCGCCTCGTTGCGGACGTTAAAGTTAGTCACCTGCGCGATCTTGAATTCGCGGTTGCGCTCGCGCCCCTGCGCGGCTACCTTCTCTTCGTCGGCGCCGTAAGACAGGTCGCACAGGCCCCGCGGCCCAAAGGCGTTGAGCAGATGGTTGGCCGCGTGGTCCATGATCTTCATCTTCTGGCCCGCTTGGAGCGTGAACGACACGCCGGCATACTGCATGTCGAAGTCTTCGTTCGTGGGATTGAAGATGACCTTCCCCAAATCCGGAATGACGAAATTCAATGCGTTTTCTTTAGCCATGGTCTTTCTCCTTCAAGTTTATTCGCCAGGGGCAAGGGTCACTTGCACATGACGTTAAAAGCTTCTTCGATGACTTCCTGCGTATCGGGGATGTACTCCTCGATCGTGCGGCCGGGCTTGAACTTCCCGATCTGCCAACCCGCCATCTGCCAGCCCAGCATCGACGTAGGCGTGACGGTGTAGTCGTCGTCTATGATTTTTTTGAACAGCGCTTTCGCCTTGTAAAACTGCGTGCCATGCCGGAAAGGAAGAATCCTGTCCGGATGCTTGCAGGAAGGAATCAGGATGATATTGTTGTCGAAGGCGCCGGCGATATGCACGGGGACGGAATCATTCGTGATCAAAAGAGGCGCATGGGCAATGAGGGCGATCAATCCCTTCAGGGAGATCTTGTCCCGAAAATCGGCGTCGACTTCGCAGTCAACGGGAACATAACCGTGTTGCTCGTTGACTTCCTTGCCGATCAGGCCGACCTTCAGGCCGAGTCCTCTGATGCCCGCAATGACATCCTCCCACCACTTCTTAGGAAACGTCTTGGTTTCCCATCCGCGCCCCGGATGAATCAATACGAGCGAATCTATGCCCGTGTAGACCGCCCGCGCTTCATCCAACGCCTCCGAAGAGTAATGCAGGTGAATCTCTTTCTGTTCCACGGTGAGCTGGCGCCCCATGATCGCCATGGAAATCCAATCGACGGGGTGAGCCAGGGAGTGCGGGACGATCTTGCCGAACTGGTCGTGCGACGTGAAATGAGTGTTGAATTCAAGGATGGCGTCGAATTCCTTATCGGGGTACTTGTCGCCCAGCCAGATGCCGGGAATGTGATCGTAAAGCTCGGGATTGCGCGTCATGACGTAGATGTCCGCGTCGGGGTAGCCCACTTCACGCACGAAGCGCAAAACGGGCTCCGCACAAATCACATCGCCCAGGCCGCCGAAGGACCAAACGAAAATTTGCCTGCGGTATTGGTACGCGGGACCGTCCTCTTTCCATCGGGCGATATCCCGGTCAAGCGCCCTCAAAAGAGAGCCCTCCCCAAAAAGAGCATCGAAGCCTGCGTAGTGGATTAGAAACGCTTCCAGCCGCGTCATGCCCGTGATCCGGTCCATGATGCACATGCGGTTGAAATTGTAGTCCAGATGAAAGATCTTCACGCCCGACTGCATGATCCTCATGTTGAGGTAGGTTTGCTCGCCGAAGGAATTGCGCAGCTGCTTGACGTCGGCCATCATCTTGAAGATATGGCGATGGCAGCGCGAAACCACCATGACGCCGGTATTGTAGTAATCCGCCCCGTTCCAGTTCGGTAGATCGACGTTATAGACCTTCTTCACTTCGTGCAGGCAGATGGAACGCGGCGTGAAATAGCCCTCGTTGAAGATGCCGAACTGATCATCGGGTACGATGTCGAAGAGATTCGGCGTGTCCGGCCTGATGAGGATGTCGGCGTCGATGAAGGCCACCCGGGAGAATTCCTTGTGCAGAAGCGTGTAGATGCCGAACTTGAGCCAATGCGCGGAAGGAACGCTGCCTTCTTTCAACACGACCAGTTCGGCGTCGCACTTCTCCGCGTAGGCCGTGAAATACGGCTCTACCCGCTGCCAGATCTCTTCGTACTTCTTTCCGGAAACGATCGTGACGATCGCTTTCTTGCTATTCATAATTCAGCGCGTCCCTCGTTGCTTTGGCCCGGTTTTTAATAGCCTTGCCGATGTCCTCGATTTTCTTTTTCTTCTTTTTGTCCTTTTCCTCTTTCGCGGCCTTATTCGCCCCGAATAGCGTCCAGCCCATGATGATCCTCCTATACGACCCGCACGTTATTTTTGCCGGGCTTGGGCTCGACGCGCCGGAAAGCCGCGTTGCCCTTGCCCTGATTCGTTCTTTGGATAAACGCCTTGGCGAGCTGGTTCTTGCCGTCCTTCGTCATGTCGCGGATGTTCTGCCGCGCCTGCCGGCGCATCTGCGCGCGCATTTGCTCGGAGGCGTAGGCCAGCTTGCGCAGGCGAATGTCCATGCTGTCGCCTTGCGCCAGGTCGCCGCCCTTGACGTGTTCCAGGTCCCGCCTGTCCGGCTGCCGGAACCCGCCGTCGTCGCGCTTCACCAGGGCAATGTTGACGGGCTCGCCGTGCCCGCGATCGTAGGTGATGACGAAGTTATTCCCGTTGAATTTCACGTCGAGCCTTTTATCAATGAGCTTCAACTCCTTGATAAATGACCGATCAGGCTTTACGTCGCTCATTGCCTTTCCTTTCCAGCGGCCAGCCGTAGCCGTACATCTTGCCGTCTTGCGTTTTCATGATGTTCGAATAGCCATGCACATTGACCGCGCAACCGCGGCCGAGAGCCACACCGCACCAAAAATCAGCGCCCGGCTTCTGATAGGCGTATTCGGAGCCGGTAAGCAGAAGGACCCCGTAAAGGTCGATGATCTTGAAATCCTCATAGATCGCCAGCGCGAGGGCGTAATCGACGGTACTGGAAAAATACCTTGTGCCGAAATGCGCGATGATTTTCTCAATTGGATACGTTTGCAGATCGACATACGGTATTCCCTTTTCCTTCGCCTTTGCTCTTGACGCCGCCGCGTCCCGCGCTTCCTTCTCGCCCCAAAGCGAGTAGTCGTTCATGTCGATGACCCGCGAGACGTCGCGCCGCAAATTAAGCTGGGTGAGCCCCCACGTCTCGATGTCCGTAGGGGCGTCACGCCAGCCCGAGGCTTTCCCGATAATTGCAAGACGTTTCATTATGTCGTCACGTCAAGGACCGGGTAGACCGTGGCGATGTTGCTCGCCGTCAAATGGTTTCTTGCCGCCCGCGCCGCATTGATGTCGATGACGTCGGCGAAGGCCGAGGCGCCCGTCGCCGCGCCGCGGGAAATGATGTTATTATTCACGACATAGAAAGTGTCGGAATCGTCATCGATGGTCATCTGCCCGGCCACAATGAGATTGTCCTTGATGAAGGAATCATCGCCTTCGCGGGAGGCGTGGACGTTGATGGCCTCGCCCGTGGCATGGATATTGACAATCTGATTGCCGATGATCTCCATGCCGTGACCCCCACCGGTGCCGATGTCGATGCAGGCCGTCGACCAGCCGGCATTCCAGGAGCCCAGGAAGCGGCAGCCGTACATTCCGAAGAAAGCCGACGCCGTGATCAAAAGACCGACTGCGGTAGTAGGACCGCCGAGGAAATCGCAGCTGATCAGCTTGATGCCGCTTTGCTCCGTGGGAATGGTCAAAGTGGTGCCGCCGGCGTCGTCGTCCAAAAATTCCAGATTGAAGAGCCGGCAGCCGGAATACTTCGTGGTGCCGATGACGTGGTTGCCCTTCAGACGGGCGCCGCGATGGAAGCCGTCGCACTGGCCCAGGCCGACGATATCCGTCTTTTGCGCAAGCGCCGTCAGGTCTTCCGTCAGGGCGTCGCCGTAGACGTAGATGGTATTGCGCCTCGCCCAGCGCGAGCGCTGTCCGATGTCGTGATGGCTGCGCGCGCAGGCATATTCCAAGCTCTTAAAGGCGTGATCAAGGTCCTTGCCGCTGCCCGCGTCCCGGCCCGAATTGCCTTCCACCCAAAAAATCGATCCGCCGATGGCGCCGCGCGCCTCGACGCCCATCCCGAGATTGTCGATGTACTGACGCAGGGACGGATCCAAATTCCGAAGATGTATCATGGAAATTCTCCTTTCATAGTTAACCCCGGGCGAGCCGGAGCCCGCCCGGATACTCGTTAATTGGTTAGTACAGTGTCGGCTCTTCCAGGTCTTCCAGGGAAACGAGGCAGTTCCTCTGCTCTACCCCCAAATTGGTGTAGACCCTGAGGAACGCGTCCCATTCGTCGTAGCCCGCGCGCTGGTGCAGCTGGCTCCCGTCCAGGTTGCCCCAGCCGAGAGGCGTCAACTCGTATTTCTGGATGACGCCGTTGGGCTCGAAATAAATGCGGTTCGGCCGGAATTGCGGATCGATGACGATTTGCAGCGACCCGTCGCCACCGGAGAAGGTGAGGGTTTCATAGCCCCCCTTCAGGACCGTCGGCGCAAAGCGCACATCCGGCAGGAGCAGGTTGGCGTACTTGCGCCGCTGCCCGAGGCCCATGCGGATGGTGTCGATCTTGTGGCCGCTCCTGATGCGCGCCAGATCGACGGCGTTGAGCATGAGATCGATGGAGAGCTCCCGGTTGACGCCGGAATTCGTGATGCGGTTGGCCGCCCACTTCGGATTGCTGGCAACCGTGATGTTCTCGAAGGAAGCCAGTACCGTCCCATCGTCGTAGATGCCGCCCAGGCCCATCATTTCCGTGGGCGTGTCGGACGAGGCCCACGCGTTGTCGCGCATGCCCGCCTTGATCGCCATGGTCCCGGCCACGATGGTGTGCGCCGTGGTGTTGACGAAGCCCGAAGCGGTCGGGTGAGTGGTGAGGTACGAAGCCGAGGGCGCCTCGAAGATGACGACCTTGGTCGACGGCGTGATGGAAAGGATGCGGGATCCCGCCGCGCAGGTGCCCGTGTTCACGTCGTTCGACGTACCGGCGGAGACATAGAAGTCTACCAACTGGCCTTCCTGAAAGTACATGATGCCCATGTCGTCATCGAACGTGCCCGCCCAGGTGGCGTTGCCCGTGTAGGACGCGCCGGCGGAGAGCCGCCCCAGCTGGCCCCAGCCGTCCCAATGACACTGACGGTTGAGATCGACCACCAACGCCTGATAGATGTCGTCTATTTCGTCGGCGAGGCTGTCCACAAAAGCCGCCTGGTTGCCCTTCGCGGTTTCGATGGCCGGCCCGGTGATGCGCAGCGAACCGTAGTTGTACTTGGGCGTAATCTTGCCCTGGTCCTTCTTCCCGGTGAACGGATCGGGAAGGGCTCCGGACTCTACCCGCGCGCCTACGCTCTGCGAGCGCGCGTAGCGGATGCCGAAAATATACCCGTTGCCGGCGGGCTTGCGCTCCGACTTGGGGAATTGGTTGTAAGTGATCTTTTCGTCGTTAAACTGATTTCTCAAACCGTCGCCGTAGACGTTTTTCAAGGTCTCGACCAGGTTTGTCAGGTCTGCGTAATTGCTCATGATGGCCCTCCGAATAATTTAGAAAGACCCTCCGCCAGCGCTCTTTTGCGCCCGGCAGGGGTTTTGAGTTCGTCCTTCGCTTTTTCGGCGTCGACAGGAGCCGAATCGGCGGAAGCGCCGCCCGTTTTAGGCAGCTTCGCCTTGCCGTCGATATAGTCCTGAATGGCCGCCGATCTTATGGTCTCAATGAATCCCGTGATCTTCTTGAGCATGTCCGCGCCGTGCTTGCGGACCGCCTTCTTGTCGGTGATGTCGATTTCGTTGAAGGGATTGTTGACGCCGCTTAAAAGAAGGGCGATTTCCGCCTGCGCCGCAGGCAACGCCGCTTCCTTCACGATGCCCTTTATCTCGCGGTCGAAGCCATCGAGGGCCTTTTGCGCGTCTTCCTGGTC
>Ga0172382_10014489_pt1 | contig 10031 bp, 9 predicted proteins | sample Leawel138RmetaG_FD_122245 | JGI IMG/M metagenome (GOLD analysis project Ga0172382, IMG submission 122245) | Leachate microbial communities from a municipal landfill in Southern Ontario, Canada - Leachate well 138R metaG | ecosystem: Engineered > Solid waste > Landfill > Unclassified | place... | reverse complement strand
GTCATGATCGGTCGCGCTGCACAGGGTCGCCCATGGATCTTCCGCGAGATCAGCCATTATCTGGCGACCGGCAGCCATCTTGCCCCGCCAACCTGGGGCGAATTGCGGCACACCCTGCTTGATCACCTCGAAGACCATTACCAGTTCTACGGCCAGTACACTGGCGTGCGCACCGCACGTAAACACATTGGCTGGTATCTGGACGGGCTGTCGGGGTCAGCCGAACTACGGCGCCAGGTCAACGGCGCCGAAACGACTACGGACCAGATTTCTGCCCTTGAACGCTGGTTCGATCGCTTTTCCACCAATGAAACCATCGAGATTCACGCCGTAGCAGCGTGAACCACAACCAGAGCCCCACCCATATCATGAGCAACCACAACCCCCTGGAACAATCCGTGCGTGAACGCCTCGAAAGGTATTTCACGGATCTGGGCGAATCCGAGCCACGCGACATGCTCGCCATGGTCGTCAGCTGCGTCGAGCGGCCCGTCCTTCAAGTAGCGCTGGAAAAAGCCAACGGCAACCAGTCCAAGGCTGCGGCCATGCTGGGCATCACTCGAAGCACCCTGCGCAAGAAACTGCTCGCTCATGACCTGCAACCCTGACTTCCTTATCCATCCCTGAACCCTCCAATGAAAATTCAGACTGCACTCATTTCCGTGTCCGACAAGTCGGGCGTTCTTGACTTTGCCCAGGCGCTTGCCAGCCGCGGCGTACGCATACTTTCCACGGGCGGGACAGCCAAGCTGCTGTCCGAGGCCGGCATCAAGGTCACCGAAGTGGCGCAGCACACGGGTTCACCAGAAATCCTTGACGGGCGGGTCAAGACCTTGCACCCCAAAATTCATGGCGGGCTGCTTGCACGACGTGACAGCGAAGAACATCTACAGGCTTTGCAGGATCACGGCATTGACCGCATCGATCTGCTGGTGGTGAACCTGTATCCATTCCGTGAAACTATCGCCAAGGCGGGTTGCACGTTCGCCGACGCAATCGAGAACATCGATATCGGGGGCCCCGCCATGTTGCGCGCAGCGGCCAAAAACCATGGCACGGCGGTCGACGGCGTTACCGTGGTTATCGACCCGGCAGACTACCCGCGTGTCCTGGCAGAAATCGACGGCCCTCAGGGTTCGCCCAGTTACAAGCTGCGTCTGGAGCTCGCAGCCAAAGTCTATGCCCATACCTCTGCCTATGACGGTGCCATTGCCGCTTACCTCAGCAGTCTTGCAGAGGCCGAACCCGCGCAGGATCAGCCCGCCGAGCGTAACCCCTGGCCACGTGTCATGACCCTGCAGCTGAAGCAGAATCAGGTATTGCGGTATGGCGAAAACCCGCATCAGGAAGCAGCTTTCTATGTGGATCCCGCCGTAGGGTCCGGCCTGCTGGGGAGCTACACCCAGATGCAGGGCAAGGAACTGTCCTACAACAACATTGCGGACGCGGATGCAGCCTGGGAATGCGTGCGCGGCTTCGAATCAGCAGCCTGCGTCATCATCAAGCATGCCAATCCCTGCGGCGTGGCCGTGGCAGCCACGCCTCTTGAAGCGTATGAAAAAGCCTTTAAGACCGACCCCACCTCGGCCTTTGGCGGCATCATCGCTTTCAACCGGCCTATCGACATTGCAACGGCCGAAGCCGTCAGCAAACAGTTCGTTGAAGTCGTACTGGCGCCGGAATATTCTTCCCAGGCCATGGCTATTTTCGCTGCCAAGAAGAACGTCCGTGTGCTGCGGGTCCCGCTTGGCAATGGGCGCAACGCCTTTGATGTCAAGCGTGTCGGCGGCGGCTGGCTGATCCAGAATCCCGACGATTTCCTTGTAGAGGACGCCGAATTCCGCGTTGTCACGAAACAGCAACCTACCGAAGATCAGGTCGAAGCCCTGCGTTTTGCCTGGAAAGTGGCGAAATACGTTAAATCCAACGCCATCGTCTTCGCGGCAAACGGCATGACACTGGGCGTAGGCGCCGGCCAGATGAGCCGGGTTGACTCGGCTCGTATCGCCTCCATCAAGGCTCAGAATGCCGGCCTGACGCTGGCGGGTTCGGCGGTAGCGTCCGATGCCTTCTTCCCTTTCCGCGACGGGCTGGATGTCGTGGCAGACGCCGGCGCCAGCTGCGTGATCCAACCTGGCGGCAGTATCCGCGACGACGAAGTGATCGCCGCAGCCAACGAACGTGGCATCCCGATGGTGTTCACCGGCACGCGCCACTTCCGCCACTGATGCGCATTCTGGGCATCGATCCGGGTCTCAGGCGCACCGGCTTTGGCGTCATTGATGCCGACGGCCCGCGCCTGTTGTATATCGCCAGCGGCACCATTGTGGTGCCTTCCGGCCTCAGCCTGGCGGCCCGTCTCAAGGTTATTCTGGACCATATCCGGGAAATTTCCGCGCAGACTCAGCCCAGTGTGGCGGCCATGGAAAAGGTGTTTCTCAATACCAATCCTGCATCCACCCTGCTGCTGGGGCAGGCTCGCGGGGCGGCCATGTGCGGGCTGGCGGATTCTGGCCTTGAGGTCCACGAATACACCGCCCTGCAGATAAAGAAATCGGTCGTGGGTACAGGGCGGGCAGCCAAAGAACAGGTTCAGCACATGGTGCAGCGTCTGCTTTCGCTCGACGGGCTACCCACCACCGACTCCGCCGACGCGCTGGCTTGCGCCATCTGCCACGCCCACATGCATCCGCTGACGACCAAACTGGCCAGCGGCGCACTGGCTGCCACTGGCTTACGGCGCATACGCAACGGCCGTCTGGTGGGCTGACTTATTACTTGGAGCACAGTCAATGATCGGACGCATCAGCGGCACACTACTGGAAAAAACACCTCCCACCCTCTGCGTCGACGTCGGCGGCGTGGGCTACGAGATCGATGTCCCCATGAGCACGCTGTACAAGCTGCCCGACATCGGGACCCAGGTCACCTTGCATACTCATCTGCAAGTCCGTGACGACGCCCATGTCCTTTATGGGTTTTCATCCCCAAGCGAACGCGAAGCCTTCCGGTCGTTGATCAAGGTGACAGGCGTAGGCGCCCGTATTGCGCTGGCGCTGCTTTCCGGCATGAGTGTGGAAGAACTGGCAAGCGCCATTACCCTGCAAGAAACCGGGCGGCTCACCCGTGTGCCCGGCATCGGCAAGAAAACTGCCGAGCGCCTGCTGCTGGAATTACGTGGCAAGCTGGGTGCGGATATCGGCGCCGCTGTCGCACCGGTTGCAGGTGGGCAATCCGATATCCTGAACGCTCTGTTGTCCTTGGGTTATTCGAGCGCTGAAACCCAGAAGGCCTTGAAGGCGCTGCCTGCCGACGTCGACGTGGCCGAGGGCATCCGTCTGGCTTTGAAGTCGATGGCGCGTTAGCGCCCATCGGCCGGCATACTAAAACTCGTGAGACAGGCAAGCGGCGTAACTGGCCAGGTCGACATTACCGCCGCTCAGCAACACCCCCACCCGCATGCCGCGCACCGGAACAACCTCGCGCAGGACCGCTGCCGCCCCCAGACAACCGGTGGGTTCCACCACGATTTTCATTCGTTCGGCGAAGAACTGCATGGTGCTGATGAGCTTTTCGTCCGGCACCGTGAGAATATCGTGCGCATACCGTTTGATGATGGGAAAGGTGTATTGCCCCAAGGACTGGGTAAGTGCGCCATCGGCAATCGAACGCGGGGGGTCTATGCGTACGATTTCACCCTTATTGAAGGACTGTTGCCCGTCGTTGCCCGCCTCTGGTTCAACACCGTAAACCAGGCATTCCGGCGCCAGGGCGTGCGCCGCCAGCAATGAGCCGGACAGCAAGCCGCCACCGCCCAACGGCACAAAGATGGCATCCAGCCCACCCACATCTTCAAGAAGTTCCATCACGGCGGTACCCTGCCCCGCAATCACATCCGGATGATCAAAGGGTGGGATCAGTGTCAGCCCTTCTTGTTCAACCAGCGCCCCGGCCACTTTTTCGCGGTCTTCGGTCAGCCTGTCGTAAGGGATGATACGGGCACCATAGCTGGCTGCTGCATTGCGCTTGGCCCGGGGTGCGTCCAAAGGCATGACGATGGTTGCCGTGACACCCAGCGCCCGCGCCGCCCGGGCGATGGCCTGGCCATGGTTGCCCGATGAAAACGTGACAACGCCCGCCTTGCGTTCAGCATCGCCCAGCCGCGCAATGGCGTTGTAGGCACCGCGGAACTTGAAGGCCCCGACAAGCTGCAGGTTCTCGCACTTGAAGAAGACCTCGGCGTCGAGACGCCCATTGAGCGTCTGCGAAGTCAGCACCGGTGTGCGGTGGGCGACGTTGCGCAAACGCTCGGCCGCTGCTTGGACATCCTGATATTTAGGCAAGGAAAGGGTCATGCATGCTCCAACATACAACTTGTAAAGTAAACACAATGATATAGGCATCTGCGCAGCCAGGCGGCCTGCGGCGGGAAATCCCTTCTATACTAATGCACGACTACTGTAGATATAGACAGCTCCCCTCATGGCCATACATTCCGACGCTCTGGCACGCACCGGCCCCGCCGAGCGCATCGTCGCGCCGCAAAGCGCATCACCCAATGAAGACTCAATAGAACGCGCTCTGCGGCCGCGGGCGTTGCGGGAATACATCGGGCAGCACCGCGTGCGCGAACAGCTGGAAATCTTCATTCAAGCGGCGCGCGGGCGCCACGAAGCCCTGGATCACGTGCTGCTGTTCGGCCCGCCCGGCCTGGGGAAAACCACCCTCGCCCACATCATCGCCCACGAAATGGGGGTGCAGCTCAGGCAGACTTCCGGCCCGGTACTCGAACGGCCAGGCGACCTGGCCGCCCTGTTGACCAATCTTGAAAAGAACGATGTCCTTTTCATCGATGAAATCCACCGCCTGTCCCCGGTAGTGGAGGAAATCCTCTACCCTGCCCTGGAAGACTTCCAGATCGACATCATGATCGGCGAAGGGCCGGCTGCGCGCAGCGTCAAGATCGATCTGCAGCCCTTTACCCTGGTGGGTGCCACCACACGCGCCGGCATGCTGACCAACCCGCTGCGTGATCGCTTCGGCATCGTCTCGCGGCTGGAATTCTATTCCGCCGATGACCTTGCCCATATTGTCGAGCGTAGCGCCCGTCTGCTGAATGTCGACGCCACTCGTGAAGGCTCTGGCGAAATCGCACGCCGCTCACGTGGCACGCCCCGCATCGCCAATCGCCTGCTGCGCCGGGTCCGCGATTACGCAGAAGTCAAAGCGCAAGGCCGTATCGACACAGAAGCCGCTGCTGCGGCACTGGCGATGCTGGAAGTCGACCCCATGGGCCTCGACCTCATGGACCGCAAGCTGCTGGAAGCCATCATCCACAAATTCGACGGTGGGCCGGTGGGGGTCGAAAGCTTGGCGGCCGCCATCGGCGAAGAACGCGACACCATCGAAGACGTCATAGAACCTTTTCTGATCCAGACCGGTTTCCTGCAGCGCACACCACGCGGGCGCATCGCCACGCAGACCACTTGGCGCCATTTAGGGCTGCAGCCGCCCACCGCTACCGGTGGCGGGGCGGGCGCTCTGTTCTGAGCACTGAATGCGCCAGCTCAAACCTCAGCGACACATTCCAGCAAGGCATCGCCGTAGGCTTCAAGTTTGCGGGCGCCTACCCCATGCACATGTGACAACTCATCCAGAGACCGCGGGTTCCGGCGTGCCACCTCACGCAAGGTGGCATCATGGAAGATGACATAGGCGGGTACACCATGTTCGCGTGCCACATCGGCACGCCAGGCGCGTAAAGCTTCAAAGCGTTCTTGGTCTTCCGGCTCCAGCACCGCATCCGCAGAGACTTGCCGCCGGCTGCGGGTGCTGCGCGCAGCACTGGGCGCTTCCCGTCGCAACATCAGGGTGATTTCGCCTTTCAGCACTGAACGGCTTTGTTCGGTCAGCAGCAGCGTGCCGTGCCCCTCAAAGTCGACCGTCACCAGCCCTTTTGCCAGCAATTGCCTCAGCACGCCGCGCCACGCCTGGTCGCTCAGGTCAGCACCCACCCCGAAGACACTCAAGGAATCATGCCCGTGTTCGCGCACGCGTGGTGTGGTCTTGCCGCGCAGAATGTCGATGATGTGCCCCGCCCCATAACGCTGACCGCGTTCCCGCCAGAGCCGGAAAATGGCCGAGAGCAACTTTTGTGCGGCTACCGTGCCATCCCAGGATTCTGGAGGGGCCAGGCAAGTATCGCAGTTCCCGCAGGGCCCTATGGTCTGACCGAAATAAGCCAATAACTGTTGGCGCCGGCAGTCAACGGTTTCGCACAAGCCCAGCATGGCATCAAGCTGCCGGCCCGAGCGCCGCTTGAACTGTTCGTCACCATTGGATTCGTCTATCATGCGGCGCTGCTGCACGACGTCCTGCAGCCCATAGGCCATCCAGGCGGTCGCCGGTTCGCCGTCCCGCCCGGCCCGCCCGGTTTCCTGGTAATAGCCTTCCACCGACTTGGGCAGGTCGACGTGGGCAACGAAACGCACATCGGGCTTGTTCACCCCCATGCCAAAAGCGATAGTGGCGGTCATTACCAGGCCTTCCTCACGCAAGAATCGCGCTTGATGGCTGGCACGCACCGCCGCATCCATCCCGGCATGGTACGCCAGCGCGGGAACACCGTTCTGCGACAGAAAGGCAGCCATGTCCTCGACACGGGACCGCGACAGGCAATAGACAATGCCGCTGTCGCCCAGATGATCTTCCCGGATAAAGGAAAGCAACTGGCGTTTCACCTCGTTCTTTTCAACGATGCGATAAAGAATATTGGGCCGATCAAAGCTCGATACAAAATGCGCTGCGCCTTCAAGAGACAACCGCCGCGCAATCTCTTCGCGGGTGGTGCCCGTGGCGGTGGCCGTAAGCGCTATGCGCGGCACATCGGGCCAATGCTCGTGCAAGGCAGAAAGCCCCAGATATTCCGGGCGGAAATCATGACCCCATTGCGATACACAGTGGGCTTCATCGATAGCGAACAGGGAAATCCGTGAACGCTTCAGCAATTCCATACACCGGTCGGTGAGCAGGCGCTCTGGAGCCACATAAAGCAGGTCGAGCTCGCCATCCAGCATCTGGCGTTCGACTTCCCGCGCCTCGCGCCAGTCCTGCGACGAGTTCAAATAGGCTGCGCTTACGCCCAATTCGCGCAAGGCATCAACTTGATCCTGCATCAGCGCAATCAGGGGGGACACGACGATACCCGTGCCTGGGCGCAACAAGGCGGGAATCTGATAGCAAAGTGACTTGCCGCCACCGGTGGGCATCAGCACGAGCGCATCGTCGCCGGCCAGCAAGGTCTCGATAACAGCCTGCTGTTCGCCACGAAAGGACTCGTACCCAAAAACGCGCTGAAGAATTTCCAAAGGGGTGGACATGCCGGATCAATACAGGGGGAAGGAGAAGCGAAGCCCTATATCATAGTCGTCGGCGACGACTTCGCGCTCGGCGTGAATGCCGATCTGCAGATTGGGGCTGTACCAGAACTGCTGGCTCACCCCGAAACGGCGCTGCTGGGCGCCCTGCTTGCCGTGCACACTTTCAAAGCTGCCTGACCACCGCCCCCAGCGCCCCACATCCCAGGAAGCCGACCAGCGCTGGCGCCCGCCAGCCAACGGCTTGGTTCCCGCCGCATAGCGCCGGATGTCCATGAAGCCGTCGGTATAGCGTTCGCCCACCCACCCCAGGCTCAGATCGTCCTGCAGATCAAAATCGGCCATGGCACGATACCGCCAACCCTGATGCAGACCGTGATTCGATCGCGCTATCCCAGAGCGCCATCGACCAAAACCGCCCAGATCGTACTGGCCTGTAACGCCCGACATCAGCAGGTCGGCGGCTACCTCGGTCTGTGTTTCCACGCTCAGCTGCGGCCCATAGTCGTACGCCAGTTTCAGGCTGCCTGCCGTGGGGCCAAAGACCAAGTCTGACGCCCCGGCAGCCGACTGGTCAACCGCACCAAAAGCCAGGGAATAATTCCATTGCGAAACCTCTTCCCTGCTGGCCATGAAGCTCTGGCTCAGGCTGACGCCGCTCAAGCGCAGGCTTTCATTCCATTCCGGCACTGCCAGATCACTGCTTCCCAATAGAATCGCCGGCCCTTCATCCAGCTGAGCCTGCCAGTTGCGCTCCCCAAACGCCCAACCATCCTCAGAGGGCGCTGCCAGCCAGCGGGTATGAGGTGTTTCCACCCGTGGCAAGGGAAATCCACCCCACAATCCCGGTGAATGCTCCGACACTGTCTGGCGGCGCGCATGGGTCTGCGCCCGCCATTGCAAGCCATCATCCGCAGTCCAGAAATAGGAATCGGGAAGAATGTTCACCGAGAGTGATGGGTCGCCAGCGGGTGTCGAACCCTCTTGCACGAAGGCGGCTCCACCCGACAGATCTGGCAAGGGTGTCGGTGGCGCGTCATCGGCGATACGAACCCGAAACGCTTCGGCTTCCCGCGTCTGTCGCCCCCCAGCCCAGCCGTCACCGGCGGCGAGTGCGCTGATCGGGACTGCCGCTGCAAACGTCAGGATCACCCCGACAATGCAAGAGGTGATTTCAATCCGTTTCCGTATCATGGCTCCTGTAAATTGCGAGAGTACACTTGGTCCCCATGGATAAACCGCACGTAAAAATCCTGGTCGTGGACGACGACCCCGCCCTGCTTCAATTGCTGGCTGACTATCTCAATCGCCATCATTACGATACGCTGCTTGCGCCCAACGCCAGCGATCTTGAAGCACGCATCCAGCGCTACAGCCCCGACCTGGTCGTGCTGGACCGCATGATGCCCGATGGCGACGGCGCCGAGGCCTGCCGTCGCCTGCGCCAGCAGGGCGAGGACATCCCGGTTATTCTGCTCACGGCCAAAGACGAAACCGTCGACCGCGTGATCGGGCTTGAAGCCGGGGCCGACGATTACCTGGGAAAACCCTTCGATCCGCGCGAACTGCTTGCACGCATCGAGGCCGTACTGCGCCGCAAAAAAGGCGCATCCGCACTCACCAAGGACAAGCCCGTTGCTTTCGGCCCCTTCGTCTTTGACCCCGTCACACGACAATTGCATAAAGGCGAAACCCTCATCAAGCTGACGGGCGGCGAAGTCAACCTGCTCGAAGCCTTGATCAGCAATCCCGGCAAGCCTTTATCCCGGGAACGCCTTCTGGCGCTCGCGCGTGACGACGAAGAAGGGGAACGCAGCGATCGCGCCATCGATATCGCTGTTCTCAGGTTGCGTCGTGCCCTTGAAGACGACCCTAAACAGCCGCGTTGGATACAGACCGTGTGGGGTGTCGGCTACCGCTTTTCGCCTTGAGAGCAAGAATCGTGCGCACCTGGCGATCACTGCTGCCGCGCTCCCTGCGCAGCCGCATGCTGTTGCTCACCCTGGGCACCATAGTGCTGGTGCAGGCCGCCACCTTTGCCACGGTCAGCTACTACCGCAAGCAGTTCACGGAAGACGTATCGGTCGAATTGACCGCCACCACTATCCGTACACTGCGGGCAGCCCTGGCCGAGATCCCTGCGGAACAGCGGCAGGACTTCGTTCGCAACGCGTCGCAGAACCAGTGGCGCCTATGGTCGCGGTCGCTGCCGGCGGATGCCAGCCTGGAACGCCGCTACCGCGCTCAGCGCGGCAACCACGACGCCAGCGGGCCCAGACGTGACCCGCCCCCGCCACCGCCGGATGATATCAGGCACAGCCTGCGCAGTTTCGTCGAAGCGCTCAACGTGCGCCTGGACGATGACGCCCATGTCGCCTTGTCCCGTGGCCCTCAGCCGCGCATGTATATTTCGCTGATCGAAGACCCCAATATCGAAGAGGCCCGCCGTTACCGCGAGTGGCTGGTCATCCCCCTGGAACGCATCGCCAAACCGGTTGCCACGCCCATGATAGTGGTCTGGCTGACCGGCATGCTGATGCTGCTGCTGATCACCGCTGCCTTTGCCTGGCACATCACACGCCCCCTGACTCGACTGGCCAAGGCGGCCGACCAGCTTGCCGCCGGTAAACCCGAGCGCGTGATGCCCGCCGGCCC
>Ga0172382_10014487_pt1 | contig 10031 bp, 11 predicted proteins | sample Leawel138RmetaG_FD_122245 | JGI IMG/M metagenome (GOLD analysis project Ga0172382, IMG submission 122245) | Leachate microbial communities from a municipal landfill in Southern Ontario, Canada - Leachate well 138R metaG | ecosystem: Engineered > Solid waste > Landfill > Unclassified | place... | reverse complement strand
GGGGTGAAGTCGGCCGGGTGGGAGAACAGCACCAGCCACTTGCCCTGGTAATCGGCCAGCTTCTTCACACCGTGGGTGGTCTTGGCCTCGAAGGCCGGGGCCGCTTCGTTGATGCGCGGCATGCCGCGGACAACCTGTTCAGTATTCTCGGACATTGCAGTTTCCTCTCGCTTGGGTTGCTTGATTGCTTGGGGTGGACGCAGTATCAGCGTTTGCTAATGGATATTGAAATCGTTTGTTATGATTGAGCTGATAGGCATGGGCTATTGGTCTGCGGTAAGGGCAGTAGCCCATGGGTTGTCACGAGGGCAGTGGAGTGTCGGGGAGACGGGAGAAGTATAGCCAGGGGAGATCCCTGCGCCAGTTACCGGGAGCCGATAGCTGGCCAGAGTCGGCTTGCAGGCCGTGGGGCAGTGTTCAGAACGGCTTGACCACCGCCAGGAGCACCACGGCGATGAGGATCAGCACCGGGAATTCGTTGAGCCAGCGGTAGAACACATGGCTGCGGGTGTTGCGGTCGGCGGCGAACTCCTTGAGCAGGCGGCCGCAGTACCAGTGGTAGGCGTAGAGGACGGCCACCAGGGTGAGTTTCACGTGCAGCCAACCCATGTGCTTGTAGGCGGCCCAGGCGTAATCCCACAGCAGCCAGGAGCCGAGCAGCAGCACCACCACCGCGCTGGGGGTCATGATGCCGCGGTACAGCTTGCGTTCCATCACCTTGAAGCGTTCGATGCCTTCCTTGTCGGCGGCCATGGCGTGGTAGACGAACAGGCGCGGCAGATAGAACAACGCCGCGAACCAGGTCACCACGGCGATGATGTGGAAGGCCTTCACCCACAGCATGATCAGAGCATCTCCACGATCTTGCGGCGCAGGTCCGCAATGTCCACCTCGCCCAGCTTCTGCTGCACGATGCGCCCGCGCGGGTCGATGAGGAAGGTGGTGGGGGTGAGCTTCACGTCGCCGAAGGCGCGGGCGGCGGCGCCGTCGCTGTCCCGTGCCACGGTATAGGGGATGGCGCGTTGCTGGGCCATGAAGCGCACCTGCTCCGGTGGGTCATAGGCCATGGCGATGGCGACGATGTTGAAACCCTTGGGGCCGAGTTCCTTATACAGTCCGGCGAAATGGGGGATTTCCTTGACGCAGCCGGGGCAGGTGGTGGCCCAGAAGGTCACCAGCAGCGGCTTGCCGCGGTATTGCTCGATGTTCACCTGGCCGCCATCCAGGGTGGCGACGGTCACGGCGGGAGCGGGCTTGAGGCCGGCGGGGCTGAACCAGAGATAGCCCAGCAGGGCCACTAGGGCCACGGCGAAGGCGGCGATGGCGAGGTCTTTGCTCTTCATGTCGGAATCGGCAGTTCTGATAGGGGCTCGGTCGGTTCGACTCCATCCGGCGCGCACTGTTCCCGCGCAGGCGGCGCCGCGACTATAGCACAAGGTGACGGGAGGGCCTTGGCGAGTTCACCGCATGGTGTGCCGGGCCACTTTTTCTTTGGGGCTCCCGGGCTTATCATGCCCACCTTTGACTCTTTGCACACAGGACCAGTCATGATCAAGGCGGGCATTGTTGGCGGTACCGGCTATACCGGCGTCGAGTTGTTGCGGCTGCTGGCCAGCCATCCCGAGGTGGAGCTCAAGGTCATCACCTCCCGTTCCGACGACGGCACGCCCGTGGCCGACATGTTCCCCAACCTGCGCGGCCGCGTCGACCTGCGCTTCACTGCACCCGACATGGCGGCGCTGAAGCAGTGTGACGTGGTGTTCTTCGCCACCCCCAATGGCACCGCCATGCATATGGCGCGGGAGCTGCTGGACGCCGGTGTGCGTGTGATAGACCTGGCCGCCGACTTCCGCATCCCGGACATCACCCTGTGGGAGAAGTGGTACGGCATGACCCATGCCTGCCCGGATCTGGTGGCGCAGGCGGTGTACGGCCTGCCGGAGATGAACCGCGAGGCCATCAAGGGGGCGCGCCTGTTGGCCAACCCCGGTTGTTATGTGACGGCCGTGACCCTCGGTTTCCTGCCCCTGTTGCAGAACGGCGTGGTGTCGCCCAGTGGCCTGGTGGCCGATGCGAAGTCCGGCGTCAGCGGCGCCGGGCGCAAGGCCGAGGTGGGCATCCTGTATTCCGAGGTGGAGGGTAGCTTCAAGGCCTATGCAGTGAAGGGGCATCGCCACCTGCCGGAGATCAGCCAGAATTTGAATCACGTCGCCGCCCAGCCGGTGGGACTGACCTTTGTGCCGCACCTGTTGCCCATGGTGCGCGGCATCCACGCCACCCTTTACGCACGGCTGGAGAGACCGGACACCGACCTGCAGGCCCTGTTTGAGCAGCGTTACGCCGACGAACCCTTTGTCGACGTGATGCCGGCCGGTTCCTTCCCCGAGACGCGCACCGTGCGCGGCAGCAACCTGTGCCGCATCGCCGTACATCGGCCGCAGGGTGGCGACACCGTGGTGGTGCTGTCGGTCATCGACAACCTGGTGAAGGGGGCCTCCGGCCAGGCGGTGCAGAACATGAACATCATGTTTGGCTGTGCGGAGACCTCCGGCATAGACCAGATCGCCATCCTGCCATGAGCCGTCTTGTCGTAACCCCACATCGCCCCTGGCGTATCCGGTTGCTGATGGGGGGGCTGTTGCTGGGCGGGATGTTCTCCAGTTGGGGACTGTTTGAGTACGGCCGTTACCGCGCCGGGTTCGACACCCTGACGGCGCAGCAGGCACAGGGCCAGTTGAGCCGGGAGAACACCGAGCTGCACCAAGAGATTGTTACCCTGCGTGAGGAAAATGCCGTACTGGAGCGCAGTATCCAAATTGACCGCCAGGCCTATAAGGCTCTGGAGGCGACCGTGAGCGGGCTGCAGGCGGAGATTTCGGGGTACAAAAGCGAACTGGCTTTCTATCGTGGCATCGTATCGCCCAAGGACGCCCAGCAGGGGCTGCGGGTGGAGAGCTTTGAGATTACTGCACAGGGTGTGGAAAACAGTTTTCGCTACAAGCTGGTGTTAACCCAGGTGCTGAAAAGTGATAGGTTGGCCCGGGGAAAAGCGACTTTTGAGGTGGAAGGGCTGTTGGATGGGCAGAACAAGACTCTGCCGCAGGATGAGGTTAGCGTCGATGCCGCCAAGTTTTTTACCTTCAATTTCAAGTATTTTCAAAATTTCGAGGGCGATCTGACGCTACCGGCCGGATTCATTCCGTTGCGGGTGGTGGTAAAAGTTGACCCGGCAGGCAATGGTGCCGACAAGGTTGAACGGATCGTTGATTGGCCGGTAGAGGAGGCATGACGGACATGTTTGGAAAAGCGAAGTCGACGACCACCAAGAGCGCCAAGATAGACACGTTGATCGGGCAAAACACCGAGATACGCGGGGATGTGGTGTTCAGTGGCGGGCTGCATGTGGACGGTACTCTCAGGGGAAATGTTATCGCCGATCAGGACAGTGGTTCGGTACTGAGCGTCTCCGAGCGCGGGCTTATCGAGGGTGATGTGCGGGTGCCCAACGTGGTGATGAACGGTAGTGTGGTGGGCGACGTTTACGTGTCCAATCATATCGAGCTGGCACCCCAGGCGAGGGTCAAGGGTAACGTCTATTACAAGGTCATCGAGATGGCACGCGGTGCCGAGGTCAACGGTAACTTGGTACACCGGGGTGAAGGGGCGGTTGATGTACCTGCCGCCCAGCCCCTGCTTGGGCGGGAACCTGTAATGGGTGATTCTTGACTAAATGAGTAAGGATATAGATAATGGGTTCACTTGGACCCACCCGTAAGTGTTGTGGAGATAGACGATGAGTGATGTAGATAGCCCGCTGATTTTCACCGACAGTGCTGCCGGCAAGGTAAAGTCGCTGATCGAAGAGGAAGGCAACAGCAACCTCAAGTTGCGCGTGTTTGTGACCGGCGGCGGTTGCTCCGGCTTCCAGTATGGTTTTACCTTTGACGAGGCTGTCAATGAAGGTGACACCACGGTGGAGAAGAACGGTGTCACCCTGCTCATCGACCCGATGAGTTACCAGTATCTGGTCGGCGCCGAGATCGATTATACCGAGGGCCTGGAAGGTGCGCAGTTTGTGATTCGCAATCCGAATGCCACCACTACCTGCGGTTGCGGTTCCTCCTTCTCGACCTGACAGCAGGACACCGTCGTCCACAGCCCCGGCCCGCAATGCGGTACCGGGGCTTTTTGTTTTCAACGGTTTAGCACCAGCTCTGTGCAGGGCTCCGCGTTGGGCCATGATCTGGTATTCTTATGCCCCTTTATTTTGGTGCTCGGAGGACAGGATGAGCGAATATCTGCCGGGACTTGAGGGCGTTCCTGCCACCCGTTCCAATATCTCCTTCATCGACGGTGAAAAGGGGATTCTGGCCTATCGTGGCTATCCCATCGAGCAACTGGCCGAGCACAGCTCTTTCGAAGAGACCACCTTGCTGCTGCTGGATGGGCGCCTGCCCAGGCCGGCCGAGCTGACCGAGTTCGATGATCATCTGCGGCGCAACCGGCGGGTGAAGTACAACATCCGCGAAATGATGAAGCACCTGCCCACCACCGGCCATCCGATGGAACTGTTGCAGACCGCGGTGGCCAGCCTGGGTATGTTCTATCCCAGCAATGAATGTCTCACCAACGCGCAGTTGTGCGATGACCTCAACTACATCCACAACATGACGGTGAAGATTATCGCCCGCATGCCGGTGCTGCTTACCATGTGGGAACACATCCGCAACGGCTATGACCCCATCGCCCCGCGCTGCGACCTCAATTTTGCGGAAAACCTGCTCTACATGTTCAGCGGTGACGACCCGGATCCGTTGCTGGCCGATATCATGGATACCTGTCTGGTACTTCATGCCGAGCACACCATCAATGCCTCTACCTTCGCCGCCCTGGTGGCCGGTTCCACCCTGGCCAGCCCCTACGGTGTGGTCGCTGCAGCCATCGGCACCCTGTCCGGTCCACTGCACGGTGGTGCCAACCAGAAGGTGGTCAACATGCTCAAGCAGATCGGTTCACCCGACAAGGTGAAGCCGTGGCTGGAGCAGAAGCTGGCGGCCAAGGAGAAGGTGTGGGGATTCGGCCACCGCGAGTACAAGGTGAAGGACCCGCGCGCCAACATCCTGCAGAAACTGGTGGAGAAGCTGGCGCGGGAGCGTGGTGTCAGCGCCGAGTTCGAGACCGCCCTGGCGCTGGAAGAGGCGGCGGCCGAGCGGCTGGGGGCCAAGGGCGTGTACCCCAACGTCGATTTCTATTCCGGCATCCTGTATGCGGAGATGGGGATCCCCTCCGATCAGTTCACTTCGATCTTTGCGGTGGCCCGTTCCGCCGGCTGGCTGGCCCACTGGCGCGAGCAACTGGCCGACAACCGTATCTTCCGTCCCACCCAGGTCTATACCGGCGAGCCGCTGCGCGAATACGTCCTCATCGACAAGCGTTAGCAGCCTGTCGGATTTGGACGATCATGGCGAGTATGTGGGATAACGAGGATAATTTTTCACGATTTTGACGCGCATGGTGGTTCCATGTAAGGAAAAATCGGGGAAATTTGGACCGCTCTCCCACCAGCGCAGTAGATCAGTCCCAGGTCCGGCAGGTTGCTAGGCACGGTAAATGCCGCCCAATATCACCGGGCGGCGTGCGCCGGTCACGGCCGGAAGATTGCCTGGCTCACCACGCAGCGTCTGCTGCGCCAGCCAGGCAAACGCCATGGCCTCTACTGCCTGCGGCTCCACCCCGTAGGCTGCCGTGCTGTGCACTATCCGCGGCGCAAGGTGGAGTGCCAGGCGCTGCATCAGTGCGCTGTTGTATGCGCCGCCTCCGCCTACCAGGATTTCCTCGGCAGATTCCGCATGAATTGCGATGGCCTGTGTCACGCTGCGCGCTGTCAGTTCCAGCAAGGTGGCCTGTACGTCCTGCGGGTCTTCCGTGCCATCCAGTTGTGCCTCCACCCATTCCAGATTGAAGCGCTCGCGCCCGGTGCTCTTGGGCGGCGCCTGGGTGAAATAGACGTCGGCGAGCAATCGTTCCAGCAGGGCGGGGAGTTGCGTGCCGCCGCTGGCCCAGCGACCGCCTGCGTCATAGGCGGTGCCGCAGTGCCGCGCCACCCAGCCGTCCAGCAGCACATTGGCCGGCCCGGTATCGAATCCGGTTACCGTCTGTCTGATGTTCTGCGGCAGCACGGTGATGTTGGCGATGCCGCCCAGATTAAGAATGACGCGCGTGCGTTCCGGGTGGCGAAACATGGCGGCGTGGAATGCAGGCACCAGCGGGGCGCCCTGACCACCAGCGGCGATATCCCGGCGACGGAAGTCGGCCACGGTGGTGATGCCGGTGCGCTCGGCGATGATGTTGGGATCGCCCAACTGCAGGGTATAGGGGGGAATCCCATGGGGATGGTGGCGCACGGTCTGGCCGTGGCATCCGATGGCTGCAATAGCTTTCGCGTCGGTCCTGGCCCGGGTCAGCAAGGTCTGTACCGTCACCGCATACAGTTCTCCCAAGGCCACATCCAGTTGGGCTAGCCCATGCAGTTCAGGATGGCTGGCGTGGCTTAGCTCCAGCAGTGCGGTCTGAAGGTCAGGGGCGTAGGTTTGATGGTGACTGGCCCGGATCACGGGTGAGGCTGCGCCGAAATCCACCAACAAGGCATCGACGCCATCCAGGCTGGTGCCGGACATGAGCCCGATGTAGAGCGCGTCGGCCAAGGTGTTATCGCACGGCGGTCAGCGGGTGTTCATGGCCAAGTTGGTCTGTTTCACCGCTTCCAGCTGGGCCAGTCGCATCTGTGCCTGCTGCTGGAACCCCTCGCGGTACTGCGCAGGGAGCGGTGCGGCGGTGGGCAGCTTGACCGTCAGCGGGTTGCGGTGCACGCCGTTGACCAGGAACTCGTAGTGCAGGTGTGGGCCGGTGGCAACACCGGTCCTGCCGACGTAGCCGATGATCTGCCCCTGCTTAACCCGTGTGCCGGCGCGGAGGGCGGGGCGGAAGCGCGACATGTGGGCGTATAGCGTTCTGTAGGCGCCGCCATGTTGCAGGATCACTGTCTTGCCATAGCCTCCCTTGGTGCCGATGAATTCGATACGACCATCACCGGAGGCCTTGATGGGGGTGCCGACGGGGGCGGCGTAGTCGACGCCTCGGTGGGGACGCTTGATGCCGAGCACAGGGTGGAAGCGTTCCGGCTGGAAACCAGAACTGATGCGATTGAAATCTACCGGCGAACGCAGAAAGGCCTTACGCATGGACAGTCCGTCCGGTGTGTAGAAGCTTGTGTTGCCCTGCGGGTCGGCAAAGCGGATAGCGCGGTAAACCTGCCCTTGGTTGATGAATTCTGCTGCCAGGATGTTGCTATCGCGCAGGTGCTCACCGTCCAGGTAGGATTGCTCATAGAGCAGAGTGAAGCTGTCGCCATTACGGATGTCCAATGCAAAATCGATGTCCCAGCCGAAGATGGTGGCCAGTTCCATAATCAATCCATCGGATAGCCCGGCACGTTGGCCGGAGGCAAACAATGAGGTTTCGATGGTGGTGCTGCTGTAGGCCAGGCGGGTTTCCACTTGGCGCATGATCTGGCGGGCGCTGAAGTTGTCGCCTTTACGTTCCACTGCCAGGGTGGTCAGGGGATCGATGCGATAATGCAGGGCGTGCAATTGCTGCTGTGCGCTGTCAATTTGGAAGCGCAGCACCTGTCCCGGCCGGATTTGGCGCAGAGTGGCGGTCATGCTGCGATCGGCCTCCATCAGTGAGTGCAGGTCGCGCGGGCTGAGCTTGAGGCGATCGAAAATGGCGGACAGCGTATCACCCGCGCGTACCGTAATGTCTTGCCAGGGCAGCGTCGTTGTCGGTGCCACCTCTGCGGTAGGTTCGGGTTCGGTGGCAATGATCGGCAGGGGAAGAGCCAGGGACTGTTGGCCGGCCTCATGGCGGACGGCTATCGCATCATCGGCGGGTTGCAGCAGTGCCGCCAGGCCAAATACCGCAGCTCCGCCCAGAATCAAGGCGTGGATGGCGCGACGCCGCAACTGGCTACCTTGGCCGGGCTGCCCCAGCGATTTATAGTCCTGGTTCACGATCTTGTTGTAATGCACGGAAATATCTCAAAAAGATTTTCGCTAACTTACCCCGCGTCGGGCGGCGGGTCAATGTTCGCGGGGCCTGGTTTAAGGGGACTCTGCGACCCCTATGTTACCCTACAATCAATGGCCAGAAATGTGTTGTAGATGCCAGCACGCCTGTACGCAATGCGCTGCGCGAGGCCTTTGCTCCGTGTAAACTCCGTTTCTCGCCGGTGCCAGGCCAGAGCTGACACCGGCGTCCTGCCTTATTTGGGGCAGGTGCAAGTTATGTCGAAATGTTTGGGAGAGGGGAATGAACAAGGTTGAGGATGCGTTTGAACTGCTCAAGCGTGGTGTCCATGAAATCCTGCCGGAGGATGAACTCAAGGCCAAGTTGAAGGAAGGGCGTCCGCTGCGCATCAAGGCCGGCTTCGATCCTACCGCCCCGGATCTGCACCTTGGCCATACCGTGCTGATCAATAAGCTGCATCAGTTCCAGGAACTGGGACATGAGGTGATGTTCCTCATTGGTGATTTTACGGCCATGATCGGCGACCCTACCGGCAAGAGTGCCACACGCCCGCCGCTGACGCGCGATCAGGTGATTGATAACGCCCAGACCTACGAGCAACAGATATACAAAATTCTTGACCCCGCCAGGACCTTGGTAATGTTTAATTCCAGCTGGCTCAGCGGCATGAGTGCTGCAGACATGATCCAGCTGGCGGGGCGCCACACCGTGGCGCGCATGCTGGAACGCGATGATTTCAGCAAGCGTTACAGCAGCGGCCAGCCCATCGCCGTGCATGAATTCCTCTACCCCCTGATCCAGGGCTATGACTCGGTGGCCATGAAGGCGGACGTGGAACTGGGCGGTACCGATCAGAAATTCAATCTTCTGGTGGGGCGCCAGTTGCAGGACTCCTACGGCCAGAAGCCGCAGGTAGTAATGATGATGCCGATCCTGGAGGGGCTGGACGGGATACAGAAGATGTCCAAATCCCTGGGCAACTACATCGGCATCCATGAGGCTCCGGACGAGCAGTTCGGCAAGCTGATGTCCATCTCAGATGACCTGATGTGGCGCTATTTCGAGCTATTGAGTTTCCGCTCCATGACCGAGATCGCGCAGTTCCGGCGCCAAGTTGAAGAAGGTGCCAATCCGCGCGATATCAAGTTCCTGCTGGGGGAGGAATTGGTTGGCCGGTTCCATGGCGCCGGGGCAGGCACCCGCGCACGCGACAACTTCATCGCCCGCTTCCAGAAGGGTGCCCTGCCTGAGGACATGGACGAACTGTCGCTGCCTGCCGGCGACGGGCTAACCTTGCCGCAACTACTGAAACTCGCTGCCCTGACTGCCAGTACCTCCGACGCCCTACGCATGATTCAGCAGGGCGCCGTGCGTATCGACGGCGAGCGTGCGGAGGATAAGAACGCCTTGTTCAAGGTTGGTGCAAGCCATGTGTTCCAGGTAGGCAAGCGCCGTGTTGCCCGTGTGACCCTGATTTAGGGGAGAGAACCGCTTGGCCGGCCGATAAGGCTTTTTTATTGTGCTGAAAAAAATTCATTGATCTTCGGGGCCCCCTGCGTATAATGCGCGCCTCGCTCAGACGGAACGGTGGCAACACTGAAGTTGAACGGGCGGAAAAAGGAGTTGACGAAACGGCGCCGCAGAGTAGAATGCGCGCCTCCCGTAAGGACCACGGGGCAAGTCGAAACAGCGTTGAAATTTAATTGAAACGCGGGATTGACGAAGCAATAAGGCGGCGTATAATGCGCGCCTCTCGCTACGGCGAAGCAGTTTCAGGTCAGGTCGGCGCGGTAACGAAAGTGAAACGCGGGCTTGGCGAACATGGAGAGGTCTGTATAATGCACACCTCTTTGCTGAAGCGAATTGATTCAGCAGCGCTCTTTAACAAGTTGATCAGGTAATTTGTGTGGGTGCTCCGTTGATGAGCTGGTACGCCAGCAATCATC
>Ga0172382_10014486_pt1 | contig 10031 bp, 9 predicted proteins | sample Leawel138RmetaG_FD_122245 | JGI IMG/M metagenome (GOLD analysis project Ga0172382, IMG submission 122245) | Leachate microbial communities from a municipal landfill in Southern Ontario, Canada - Leachate well 138R metaG | ecosystem: Engineered > Solid waste > Landfill > Unclassified | place... | reverse complement strand
GGGGGCATGGGACGCGGATGCGATGCTGTCGGATACGGATGATGCCAGTGATGAGACGCCGCCGCCGCTGTAAAATGCGGCCATGTTTGCTCCCGTATACCAGTCCGGCTGGTAGGCATTCTGCTTCAGGATGTCCTCGAACCGGTTCGCCCATGTTTCCGCCGTATCAAGGGCGAAAGCGTAGGGAAGAAGTTTCTCGAAGACCTCCGGCGTTTCCTCCGGAGGATGGAACATCTCGAGCCTGTGGCGTTCTGCAGTGCCCATGTACATGGCCAGCCCCTCCGCCTCGTTGAGCACATCGTTCCCCTCCGGTGACCGTATGGTCATGAGATCCCTGAAGAGATAGACGAGTACTGCGGTGGTCACAGGGGGAAGGAGCATGAGAAAACCGCCCTGGCCGAGAACGAACAGGAAAACCGCTGAAATGGAAAGGGCGATGAACAGGCCGATAGCCACGGAGACTATTTTTTTCACCAGGCTGCCCCGTGATCTGAGTGTCTTCCAGGCAGCGAGAAATATGCCCCCAGCCACTATGAATGCCGCTGTGGCCCCGCCGGACGCGGCGGCAAGGTCAACCTCGCCTCCAAAGCCGAGGACCAGGTGGATGAGGATCGGTATGAGGATCCCTGCGGCCCAGATCAGTGTATTTCTGGAGAACAGGATTTTTGCTTCCTCGCTGTACAGTTTTTCCAGGCTGCTTTTTGTTTTTCCCAGTATTTCGTGGTTTTCCTGGGAGAGGACCAACTCATCCCCCCCGCGCGGGAAAAGAGCGGAAAGCACAGCGCCCTGCAGCCGCGTGGATGATTTCCGCGAGAGCTGGTCTCTCCGAAGCTTCAGGGAGTACCGTTTGCCCGCAAGGCGGGAGGCTACTGATACCATTCCCCGCATTATTCCCTTTTCACCGATCTTGCCCCTGCGTTCGAGGGATTTTTCGAGAGTTGTTTCCTCAATGACAAGAAAGCCGTTCACCGCCAGATCGAGTATTTCAGCGGTGAAGCAGGCGTTGTCCATCCCCATGCGCCGAACGTACCGCAGAAATCCGGGAGAGTGCCCCTCCGAGGCTGAGAACAGTGGAATGACGGGTTTTCTGGGCGGGTCTTTTCCCCACCGGAGCCATACGAGGACGTAGTAGACAAGGAGGAGGACCGGAGAGAGTACCAGGAACCACGGTCCGTACAGAAGAAAAAATTTCTCCAGAAGCGGAGGCCGGGGTTCTGTGACGATACCCTTCGGCCAGGTGTATGCCACTGTGAGTCCCTCGCCGGGTGCGAACCGCCTGGTCGACTCCACAGATCCGTCGGGGAGCAGTTGTGCATCCTTTCCCCTGTCTCCCTGGAATCCCGTGTAGATATCTACCGTGGAAAATGAAGCCCCGCCGGGGAGAGACATGGAGAACCGGGCCTTTTCGATCGGAAAGGCCCAGTCGTTCCCGGTGACGTTCCAGTAGAGTTCGTCGTGCTGCTCGAAGAAGCCGAGCTGTCCGGTGGTGGTGTACACGAGGGTGTAGGTCTGTTCCCCCCGGGGCGCATTGCTGTTGGCGTCGCCCAGGTAGACGCGCACACCGTTCGACCGGGATTCGGTCTTCCAGGGAATGCTCTTTCCGTTCAGGAGTGCCTCTTCTACGGAGAAGCCCACGCGGACAGTTTTTCCCGAAGGTGTCCTGTACCTGGTGGGGAAGTCGCGGAAGATGCCTCTCCTGATCTCCCGCCCCTCTACACGGACTGTTATGTCCTCGCGGACGAGCAGGGATGAATCGGCATGAACTTCCGCAGCCGACGAAAAGAACAATATTGCTTCTTCCGCCCGGGATGCACCGGGCAGAAGAAGCAGAAACATAAGGAGGAACGGCAGTATTCTGCGAAAGCGCGGCATGGGCTCTCCTCCGGATTTTCCGTTCAAAACGCGACTTTCGGCGTGGCCTTCTCTTCTTCAGCTGCCTCGAAGTAGTCAGCTTTCTCGTAGCCGAATTTCTGCGCTATCAGGACGGCCGGGAAGGTGGCGATCGCTATGTTGTAATCCCTGGCCGCACCGTTGTAATACCGCCTGGACATCTGGATGTCGTTTTCAAGCGAAGCGAGCTGTTCCTGGAGCTGGAGAAAGTTGGTGTTGGCCTTCAGTTCGGGGTAGTTTTCGGCAACGGCGAAGAGGGTTTTCAGGGCACCCGAGAGCATGTTCTCGGATTCAGCCCGTTCACCCACGGATCCTGACCTGCTGATGGCCGACCGTGCCTCGGTCACCCGCTCGAAGACTTCCTTTTCGTGGGTGGCGTACCCCTTCACGGTTTCGACAAGGTTTGGAACGAGGTCGAAACGGCGCTTCAGCTGGACATCGATCCCGCTCCACGCTTCGTTCTTCAGGTTTTTCATCCTGATGAGCCGGTTATAGACGGAAACGGCCCATAATACAACAACCGCTGCAATTCCGAGGATCACGAGCAATACTGTCATGTGCAACCCCTCCCTGGCGGATATAGGATATAAATGAAAACCTTCCGTTCATTTTACACCAAGTTTATGAAAGGCGAGAGTATTCGGAAGGCTTTCTTTATGTGTTTTTTTGTGCTGTTCCCTACAGGTATCTCCTTATTTCATCCATTACTTTCCTGTTTTTGGGGGGTACTGTGACCCCCTCTGCGGGGTACCCGAGGGAGAGCATAATGTCGATCTTTGCCCCCGAAGGCAGCCCGAGTTCCCTTCTGACGGCCTTTTCGTCGAACCAGCCGTACATGCATGTTCCAAGGCCCAGTTCAGCAGCCTGGAGCGCTATATGTTCGCACGCGATGGCAACGTCCATGAGGCTGAACTGGACACCCCGGAACAGCCCGCCCAGGGATGCGCTGTACCGGGAACGCTCCGTGATCACCGTAATGAGGACCGGGGCCCGCGAGGCGAAGGAGTTCATGGAATAGATCCCGCTGAACGCCGCCTTTGCGAGGGATTCCGTCTTTTCAGGGGTCCGGGCTATGAGAAAGGTCCACGGCTGGGAGTTGCACGCCGAGGGGGTCAGGCGCGCGGCCTCGAGACATTGCTCAATGAGCTCGTCCGGCACCGGTCCGGTGCTGTATTTCCTGAGGCTGAACCGCCTTTTCACCAGGTCTGGGAAATCCATGTCGATCCTCCCGGGTATCAGTACGCCGAAGGCGCGTTGTACACGAGGTAGGCCGCTGCGGCAAGGAGCAGCAGTCCGCAGATCCTTCCGAGCCAGAGGGTCCCCTTTCCCTCGCCGCCCCATGATACGAGTCGCGTGAAGGCGTCTGCCGCACTGCCCGCCGCAATGATGACGGTACAGTTTCCGGCTCCGTACGCTGCCACGAGGAGCAGGGCACGTACGATATCCGCGGAAGCGGTTTTCATTGCAAGGAAGATCACCGGGGCGGAATAGGCGAAGCTGCACGGGCCGAGTGCGAGTCCGGAGAGCGAGCCGAGCACCAGGGCTCCCCGAATGCCTGTGTGACTGGTGGTGGGGCCCGAACCGCCCCTGAACCAGGGCATACTGATAGCGCCGAGCAGGTGGAGACCGAAGAGCACGAACACACCGGCGACGATGTAGTTCGTGTACCGGTCGATCCCTCCGAGGAAGGCACCTGCCGATGTGAGCAGCCCTCCCAGGAATGCGAGGTTCACGAATACCCCGAAGGAAAAGGCTGTCGACAGGCGGAACGCAGACCAGAACGTGGGGTTCTCCGAGTTGCTTACATACCCGACTACAAGCGGAATGGTGGAGATGCTGCAGGGGCTGAGGACCATGCCGAGCACTCCCCAGGCGTAAAGGGCGGCGTATGCCGCCGCCCCGTCGCCGTGGAACACGTTGTACAGAAAATCATAGACACCGCTCATGGCCGGCTTTTACTTTCCTTCCCCGGAAAGGTCGTATCCCAGGCCTGCCCAGTGTTTTTCAAGAGCGTCGAGTGGCATGTACCCCACCCGCTTGTCCAGCATCTTGCCGCCTTCGTCCAGAAAGACAAGGGTCGGCACGTAGCGGACCTGGTAGAGACGGGCCACGTCGGGGTACTCCCGGACGTTTACGATTTGGACTTCAATGATCTCTCCGTGTTTCTCCGAAAACTGGTCCAAAACTTTGGACATCTCCGTGCAGGCGGGTCAGCCCGGAGACATAAGCTCTACCAGCCTGGGCTTCGCGGCCTGTGCCTCTCCCGGAAACGGTGAAAGAAGGAGCGTCGCTGCAGCGGCAGCGAGAAGAAAGAGCCGGAACAGGTTCATTTTCATATTCATCCCCCCTGGGTGTATTTCATCGAATCAAACTGCAGTAATATTGTAGCCTTTCCCGGGGGGGAAGGTCAATGAAAAAGTGACGCGCCCTCCCCATTTACCTCCAATTTCGGTAGAATTGCTGACAGGGGAAAGGAGGCGGATTTAAATGGAAGGAAATGAGTGCCTGGAAAAAGGTGGCGGATCTGAGGCGCGCCTTTCGAAAATCAGGCGCAGGCTTCATCAATGCCCGGAACTTGATTTTGCCCTCGACGAGACAAGTACAGTTGTGGAGGAGGTCCTGACGGAAATCGGTATTCCCTGGAAACGTCTTGCCGGAACGGGCATCGCGGCTTTCCTGGAAGGGAAGGGAAACGGCAGGACCGTGCTTCTGAGGGCCGACATGGACGGGCTGCCCGTGGATGAGGAGAACGACGTTCCCTGGAGGTCGGCTAACCCGGGGAAAATGCACGCATGCGGTCACGATGTCCACATGGCGTGCCTCCTGGGTGCCGCCCGAAAGCTGTCGGAGGTACAGGGGGAATTTTCCGGAAAGGTCCTGTTTGTCTTCCAGCCTGCCGAGGAGACTTCGGGAGGTGCGCTGCCCATGCTCGAGGAGGGGCTGCTCGACGGGGTCTGGCCTGATGGTGCTTTTGCACTTCACTGCGACCCCTTTCTTCCCGCCGGAACGGTGGGAGTGCACAGCGGCTCATTCCGAGCAGCTTCAGATATGTTCGACTGCGTCATACGGGGGAGGGGGACCCACGGCGCCGAACCCCACAACGGGGACGATGTGATCGCCATCTCGTGCAGGGTGATCAGCGCCCTCCACGAGCTTGTGGGGAGGACGGTGCCGCCGTCGGACGCCGCGGTGCTCTCGGTGGGCTCGTTCCATGCCGGAAGCGCACGGAACATCCTCCCGGATCGGGCGTCGTTCTCGGGGATCCTGCGGACACTGGATGAACAGGCGCGCGTATCGCTGAAGGCCAGGATCCGACGGACGGTGATGAATATCCCGGACATCCTCGGTGCAGTCGGTGAGATCCAGTTCACCGAGGGGTATCCGGTGCTGAGGAACGATCCCGGCATGGCCGCCCTGGTCATGGCTGCCGCTTCGGAGGTGCTGGGGGCCGAAAACGTGATCCCCCTGGTGAAGCCGAGCATGGGGGTGGACGATTTCGCCTATTTCCTGCAGCGGATACCGGGGTGCTACTTCATGCTCGGAACGGGAAAGGGAGATGGTTCCGAAGAAGCACCCCTTCACAGCCCGCGCTTTTTTCCCGACGAACGGTGTCTTGCGGCAGGTGCGGACGTACTGGTCCGGACCGCCCTGTCCGTTCTCGGCGGAGATCACCAGAAGTAATCGAAGAGCTGACCCATAGGGAAGCCCGAGATGACCGACCTGCCGAATCGTGCGTAGATGTTCCGCTTCCCGTCTGCAAGCGCCTGGGGCGCAAGGCCGAGCCGGATCGAGTGGGATGCCTCTATGTAGGCGGCAAGCTTGTCGCAGGCTTCTATGATACGTCCGTCTATGGGGTTGAGGCTGTCCCGGTTCTGATCCTCCCCGATGTCCGATTCGAGAAGCACCGGTACGGGAACCCCCTCGGGGCAGAGCTTGTTCCGGAACTCGTTCTCGGTGAAATACCGTATCCCCGCCCTCCAGGACGGAGGGAGCAGGGGAAGTATCCGTTCCTCCATGGCCTGCTTTTCGTATTCCTTTATGAGGTCGTCGAGCCCCTCCACGGAGTTCTTCACCGGGGAGACGATGTCGCGGGTGAGCACTTCCGGCAGGTCGTGGAGGAGCCCGCCGAAGAAGTTGTTGTACCGTCTCACCGGGCAGGCTCCGATCTCCATGGAGATGAAGTAGGAGAGGACCGCCACGAAGAGCAGGTGGCCGAGGACCGATGTCTGGGGGATGCGGGGTGTCTGGGCCCACCGTTTCTGAAAGCCGAGCTGTCCCACGAGGGAGAGAAACCCCCAGAGACCCATGTCCCGTTCGGGCAGTTCCCGGGCGGCAAGTATTTCATCCACTGCCCTGAGGTCCCTGTGCTCGTTGATTTGCCTGGATATCTCGTCCCTGGTGTGTTCGATGCCGAACATTGATTTTGTGTCGCTCCAGTGATGGACAAAATCGAACTCCCACTTTGTGGCAAGGTAGTGGGCTGCGCGGAGGCATTTCCGTTCAAGGGAGAGGGTCCCCTCGTGGAGGAGGTAGAGCCGGAACCGTTCCGCGAAGTTCGGGGAGAGTCTTTCGAGGTCGAAGGACAGCTTGTCCGCCACCCACGAGTTGAGTTTTTCCCTCTGCCTGGGGTCCTGCATGAGCTTGTGGAAGACAGGGGGCTTGATGTCGGTGAGCACGACCCGATGGAGAAACTCGAAGAGCCCTCCTTCTATGAGCGAGGTCCAGTCTATCTTCACACCCCTTGTCTCACCCTCGTACCGGGCGATGACCCATGCCATGATCATTTTGTGGGCCTGCTTCCCCAGTTCGGTGAAGGTGGCGGGGTGAGGGTGGTCGTTCCACCGCTCCATGCTTGCCGCGGAGAAGACGAGTTCGATTAGCGCTCTGGTGATCACTGGAAAGGCCTCCTTTGGCGGGGACGGCCCGCCGGTTGTTTTGCTCTTCTTCCAATTATACAGTTTTCATCCCCGAAGCGGGACCGTTCTTGACACCTGCAGGGGGGACGCCGATAATCTGATTTTCATGCCCGCCCGGTACCCGAAGCGGCGGTTCCGAAAGCTATTTTTCAAACAGGGAGTGTTTTTTCATGTCGTCAGTTCTCGAACGCTTTTTGAAGTACGTGCAGATCCCCTCTCAGGCCGCTCCCGGCAAAGATGTTGTCCCCAGCACCCCGGGGCAGATGACCCTTGCCGTGGAAATTGGAAAAGAACTTCGGGCACTGGGACTTTCCGACGTGATAGTGGATGAACACGCCTACGTCACGGCCGCCCTTCCCGCCAACACGGACAAAAAGATCCCCGTGATCGCCTTCAATGCCCACCTTGACACGGCCCTGGAGGTCACGGATGACACGGTGCGCCCCCGCCTGGTGGAAAACTATGACGGCGGCGACATCGTACTCAACGAAAAGGACCGGGTGGTGCTCTCTCCCTCCGCCTTCCCCGACCTGCTGAAATATAAGGGGGAGACCCTGGTGGTCACAGACGGGACCACTCTCCTCGGTGCCGACGACAAGGCGGGGATCGCCGAGATCATGGCAGCCCTTGAGTACATGAAAACTCATCCTGAGTTCGTCCACGGCTGCGTGAAGGTGGTCTTTTCCCCCGACGAGGAGATCGGTCACGGGGCGAGCCTGCTGGACCTGGAGAAGTTCGGCGCCGATTTCGCATACACTGTTGACGGCGGGGAAGTGGGGGAGATCAGCTACGAGACCTTCAACGCCGCCCGGGCGAAGGTGACGATCCATGGTCGGAGCGTCCACCCCGGAAAGTCCAGGAACAAGATGGTGAACTCCATCCTCCTGGGCATGGAGCTCGCTTCCATGTTCCCTGCCGGGGAGACCCCGGCGAAGACCGAGGGGTATGAAGGCTTCTTCCACCTCCTGGGCTTTTCCGGGAACGTGGAGACCACCACGATGGACTATATCATTCGGGATCATTCTTCGGAGAAGTTCCAGGCGAGAAAGAAAGCCATGGAGGATGCCGTGACTGTCATAAACAGCAGGTATGGCCAGGGAACCGCGGAGCTGGACATGGCCGACCAGTACTACAACATGCTTGAGAAGGTCAAGCCGCAGATGCACATCGTGGACACCGCCCTGGCGGCCATGAGGGATCTTGGCATCGAGCCGAAGGTCATCCCCGTCAGGGGGGGCACCGACGGGTCCCAGCTCAGCTACCGGGGGCTGCCCACGCCGAACCTTTTCACCGGCGGGCACAATGCCCACGGGAAACACGAGTTTATTTCCGTCTTATCCATGGAGAAGGCGGTGGACCTTATACTGAAGATCGTGGAGCTCTACGGGGGGAAATAGGAGGGGTTGGAGTTCCGAGTAATTTTGTCATCCCGAGGACGGTTTTTTAGCCGAGGGATCTCGACTTTGACGGTACTCAGAACCAAAAACGAGATCCATCCTTCGCTTCGCTCGTTCGGGATGACAAGCAAAAGCGCTCCTTCGGGGCGACAGGCATTGGCCTCCTGAAAACCAACTGCGAGATCCTTCGCTCCGCTCAGGATGACAATCAAAAGCGCTTGTTCAGGCTGAAAGCCCTTGTTTGTCATCCTGAGGGCGGGTCCATGGCCGAAGGATCTCGCCTTTGGTTTTGCTTTCTACTTCGACTGCCGGACCACCAGAGCCGCGAAGTATCCTGCCCCCAGGCCGTTGTCGATATTCATCACCGATATTCCCGATGCGCAGGAGTTGAGCATGGTGAGCAGGGGTGCGATCCCCCCGAGGTTCGCGCCGTACCCCGTGCTCGTGGGAACGGCGACCACGGGACAGGAGACCAGTCCGCCCACAACGCTTGGAAGGGCTCCTTCCATACCCGCGACCGCAACGATGGCCCTGGACCTCTGGAGAACGTCCACATGGGCGAGGAGCCTGTGGATCCCTGCCACACCCACATCATAAAGCCTTTCTATGGTGCATCCCATGTACTCGGCGGTTACGGCGGCCTCCTCGGCTACCGGGACATCGCTGCTCCCGGCCGTGATCACAGTGAGGCCCGGGCAGGGAGGAAGCTCATTCCTCCTGACGCCGATCAATCGCGCTTTTTCATGAAAGACGGCATCCGTAAGATGTCTGTGGATGATCTCGTACTGCCCGGCCGTCGCCCTCGAGAAGAGAATGTTGGCCTCTGCATCCACGAGAGCTGAAGCGATCGACTCCAACTGGGATTCGCTCTTTCCGGGACAGTAGACGATTTCGGCGAATCCCTTCCGGAGAGCCCTGTGAGTGTCGAACTTTACCTCGCCCAGGTCACGGAAGGGCATTGCCTTTATCTGCCGCACGAGCTCGTTTTCGTCCAGAAGACCATTTTTTACCTTTTGTATGAGGGAAAGCAGCACCTGCTCGTCCATTGATACCATTCCTTTCGGATTTTCTAATCTTTTTTGCTCCATCTCCGGCAAGATATGGTAGCATATATTTTCAGCTCCATGTTTTTTTCGGTTTTGACACGACAGAAAGAACGTTTCAGAAAAAGGGAAAAATACGGCAGTCTGCCCCGAAGTTCGGGAAGGGAGTACGATCTGATGAACAGAATGTTAACGAAGGGTTTTTTACTTCTTGCGGTACTTTCCGTTGTTCTCGCCGGATCGGCAGCCGCCATGCTTCTCCTGGTGCCCGGCGGGGAGAGGGGAGAGAATTTCGGAGTGTCCCTGTGGGTGATACTCATCGTCCTTGCAGCTGACCTGGTCTACATGGTTTTTCACCTGCTCGCGGGGAGGAACGGCCGGATCCCGCTCTCGCTGCTCAGGGAGACGGCCGCTACTTCGGCTCTCTACACGGCCTTTGTCCTGGTCAATACGGCGGTATCCGACTTTTGGCTGGGATTGTCGAAAACTGCGTACATTACAACTCACGTTCTTGGCTTTCTAATTCTAGCCGTCGGGGGGGGAGTGCTTTCTGTTCTCTCGCTTTCATCGGGCGAAGATGATACCGATACGTCGCTCAGGCGCAGCAGGCTTTTTGTGCTGACAACGAGGATAGCATCTCTCGCCGAGGAGATGTCCCTCTGCGCGTACAGGGATATGGTATCCGGAACGATCGAGGGACTGAAAGATCTGGAGGAGGCGATCCGCTTCAGCGACCCCGAAAGTATCGGCGGGTCGGAGAGCGAGGATCGCATTGCCAACGCGGT
>Ga0172382_10014484_pt1 | contig 10032 bp, 8 predicted proteins | sample Leawel138RmetaG_FD_122245 | JGI IMG/M metagenome (GOLD analysis project Ga0172382, IMG submission 122245) | Leachate microbial communities from a municipal landfill in Southern Ontario, Canada - Leachate well 138R metaG | ecosystem: Engineered > Solid waste > Landfill > Unclassified | place... | reverse complement strand
TCCGGAAGCTTGAAGGTCTTGTTCTAATTGATAATATTCTTCGAGTGTCATGGCGTTTTACTTTGGAAACAAATGTAAAGAGTCCATGCTACTCTTACAATATGTGTTTTATCGGATGCTTACGGCTTTGCGGCACGTTTGGAAAGTTTGCCTGTCTGTCGTTCAACGGGAACAAAATAATCACCACATCGGGAGGCGGTGCGCTGGTATGCAGGACCGTAGAGGAGGCCAAACGGACCAAGTTTTATGCCACACAGGCCCGTGACGATGCCCCGCACTACCAGCACTCCCACGTAGGCTACAACTACCGTCTGAGCAATATCTGCGCAGGAATAGGCCGGGGCCAGATGGAAGGGCTGGATGGTTTTATTGCCCGGCGGCGGGAAATCAATGGTATGTACAGGAGGTTGCTGGGGATGCCGAAAGGCCTGTTTGCAGGTGCTGCTGCTGGTTCTGGTTCCGTTCCTGGGATTACGTTTTTGACAAACCCTTCTGAGGATTTTGAGTCCAACCACTGGCTGACGTGCATCATTGTGGATCCGGAGGTGACCGGGTTCACGCGCGAAGATCTGCGCCTGCGGATGGAAAAGGAGAACATAGAAACCCGCCCTCTGTGGAAGCCCATGCACTTACAGCCGGTATTTGCCGGGGCACCGTTCTACACCCACCATCACAATGACAGTGCTGCTACAGTTGCAGGTTCTACATCAAACTTGCCTGACTCGGACAACAGCATCTGCGGCAGGCTCTTCCGCAACGGCCTGTGTCTGCCCTCAGGTGCAGGACTGAGCAATGAAGATATTAAAAGGGTAGCGGGAGTGATCAGGAGGATGAGTGAATTTTAGCTAACATACTATCATGAAATTCTTCATCCCTTGACCGACAAAGGCCTCGCCAAATTCATTGAAGATTCCAAGAAAATGATTTGATAAAGTTGACCGGATCATTCAAGGCAGCCTGCACATTGATAAGGGGAAGCTCGTTCCGTGGAGGGAGGGACCCGGTTGCATCAGCAACTGGGAGGTCTTCCCCGGTCAATGGTGCAGCTGCCAACAATCAACCTGGAAGACATCCTGGCAATAGCAGGGGAACCAGGCCCGGCTAAAACTGCTTAAGAATCATGTAATTCCTGTCGTATGAACCTGAATATTGATTTTATGACGTCATATTCTAGTAAAAATGATTATATTAGCCGTCATAAAATGAAAAATACTACCATTAATGTATCTGAAAAGACGAATTGATGCTGACTTAGCAACCTGGAAAGACGATCCCAGGCGTAAACCACTCTTGTTACGCGGTGCCAGGCAAGTAGGAAAAACCAGGACTGTTCGTGAATTGGCTAAGACCTTTGATACTTTTGTGGAGATCAACTTTGAACACCGGGATTTTCAATTTGCAAAATCTGTATTTGAAAAACACTCCTCTCCTCATATTATTTGCGATGAACTATCGGCAATACTAGGGGTACAAATAACAGAAGGAAAAACATTACTTTTTCTGGACGAGATTCAAAGTTGTATTCCGGCTCTTTCTGCATTGCGCTACTTTTACGAGGAGATGCCCTGTTTACATGTTATTGCGGCAGGCTCCCTGTTGGAATTTGCCTTACGTGAGATTCCTTCATTTGGTGTGGGAAGGATTCGTTCTTTTTATATGTTCCCTATGTCGTTTGATGAGTTTTTAAGGGCCATGAAGCTGGACGTTTTGGCTGACCATGTAAAGAAGGCATCAGTAGAAGTTCCGTTTTCAGAAGAAATGCATAAAAAATGCCTGGAACAATACAGCCGTTTTTTATTGATTGGGGGTATGCCGGAAGTAGTTGCCACTTATGCAGAGGGTGGTTCTCTGCTTGAGTGCAGGAAAATTTTGAATGATTTGACGGGTACTTTTTATGACGATTTTGCTAAGTATAAGGAAAAAGTGGCTGTATCCCGGCTACGCGAAGTTTTTGATGCAGTTATTCATCAGACCGGCAGAAAGTTTGTTCTAACCAACGTTCAGGGACTTAATAATCTGCAAATTAAGAACTGTCTGGAATTACTGGAATTGGCCGGATTGATTTATCCTGTGACTCATACCGGGGCAAACGGGTTGCCACTGGGTGCGGAGTCCAATCCAAAATTCAGAAAATTCATGCTCTTTGATACAGGAATTTACCAACGCTATCTGAATTTGGATGCCGCCGCGGTATTGAATTTCCAGACAATTGAACAAGTAAACAAAGGGGCCCTTGCCGAGATGGCCGTTGCCCTGGAATTGAAAAAAGCTGCGCCTTCTGACGCTCCGGTGGAATTGTATTATTGGCGGCGTGAAAAACAAGGTAGTTCAGCCGAGGTGGATTTTGTGGTTCAATGTGGCCATGAAATTGTGCCTGTTGAAGTGAAGTCGGGAACCAAAGGTTCCATGCAAAGCATGTTCCTTTTTTTGAAAGAAAAAAACAGTAAATTCGGGATTCGTGCTAGTTTGGAAAATTTCGGGAAGTACAACGATGTCCTTGTTGTTCCTTTGTATGCTGTTGGATATTGTTGGATACATAGGACCCCGTCAGGCCGCTCCCATACTCCTTAAAGGCCTCAAACGCCTGGAATTCCGCTGCTACGACAGCGCCGGCCTGGCTATCATCAACTCGGCAAACCAACTGGCAGTCTACAAGACCAAAGGGAAAGACACATCAGGCACTATGGGCATTGTCCACACCCGCTTGCTCTCCTCAGACACCAGATTTAATAAAGTTACTTTAAAGTTGTATATGTATTAAAATATGTAGAATAAAACTACTATAAAGTTGTTTTATTAATAAATAACTATACCTTTGCAATACCAAAGCACTATATGAGCACAGAAGAAATAATAGCATCCTTTTTATATGAGTTCAAAGAAAAGATGAGGTTTTGGGACGTGCTCTTTCGTGACGATAGAGGTGAAAACGCACAAGCCCTAATAGATTTAGAGCTTCGCCCCATAGACCGTAAGGCAATTTTGGAAGCCCTCGAAGTCAAAGACTACAGCGAAGGGCCACTCGAAGAAAGACTTTACCAAGGTGCTGATATGTGGGTGTTTGGCAAAACGATAAAGGAAAAGGAAGTGTACATTAAAATCACTATGGGAGTAAAAGACAACAGTGTTATCTGTATTTCTTTTCACTTGGCTCGGCACAAAATGAACTATCCTTTAAAACAGAACAAAGAATGAAAAGTCCAATTACAGGTAAAGAAATGAAATTGATCAAAGAACGCCGGTCAATGCATTTCAGAAAGGAGGAATTTGAAGTTGTTTTTCATTATTACAAATGCGAGGATAGTGGAGAGCAATTTACCACTACATCAATGGATGAGGTGAATATGAATCAGGTATATAATCAATACCGAGATAGATTCAACATCCCATTTCCTGATGAAATTACCAGAATACGTGAAAAATACGGTTTGCCGGCAAATAAAATGTCGGAGGTTTTAGGTTTTGGAGTAAACACCTACCGCCAATATGAAGCAGGTGAAATACCCAGCATTGCCAATGCTAAATTGATCCAGATGGCAGAAGATCCAAAAATATTCATGGGTATGATTGAATTATGTGGAAAATTAGATGAAAAGACGAAAGATAGATATGTACGTAAAGCCCGGTTGTTGATGGAAGAAAGAAAGCGGAACATTTTTAATTTGAATTTCAAAAAATATTTACTGGGCGACCATTTGGCTGATATTTATTCAGGTTACAGGAATCCCAACCTTGAAAAGTTTACCGAAATGGTGGTTTATTTTTCAGAGAAAATGGCACCATTCAAAACCAAAATGAACAAGCTGTTATTTTATGCCGATTTTTTAATGTTCAAACAAAGTTGTTTTTCAATAAGTGGCGTAAGATACAAAGCTATAGATATGGGCCCCGTGCCTATTAATTTTCAAAGCATATTTGAATATTTAGCCAACAAAAATGAAATAGATATTCATACCACAGAGTTCCAAAATGGTTATACAGGCGAACAATTCAAAGCAAGAAAGGACAGGCCGTTTGAAGCCGATTTATTTTTGGAAAATGAAATAGAAATTTTAGAAAAAGTAGCAACTGTATTCAAATCCATGAGCACAAATGACATTATTAAGTTTAGCCATTTGGAAGAAGCTTGGAAGGATAATGAAAAGGACAAAAGTATTATCAGTTACGAATATGCGTTTGAATTAAATCAGATTTAAGCAGTATAACCTTTTGTATCCGCTAGATTTCCTCTATAAATCTAAGCTTTGTACTATCAGAAGATAGCTGTAAACGGATATGGCATCACGAAAGCGCATAGCGGTCCCCTGACAAAAGGTCAGCATCGGCTTTCAAAAAAGCTTCCCGTTCTTATAAGGTGGCAGTGGCCGCCTGAATGGATTTTGGCGGATGTTAATATAACAAAACAAGTGTTAAGAAAGACATTGTCACAATTACATGAGTTTCTTGGGGAATCAATCAAGAATTACGGGAAAGATTTGGACATGTTGATCCCTATGTATTCTGTGATAAAGGCCCAAGGAAAACTAAGTGAAGAAACAGAACGAATTCTACCAGTTTTAGAGATTGTTGCAGTAATAGAGCTCTCAATGATTGAGCTTAATGCATACATGCGCGCCCAAATGTTGTTAGAAGATGATTTGCTTAAACAAACCTATTTAGTAAATATAAACAGGGTTATTGCAGAAGCAATGAAGGCTTTGTTTGGCTACGACAAAGATGAAGATGTCTCTTTATGGAAGTCTTTCTATACTTTTTATATTATTCCAGATTCGAGCAAGCACAATTTGGCTTCACAGATAGAACATGATGTGAAGAGATTGTGGGGACAACATATATCATGGCCAGATAGAAATATAGCAACCCATTTTGATAGGAATGTAAGAAAAGTCGCGGAAAAGTACTTTAAAATATCTAGCGAAGCGAAAGAGGTAAAGAAGATAAATACATATTGTAAATTAATTAATCAATTAATACTATTAGTATTCCCAAAATATACAATAATTAAGAATTTGTGGTTTTCCCATACAGCTGGTGTCATTGATATAATAAAGCTTTTAGACAGTTATCTTGCAAAAGACGAAAAAATTCGTTCATGTATCAATGAAATATACTGCTATAATACGAAGCAACTAAAGCAATATGTGAAGATGGCTGTCGGGGTGGATGCTGGATTAAAACAAATAAAAAAACTTGGAATAAGTATTGAAAATGAATCTGCCAGATTCATTTCAGAATTTACAAGAATAATAGCATTGTCTGAATTTCTGCTGAATGATATTGTAGCGATAATTAGAGCTGCTTGTTATGCTGAGTCTTCATGGGAGAGCAGAATATGTTTGAAAAGAATTCATGTCTCTGCATATGAAATATTTAATAAAATATTTGGTTTTAATGAAAGCTCTAAGATGATATCTTGTTTTCAGCCAGTTGAATTAGTTGTGAATGAATTGAATGATGTTGAAGTGACAGCCAAACTTGAGGCGCTTCAGAAAAGAGTTGAAACAATAATAAGAAAATACGATTTAGACAATGAGGATGAGAGAAATGCTTTCACTCATTTCAGGAATGCTGAAAATATATACCTGTCAACGGAATTCGAATACTTGAACAAACTGACCTTGTTTGATGAGATTTACTTTGCTATTGATACAAAACGACTGTTTAATGAATTTTTACGATACATTGTGTATCTGGGGCAGAAGTATACGACTTTTCAAGAAGAAAAAACCAAAAAACAAATTTCCTCATATTTTGATCCGATAAAAGTAGCAATCATGCAAAGTACAATTAATGATAAGGAAAAAGAAATTCAAATACAATTGCTAGAAGATAAATTTGAGAATCTTTATCGACGTAGTAATATGACAGTTGCTCACAATAAAGAAAACGCTGGCTTACGGTGTGGGCCCGGGTGACGAGGTCATGGTAGAGAGTTTCACGTTCTGCGCCTCGTCGTACCCCATTACTTATCATACTGTCAGTTAGTCGCTATTTGTTTCCTTTTGAGATGATTAAATTGAATGTTGATGTGAAGGTATTAGCTGAAAGGTAAAAAAGAAGTTTTATCAATAAAAACCCGGACAAATTGTCGGATGTTTACTAAAATATGTATATTTGCGACAAGAAATCAATAAAAATGGTTATATGATTATTAGATTTACAGTTGACAATATTTATTCTTTTGGCGAATCGACTGAATTTTCGTTAATTGCCGGAAAAGGAACGACAAATGATGGACACGTGCTGAGAAGTGTTAAGAGAGATGATATATCTATTCTGAGATCATCAATAGTATATGGAGCAAATGCTTCAGGTAAGTCAAATTTGGTTAAATCACTGAATCTTCTGAAGAAGATAGCTATAAATGGTATTCCAAGCACAGGGATCCCTTTTTATAAACTATGTACAGAACTTAAAGAAAGGGCTACTTTAGAAGTCGAGTTGAAGTACGATAAAACATATTATGCTTATGGTGTTGTGGTTAATTCTAAAGAAATACTTGAAGAATGGTTGTACGAAATTAATAAAAGGTCTGAAAATAAAATATTTGAAAGAAAAAATTCTTCTGATGGTGTCCGGGTAGACATTGGAAAAGGGTTAATCTCAGATAAAAGCTTATCTCAAATGCTCAATTATATGGGCGAAACGACCCCCAAAAACAAAAGTTATCTTTCTGAGTATATGACTCGTAATGGTAAAAACCTGAACGGTGTTGAAGAAGTTTTTGATTGGTTTTCAAACAGATTAAAAATAATTTTTCCAGATACCAAGTATAAAGGCTTGTCATTCAATCTTCACATGAAGGAGGAATTTGTAAAACCTTTAGAGACAATGTTGAAATTCTTCCAGACAGGAATAGACAAAATTCGTAAGGATAAGATTAAAGTTGAACAACTTACAGATGTCGATAATATTATTATCGCTAAGATTCAAAGAGATCTAAAACCCCAAAAAGCCATTTTGTTAACGTCAAGGGACGGAAAGGCGAATTATACTTTCCAACTTGATTTGAATGGGAAACTTCAGGTATTCAAATTGCGGACTGAGCATCAAAGAATTGATAATGCTCCAGTTACTTTCGAAATGTCAGAAGAATCAGATGGCTCTCTTAGAATGATTGATTTTATTCCAGCATTGATAGATATGACTCATAATCCATCTGTATATGTTGTCGACGAAATTGATAGAAGTCTTCATCCAATGTTGACTTATGAATTATTTGAATATTATTTCAACAAGATTTGTAATAACAGGGACACTCAATTGATATGCACGACGCATGAGTCAAATTTACTTGATCTAGGGCTCTTTAGGTCCGATGAAGTTTGGTTTGTCGAGAAGGATAAGAAAGGATCTTCACATATCACATCATTAGTAGAGTATAAACCACGTCCGGATGTAAATCTGAAAACCGGATACCTCCAGGGAAGATATGGAGCCATCCCATTTTTTGGTAATTTAAATGATTTACGCTGGTAGAAAACTGACCTATGAGAATCAGGAAGAATTTTGAACGTCCAGAAGGGAAGAAATCAGCCAGGCTTGTAATTATTGCTACCGAAGGAAGAAAGACCGAGCATATATATTTCGAAGCTTTGAAAGAAAAAATGGAAGCTTCAAATGTTCATGTTGTAGTTCTCTCTCAGGATGAAGAAAAGAATAGTGATCCTGATCCCAATTCAGTCTATAATCGGCTATGTGAATTCAAGGATTTTTATCAGATTGGTGATGATGATGAGTTGTGGATGGTAATTGATCGTGATCGCTGGCATCAACGTAATCTATCATATCTTGCTCAAAAATGTCACCAGAATTCAAATATGAATTTTTGTGTCAGCAATCCTGCATTTGAATTGTGGTTGATGCTCCATCTGGTTGGAGTTGAAGGTCTTTCTGAGCAGGAAAAGGCTGATATAATAATAAATAGAAAAACTCGTAAAGGCGGGGACCCTTTTTTAAAAAGAAAGATGCGAGAATTATTAGGTGGTTATAATGAATCAAGATACGATACTGATAGATTGCTTAAAGAAGGAAACGTAAATCTTGCTATAACACGGGCTGCAGCTTTAGATGTCTTTCCTGCTGACCGTTGGCCAAATACTCTTGGAACAAGAGTCTATTTATTAGCCAATAGTATAATTGGGATCAATTCTTCATCCTCACAGCTAACCTTTTCCAGATAGAGGAGGCGCGGGATCGAGATGTGGGGGGCCTACACCAAATAAGGCAGCTTGCCCATTGACAAGGGGAAGCTCGTCCCGCGGAGGGAGGGACCCGTTTGCGAAGCAAATGGGAGTGGCCGACCTGGCACGGTACGTCCAGGGAAAAGACACAACAGGCACTTGAGCCATCTGGAAAAACTGGAAAAATCTGCAATTTTTAAAACACTAATAATCAGGCATATGATATTTCTAAGATCAAAAATGGCGCGGTATCTTCAAGTTGCCGTGCTTCTGTGCGCTGTTTGCATATTTTTTTCTGATTGCCGGAACCGGAATATTGTTAAGACTACGCTTACTGACACCGCCGGGAACGTCCTGCAGATGGAATTCGACAAAACTGCCGGTACGGCTGTGTTATATTTCATGGGCGACACCATATTCCTGAAACAGGATACCATGGCCTCGGGCATCCGGTACAGCAACCCTCGTTATGTATATATCGAGTGGCAGGGGCATGTTACCCTGATCAAGGACAGTCTGATCGTCTTTGACCACGAGTAAGGGTGGGGTGGCAGTTAGTCTGCTCCTACAGCACGCCGGGAAACGAATATTTGTGATAAATAATGCAATATTTATCACATAACCTATCCTGCTGATTCAGCGTCATTCCTTGCGAATAGGGATATATGATATACTGTACTGTTGGGTGGATTCTGTAGCTAGCAAGAATACTTTGTTTAGGTTTGGACACAATTCGATTTGGTACTGAGTGTTAATTATACTCAACTAGGAAATGAAGTCATATCAACAACAGAGATTGTTGACGCTATTGATGCGGGATACTATTTTTCTGTTAATGGCGCTATGATGGCATCAAAGAATTTTTTAGAGAACCTTGTTGCTTAGTGGGGATGGGATGGTTATAGGTTAATTTTATCGCAAAATCATTCGCCCAATAGGCATAGAGAATTTTTCCGGACGCGATCTGGAGGTGGCTCGAATATGGTGCGCACCGGCAAAATTTCAAAAATAAATTTGGTGGATATCGGCATTTTGTGGATATATATTGATGATAACGCTGTATGGGTAATCCCCCACCAGGCGCACTTTACCCCCGATTTCGCACCTGGTGGGGCTCAAAACCTCCAAATTCAAAATCCTGAATGGTCCCGAACACTCAACTTTTGATAGATTATTGAAATTATTATCTTTGTGAACTGAAAGGAGAAATAATAACTGCTATCAGTTCACGAGTGAAAAAATGAATATTTTACCGGTAATATACCAAGACCAAAGAACAGTATACAAGATTGCTGATATTGCCATGCTTTTTCCACAAGAGGATAGCAGGTATTTGAGTGACCGGATGAGATATTTTGTTAAAACGGGTAGATTCTTAAATCCAAGAAAAGGAATTTATGCCAAGCCGAACTATAATCCATTGGAATTAGGAAACATACTATATACACCATCATATATATCTCTGGAATACGTTCTCCAAAGATCAGGTGTAATTTTTCAATATGACACACGCATTACCAGTGTTAGCTATCTTTCAAGAGAATTGACAATTGATGACCGTTTATTTAGCTATCGCAGAATTAAGCAAGACATCATCATGGAAGTAGCTGGTATTTTCAGAGATAGCCATCATGTAAACATGGCTACACCTGAAAGAGCTTTCCTTGACATTCTGTACCTCAATAAAGAATTCTGTTTCGACAACCTAAAGCCTTTGGACAAACAAAAGATTGACAAGATAATCCCTGCCTATAAGTCAATATCATTGCAAAAAAGAGTTCATAAATTATTTTACGATGCTGGATATAAACAAGCATAAGCTATATCTCTTTCAGATTCTTAAAGATAT
>Ga0172382_10014483_pt1 | contig 10032 bp, 9 predicted proteins | sample Leawel138RmetaG_FD_122245 | JGI IMG/M metagenome (GOLD analysis project Ga0172382, IMG submission 122245) | Leachate microbial communities from a municipal landfill in Southern Ontario, Canada - Leachate well 138R metaG | ecosystem: Engineered > Solid waste > Landfill > Unclassified | place... | reverse complement strand
TTTTTTCAGCGGTTTTTTGTAAAAGAGATAAAAGGAATCGTCATCGAGTGCAAATCCGGTTTGAAAGCGCCAGCCGTCCCCATTCAGGATCTCATGTTCATACTGCAGATCGTCCATGATGATATGATTGATCCCTTTTTTCGGCTGCAACGGCACCATTTTATTCATGATGGAATCGTCGTTGACAATACGGAGAACCTTGTGTCCCCATTCATGCTGACGTATTTGTTTGTTGTTCTCTTTCAATTTCAATCTCCGTTTAAAAATACGCATTTCAGCCCGAAATGGCAATCATAATATTTTGGAAAAAGGATATTGAAAAGCGTTTTATTCTTTCCGATAAAGCGCTATATTCTTGCACTGAACATCGTGAATCGTTAAGAAAGATAACACATCAATGAGCCTGCCTGATCTGATCTCATCCGTGCTGAATGTCGTCTGGGGACCTCCGATGATGGTCCTGCTCCTGGGAACGGGGATCTTTTTAAGCATCCGTTACAAATTTCTGCAGCTGCGGGGATTCAAGCATGCCTTCGGCATCTTGTCCGGCAAATACGACCGTGAGCGGGATCCCGGCGAGATCAGCCATTTTCAGGCGCTGACCACGGCACTGTCCGCGACCGTGGGCACCGGCAATATTGTCGGCGTTGCCGCGGCGATCATGATGGGCGGCCCGGGCGCGGTATTCTGGATGTGGGTTACCGCCTTTTTTGGCATGGCCGTCAAGTTCACGTCCTGTACACTTTCTGTCCGCTTCCGCAAAGTGGATGAAAAGGGCGTTGCTCACGGCGGTCCCATGCATTTTATCGAGATCGGGATGGGCAAAAAGTTTAAATGGCTTGCGGTACTTTACGCCGTTTTTACGATTGTTGCCAGCTTCGGGATCGGGAATATGTTCCAGATCAATAATGTTGTTGTCAGTCTGAATTTTCTGATCCACGGCGAACAGGCTTCCGGTTTTGCTTTCAATCTGATCGCGGGTATAATAATCGCCACTTTGGTGGGGGTCGTGATCCTGGGCGGGATCAAAAAGATCGGGAAAGCTACCGCAAAGATCGTTCCCTTTATGGCCTTCTTTTATATCGGGGCCGGACTGATCATCATTTTAAAGAATCTGCCGGCCATTCCGGAAGTATTTTCGGATATTTTTTATTATGCCTTTCATACACCGGAAGCTATCGGAGGCGGAGTACTGGGAACGGTGATCCGGCACGGAGTTGCACGTGGACTCTTTTCCAATGAAGCGGGACTGGGATCTACGGCAATCGCACACGGCGCAGCCCGAACCAACGAACCGGTACGCGAAGGCCTGGTCGCCATGCTTGAACCGTTTATCGATACCATTGTTATCTGCAGCATCACGGCTTTTGCCATCCTCAGCAGCGGGGTGCACGAGATCGTAAATGTCAAGGGTGAACTGACCGCCCTTGCTTTTCAGAGCGTACTGGGACCCGCCGGAGGCAGGATCGTGGCGCTGGGTATTATCTTCTTTGCCTTTTCCACTCTGATCTCCTGGCCTTATTACGGTGACCGCGCAAGCGATTACCTCTTCGGCGAAAAAGCGGTTGTTCCCTACCGTTTGGTATTCCTTGCCTTTATCGTGCTGGGAGCCGTGACCAAGATCAACGTAGTGATCGGGTTCAGCGATATCATGAACGCTATGATGGCCCTGCCCAACCTGATCGCCCTGATCGTCCTGTCACCGGTGGTCGTTAAACTTAGCAGGGATTATTTTCAGCGGCGAAAAGATCAACATTTTTAATATTCCGTTACTATGCTAAGGCGAGATCAACCAACTGGCGGACGAAGCCGGTTCGAACCGCCTGCCCAGCGAAACCTTTGATCACTTTCTAATCTTATCTATGTACTCAATTGGCGAAAACGTGCCGATTTCGCCGTTTCTCCCACACCCCCACACTCCCACACTCCGCCTCTCCACTTCTCCCATTCTCCATAGTCAGCCAAATGGCTAAAGAAACCAGAGGGAATCGGGTCCCCTAAGCAATCCGGTTGATCCCGGCATCCTGTCCATAAAACCATCCGCTTATCCTGTCAACGCAAAAAAATACAAGAAAATCCTTGACAGCATTAAATATTTAGAGTAATATCTAAATATCATGAGGGTCGCTTATGAGCAATCTGAATAAAGTGTTTAGCGCCTTATCCGACGAGACCCGCCGGAAGATACTGCTGTTGCTTCGGCAGGGGAGTCTCCCGGCGGGGGAGATCGCCGATCATTTTGCCATCAGCAAGCCCTCCATCACTTTCCACCTGAACCTTCTCCGGGAGGCGGGTCTGGTCTATTCCCGCAAAGAGGGTCAGTATGTGATATATACACTGCAAATATCGGTCTTCGAAGAAGCAATGATGTTATTTATGGATATGTTAAAAAAAGAGAGGAAAGAAAATGAAGAAATCTGAAAAATTGATCGTCGGGAAGACGGTTTCCTGGAAACGAGTGATCCTTTTTATCGGTATTACCTATCTGTTGACACTATTGGTTTGCGGATACGTCTACCGGGAAGGGAAAAAACTGGATCCGGAATTGCCGGCCATCAAACTCTTTACGGATATCATTCAAATGGATAAGGAGGCCGTTACGCATTTTCTGGAAACGCATCCGGAGGTCAATACTGAAGATCTGCCCAAAAGCGTTCCCGGGCCTAAAGGACAAATAGAACTCAAAAGTCTTGAAGAGCAGGTTGCGGTTTTTGTCTCTCAGAAATATCTTCCCATCCGGGCTTTTGGCATTATCATGATCTTTCCGGCGCTGGTGGCCATTATCCTGAGACTGGCATTTGCGGACGGTTTCCGCAACAGCGGCTTCCGCTTTGGGAAAGCAAAGAATTATTTTATTATGCTGGGCTTTATTGTCGCTTTTATTATACTCGGCATTTTGTTAAATGCTTTGTTCTGGGGGCGTTCACCCGACTGGAGACTGGAACACATGGGCATGCACGGGCTTCAGCTGTTGGGGAATTCCGTATCGCCTTTCGTTTTCTGGCTTTTTCAGTTCCTTATCATCGGACTGGTTGCCAATCTGACTTTTCCCATTATCATGATGTTCGGAGAAGAATACGGCTGGCGTTCCTACCTGCTGCAGAACCTTCTTCCGCTGGGATTCTGGAAAGCGAACCTGATCACCGGGACCGTTTGGGGACTCTGGCACGCGCCCGTCATCCTAATGGGCTATAATTACGGATATTACAATGTGATCGGGGTGCTTATGTTCATTGTTGTATGCATTCTGCTTGGAACATTCTTCAATTACATGTACATCCGCGGGAACTCTGTGATCCTTGTGTCTGCGGCGCACGGCTGGTTCAACGGTATGGTACCTTCGGTAGTCATGCTGACCGCTTTTATGGGAAAAGAGACGCTGATGGCACCCCTGGGCGTGGTGGGTATAGCGCTGATGCTGATCTTTTTCCTGATCGGCTACAAATTGACTAACGGATACGATATACGGGAATATATCGAGATAAGGGAGGAATGATATGCAAACATTTCGACGTGAAATCGCCTTTCTGTTCCTGTTCTTTGTGATCAGTGCCGCGATCTCCGTCTATTTCTATACGGAGCTGAAAGCCGCAGGACTTGCAACAGTCCCCATCCACTGGAATATCATGAACGAACCCGATCTTTTTGCAAAAACTCTGACGGCCGTGCTGATCGGTCCGCTTGCTATCCTGCTTATGATCGTCGTTCTGCTGAGCACTTCATTCAGGAAGTATGAAAAACAAGAGCAAAGATCCGTTCGCTTTATTGTCCTGCTGATATCTGCCGTCCTGGTCGTTGTGAACTGGATCGCATTGTCAACCGCATTGCGCTATGGAGCAGAAAGGGTTGAGGATTTCCGGCTGCTGCACCTTATTTTGGGTTTGTTGTTCATTCTGGTCGGGAACCGCTTTGGTAAATTGCGACCCTCTTACTGGATCGGCATCCGCACTCCGTTAACGCTCAGCAGCGAGGAACTCTGGAACCGCGTGCACCGCAAGGGCGGCCGCCTGATGGTCTTCTCGGGAATTTTTATACTTGCCGGACTTTTCTTTTTGAAAGAAAGCTGGTTCTGGATCTTTTATCTGCCTTTGTTCGTCAGCATCATTCTCATTATCCTGGTAATACCGCAGGTCGAGAAAAAAAAGATGGAGCGGTAAGTATTGCTGAAGGAAGTTCCAAAAGCATTGACGCAATAAAAATTCAATGCATTGACTCAATGAAATGCAAAATGATTGAGTCAATGAAATAATTTAAGTACCTGTGAGTGGATTTTATTTGCTCTTCAGCAGTTTTTTTGCCGCCATTCTGCCGGTCATGATGCTAATGGGAAGCCCTGCGGGGCTGTAGGTCCACTGTCCCGCCCGGAAAACTTTTGGTAAAATAGTATTGACGGCTGAAGGCATTTTCATCATGGAAGTGGGAACAGGCAAATAAGGATTCGTGAAGGACCAGCCTACGATAGCACCGTCCGTGTTCCCGGTATGCCGCTGGATGCTGAGCGGCGTAGCAGAGAAGCGGAGTTCAATATCCTTTGAAAGCCCGGGGAAAATGCTGTTTTCCAGAATCTCGATCATACAGTCTTCGGCAAAGATCTTAAACTCCTCATACCAGCCGGCATTGGCGATGAAATTAGTCAGGTCGTAATCGAACAGCGTGCTGACGATCATACCGGTCTTGCCTTTCGGGGCCAGGCGCGCATCGCGCAGGACCGGAAAAGAAATTTCAAAGGTATTGTAGCGGAAATAATCCCGCAGATAATCCTTGATCACCGCTTTGCCCGATTTGGCATTAGCGTCCTTTGCCTCTTCCAGGATCTTCCCGATCCGCCCAAGCTCCGCTTTGCTGATCCCGCTGCTGTACGGTGTATAGAAAAAATGCTCTGAACAGCGCGAGGAAAAATATTCTTTTTCTTTGTTGATTCCGAGATACATTGAAAAAATGGACTCCGCCCCGCGCAGACCGGAGAGGGAAGCTTGTTTTTCGGAAATACGTTTTTGAAGTCTTTTATTTTTGATCGCGGTAATATCAATCATGCTGTAAAGGCGTTTAAGGTCCGCCGCCCAGATCATCTGGGAATAAGTATAGGATTCTCCCAGCGTATCGCGGACCTGCCGCTGTTCCGGATCCAGAGTGTCAATCTCGGTCTGCAGGCGGATCTCGCCGCCCTTTTCGCGTATAAAGCGTTCCAGTGCCTGCGACAGCATGCCCGTTCCTCCCAGCGGATAATGATAATCGAAGTAGAACAAAAAGTAACTCAACGCGAAGGAAGTCGGCGTGCCCTTGAAAAAATGCTGGATAATAATATCAATAAGCGATTGATTGTCCGTAAATTTTTTCAGATGCTCTTCCACCGGAAGCTGCAACCTATTGATCTTGGGAACGGTCTTGATCAGCTTCCACAGCCAGGGCAGCAGTATCTTTCTGAGGTATTCGCCATCTTTCCGTGTCTCGCTGAAAGCCGGTGCATCGCTGGCGAACAGCACCATCATGTAGTCCATGACCTTCCGGATCTCTTGAACGATCGCTCTGATATTTTCCGCTTCTGCAGGATACAGATCCTTTAGCATAGTTTCGTATGCGGCGATGTCGGCGGTATCTTTCAGGGTAATGATATGTTTGGCAATACCCAGAGAAACATGGCTCTTGAACAGCGGGACCTCAATGCCGAGTTCCTTTAAGGTAGAAAGAATCATTCCGGAGCTTTCAACCGCTCGCAGACCGCCGTCAAAAACGTAACCTTCGCGGTCAAAGGAATTCACCAGTCCTCCGGTCTTTTCCTGCTTTTCAAAGAGTATTACGGGTTTGCCTGCCTGGACCAGGAACGCTGCTGCGGTTAATCCGGCCATACCGCCGCCGACGACGATAACGGGATTCTTTTGTTGCATATAAAAGCTCCTTCAGGATAATGAATTTTTCAGGGATATGATCGCGGTTTGTTTAACCGAACTTGCGTTTCAGAAAACGCCGGTAAATCTTGTTCCAGTGCGGTATATTATTGAAAATATCACCCCACATATCGTAATAATCCCGCTGGCTGACGATCATACCATCCTCGTTCAGTATCAGCTTGCTGGCTCCGTACATGGGGGTGCTGGGATATTTTTTAAAGGACATTGTCATGATCCAGTCGAAGATAATGACATTCCCGTTCCGGGCAATGGAAATGATCTCCATATTCAGTGATTCGCAGCGGGTGGTCAGACGGTTGCAGACGCCCAGAAAAGCTTCCTTGCCTTCGACCTTTTGAATGGAGTCCTGAAACACGATATTTTCATGATAATAGGGAAAAATATGCGACCAGTCGGGCTTGCCCTCGGTATTGTAGGTTTTGGACCAGAGTTCCCGGACGCGCGTAACGCTCAACGGCACTAATTTTTGGGGTATATGCATTTCCTTTTCGTTCATGGATTTCCTGTGTTTTTTACTTATTAATTATACGCATATCTGCATAAAAATCAAATACTTTATTCAATTGTCAATTGTCAATTGTCAATTGTCAATTGTAATACCGGTCCGGATTTTTTTTCTTTTGAGAATATAAACGTATTTCATCTATCCGTCCCCATAGATATGATCACTAAGCGCCTGCGTCCCGACATATCGGGACTTCGGCGCGTGTCTTTCGCCAAGTCTCCCGGCCTGCTGGCCGTAGCCTTGGCGAAGGCCAGTGGAGAATAGCGGGATCGAACCGCTGACCTCTTGAATGCCATTCAAGCGCTCTCCCAGCTGAGCTAATTCCCCATAAAAATCAAATTGCCCGGCAATATAATAAAAAATTTTGAAAATCAAACATAAAAATCGTATCTTATCCCATGGTTTACTAATGACAATGAGGAGTCGGCATGATTGAACGTGTACTTGCGATCAATCCGGGTTCCACCAGTACAAAAATGGCGGTTTTTACCCGGAAAGGGGTGGAATTTGAGTTAAAGGTGGACATGGATGCGGCACAGGTATCAAAGGGAAACGTTTACGAGGAACTGGATTTCCGAACCCGGCAGATCGGAGCGGAACTCGAGCTCCACGGAATAGAAAATGTTGCCATTGTCATCGGGCGCGGAGGCTTGCTCAAGCCGATGAAAAGCGGAGCATACAAGGTCTGTGAATCCATGATCAGTGATATGAAAAATGCCCGCTACGGAAATCACGCCAGCAATCTGGGAGCGGCGCTGGCGGCGCATTTCGGCAAAAAATATCACGCTCCCGCCTATATAATCGATCCGGTTTCTGTCGATGAAATGATCCCCGAAGCCCGCATATCCGGTGTACCGGGTATTTCACGTAAAAGCGTTTCCCACGCGCTGAATATCAAAGCGACGGCACGAAGGGTCTGTGAACGGGAAAAACTGGATATTGAAAAAGTGAATTTTATAATTGTGCATCTTGGCGGCGGCATATCCGTTTGCGCTATGCGGGAAGGAAAGAACATAGATGTCAATAACGCCCTGCTGGGAATGGGCCCTTTTTCGCCCGAGCGTGCGGGAGCTCTGCCTCTGGAGGGAATACTGGATTTGGTGTTCCGCCAGAATAAAGACGAAAGGACGCTGCGCAAGCTCTTTACCCGGGAAAGCGGATTAAAGGGCTATCTGGGTACGAACGATGTCCGCGAAGTGGTTCGCCGCATTCATACCGGAGATAAGGAGGCGGAACTGATCATGAATGCCATGCTGTATCAGGTGCGCAAAGAGATCGGAGCCATGGCTGCTGTTCTGGATTTCAAGGTGGATGCGCTTATCGTGACCGGCGGGGCCGCATATTCCGATTATATCCGCGAAGCGCTGCACGAACATTTGAGCGGACAGTTTCGTATTATCTTCCATCCCGGCGAGAATGAATTGGAAGCCATGGCCGACGGCGGATTCCGTATCCTGGACAAAAAACTGAACATCTACGATTACGAAAAAGATGAGGCTTAACATGCGTTACGAGGATATATATCAAAAGATCAATCTGGAAAATCCCAGGACCATCAATATTGTATTTCCCGATTCAAAACCGGTGTTTGAAGCCTTGGCGGCAGCGGACAAAAAGGGCTACATCCTGACACGTCTCTACGGCAAGACGGAAGCCATGAAGAAGCTGGCGGCGGAAACGGGTTTGGAGCATTGCATAATGATCGAAGCCGGAGATCCCGGTATCGCTGTCGCACGGGCGATCGCAGATATCCGGGAAGGAGAGGGCGATGCCCTGATGAAAGGCGATATTGCCACGGCCGCTTTTTTGAGTCCGGTGCTGGATCGCGAAAAAGGGCTTCGCAAGGGAAAACTGCTTTCCCATATTGCCGTTTGCGACAGTCCAGGCTACCATAAACTGCTATTTCTGACGGACGGGGCAATTAATATCGAGCTCGATGTGGAACGCAAGCGTTCCATTACGGAAAATGCCATCGAATTTACGGAAAAGGTCGTTGGGGAAAAGCCGAAAATTGCCTTTGCCGCCATTGTCGAGAAGATCAATTCCAAACTGCCCGAAACAGGCGAGGCCGCCCTACTGGCGGAGGAATTTATCGTACGGGGTTATCAGGCCGAAGGCCCTATGGCGCTGGATGTGATCCTGAATGCCGAAGCGGCAAAGAAAAAAGGGATCACGTCCCAAATCTCCGGAGATGTAGATCTCATCGTTTTTCCGAATATTACGGTCTGTAATTTTATGCTTAAGCAAATGATCGAACTTCAGCATGCCCCGGTCGGCGGCATTATAATGGGCGCCCGGGTGCCTCTTATTCTGCTCTCGCGTTCGGACCGTCCCTCCGAAAAACTGAATTCCATTACCCTCAGCCTTATATGCTGAAAAACGGGGACCGTTTCCGGAAAAAGTTAAAGCGATTGGACAGTTTTTTAAATAATTTGAATGAATGCGAATGAAACTGACGATTCTCGGCTCAGCCTCCCATATCCCGACCCGGCACCGTAACCAGAACGGTTATTTTTTAGAAACCCGGGAAGAAACGCTGCTTTTTGATCCCGGAGAGGGCATCCAGCGGCAGTTTACACTTGCCGGAATATCACCGGGACGGGTGGAACGCATCTTTATTTCACATTTTCACGGTGACCACTGTCTGGGTCTGCCCGGAATGATGCAGCGGCTTTCGCTGATGGAGGTCCCGCATCCTCTCAAAATCTATTTCCCGGAAGAAGGTCTGGAGTATATGCAGGCATTGAGCAAGGCGTCGAAGTTCACAGCGCGTATCGAATTTGAATTCCATCCGCTGAAAGCCGGTCTTTGCGAGGAAAATGCGAAATGGCGGATCGAAGCCCATGAACTCCTGCACAGCACTCCCGTTCTTGGCTACCGCATTATTGAAAAAACCCGCTGGCATTTTATCCCGCAGCGGCTCCGCGAAGCGGGACTGGAAGTTGCGGAGATCGCTTTGCTTGAGAAGTCGGGCAGAATACTGAAAAAAGGAAAAACGATACTGCGTGAAGATCTGAGCTGCCGGGATAACGGAAAGATCTTTGCCTATGCCCTCGATACGGCACCCTGTTCTGCTATTCCCGAACTGATCCGCGAGGCCGACTGCCTGCTGATGGAAGGTACCTATCTGCGCAGTGAACAGGCGCTTGCGGATGCCTTTTTGCACATGACTGCCGAACAGGCGGGGGAATATGCCCGGGATCACGGCGTGAAGAAACTGGTTCTTACCCACTATTCGGAACGTTACAAAGATATCGCCGCCTATAAGAAAGCAGTTGTGAAGGTCTTTGAAAATACGCATATTGCAAAGGATTTTGATACTATTGAAATTTAAGACGAGGAAATCATGAAACGACCCGATTGGGACAACTACTTTCTGAACATTGCCAAGGTTGTCGCGACCCGTTCTTCCTGTCTGCGACGGCAGGTGGGAGCGGTGATCGTACACGATAAAGATATTATTTCCACAGGATATAACGGTGCGCCGCAGTTTCAGCCCAACTGTCTGGAGATCGGTTTTTGCTATCGCGATAAGCACAATATCAAGTCCGGAACCCAGTTGGAGCGCTGCCGGGCGGTGGGCTCCCATGCCGAATCAAATGCCATTGCCCTGGCCGC
>Ga0172382_10014482_pt1 | contig 10033 bp, 9 predicted proteins | sample Leawel138RmetaG_FD_122245 | JGI IMG/M metagenome (GOLD analysis project Ga0172382, IMG submission 122245) | Leachate microbial communities from a municipal landfill in Southern Ontario, Canada - Leachate well 138R metaG | ecosystem: Engineered > Solid waste > Landfill > Unclassified | place... | reverse complement strand
CACGCACGTCATGGAAGGCATGGCCTCGGAGTTCCGCGTCTACTGAAGTAGTCACCTTCCGCTAGGCCGCCCCCTGCACCGGAGCGGCTCGGCAACGGAGCGAGGGGCGGCGCTAGGGCATCCGCACCTCGCTCCTTGATCTCGCCTAGTAAAATCGTGCGGAACTAGGCGGGTGTGATGGAGGATCATGACTCTCAAGGAAAACCTGAAGTCCTGGGTCCTTCAAGCGAGGCGCCCGCCCGCAACCATGCCCCCAAACCGTACCGCTTCGAACGGCGCAGACCCGACAGCATCAGGTTCGCCCTGCACGACCGTCTGGGGCCCGCCCTCGCTAACCTCGAGCTGCGTTTAGGGCTTCTGGAGGAGCACGCAGGCGAGCACGGTTTCAGTCAAGAGCAGGTGACAAGCCTCAAACAGGAGGTGGCCGGGCTCGTGGAAGAGTTGGGGCGCATAGTGAACGAGCAGCTACCCAAACCGCTGGAGCTCGGCGGCCTCGTGCGGGCCATGCGCGAGGCGTGCCGGCGGGCCGAGCGACCAGGCACGCTGATCGACTTCACCGTATCGGGAACGCCGGTGCTGCTGCCGCGCGAGACGGCTGAGCTTCTGTACCGCGCGGTGCTAGAGGGCACCGCCAACGTGGCGCGCCACGCGCACGCGCGGCGCTGCCTGGTGAAACTCACCTTCAGCGCCACGCACGTGGCTCTAGAAGTTAGGGACAACGGCAGGGGCTCACCGCCTGCGGACCCGGCGTCACCCGCCGCGCACGTCGGCCTAGGCCTCACCTCGCTTTGGCGCGCAGCCAGGCGCCTTCACGGCTCGGTGCGTTTGGAGAGCCTGCCCGTGCGGGGCACGCGGCTGGTCGTGAGGCTGCCGCTGGACGCCAGCACGCCCAGGCCTCACCTCACTGAGCAACCCCCGCCGGCGCCTGGCCCGGAATGACTCTAATGGCGATCGAATCAGGAGCAGGTCCCGCGCCACATGCGGGCGGGCCGGTATCGGTGCTGGTAGCCGACGATCATGAGCTCTTCCTGGAGGGTTTGGCGCTGCTGGTGGGCTCCATGCCCGGCTATGAGGTGGTAGGCACCGCTCACGACGGTTACGAGGTGGTTGACCTCGCCAAGCGCCTGAAGCCTGACGTGGTGCTCATGGACGCCCGCATGCCGGGCCTTTCGGGTGCCGAGGCCACAGCGCGCGTGCTTGAGCACGACCCGCACACGGCCGTGGTCATGGTGACCATGTTCGCCGACGACGAGTCACTCTTCCACGCGCTTAAGGCGGGCGCCATGGGCTACGTGGTTAAGGGCGCTAGCCTGGCGGAGTTGCGCCGCGCCATAGAGGCGGCCGCCAACGGGGAGGCGCTCCTCGGGCAAGCTGTTGCCAGTCGCATCGGGCACTACTTCGCGGGCGGCCAAGGGCGGCAGGCGGCGTTACCTTTCGGGGACCTGACCGCGCGGGAACGCGAGGTCCTCGCACTCCTGACTCAGGGTCTAACGAACACCGAGATAGCCAGGCGGCTGGCGGTGACCAGCAAGACCGCCCGCAACCACGTGTCTAACGTACTGGGCAAACTGGGCGTGAGCACCCGCTCGGAGGCAGCGGACAAGGCGCGCGAGGCTGGCCTGCACGAGTGAATACAGTCGCGCCTGGCCGGGTGATAGCGGGCGCGCCCGCGCGGTCATGGCAGGCGCGCCTACAAGGTCATGGCACGCGCGCCTTTAAGGTCATAGCAGGCGGCGCACTAGCATTGCCGCGGACTAGCGTGTAGCATGTGCACTCGTTGAGGGGGAGTAGCCGCCCGCAATTTGGGCGTTCGCCATCGTCAACACGGAGGTCATCGACCGCCCGGTGGCGAACACGAAGGCAAGACCCTTAAGGGAGGCCGCTGTCGTGACCGAACCCCTCTGGGCCTGGTTCGCTTTCATCGCTTTCGTCCTAGTAATGCTGGCTATAGACCTGGGCGTATTCCAACGCAAAGCTCACATCGTTAAACCGCGGGAGGCCGCCATCTGGACGGCCACCTGGGTCACGCTCTCGCTGTTACTGGGCGTTGTCTTCTACTTCTGGCTCGGCTCCGAGAAGGCCGTGCAGTACCTAACGGGCTACGTGCTCGAGTGGTCGTTGTCAGTCGACAACATCTTCGTGTTCGTGCTGGTGTTCACGTACTTCAAGGTGCCCTTCAAGTACCAGCAGCGGGTGCTGCTATGGGGCATCCTTGGGGCGCTGATCATGCGTGGCGTCATGATCGTGGTGGGTGCTGCGCTCATCGTGCAGTGGTCGTGGATCCTCTACATCTTCGGTGCGTTCCTGCTCTTCACGGGCCTGCGCATGCTCTTCTCGAAGGACGGCGACGAGCAGGACCTCGACAAGAACCCCGCCATCCGCCTGGTGAAGCGCGTGCTGCCCATAACCACCGAGTACGACGGGCAGAAGTTCTTCACCGTGCAGAACGGTGTGCGCATGGCTACGCCGCTCTTCCTGGCGGTGGTGGTCATCGAGTTCACCGACCTCTTGTTCGCGGTCGACTCCATCCCCGCCATCTTCGCCATCACTACCGACCCGTTCATCGTCTTCACGGCCAGCATCATGGCCGTGCTGGGGCTGCGCTCCATGTACTTCCTGCTGGCGCACGTGGTGCACCGCTTCGTGTACCTCAAGACGGGGCTGGCCTTCATCCTCGTGTACATCGGCGTGAAGATGCTGCTCCTGGACGTGCTGCATATCCCCGCCCTGGTGTCGCTGGCCGTCATCATCGGCATACTCGCCATCAGCGTGGTGGCTTCGCTGCTGTGGGGCAAGCCGCAGGAACCGCACCACGCCGAGCAGGAGTCCAGCGCCGAGTAGGTCGTTTCTCGACCGGTTCCTTACCGCGCGCTTCTCGCATGCCGCTACCCCGGGTCGGGCGACCTGCTAGTGTTTAGGCGTGACTAATGAACCTGTCAGCGGCGCCCCGGAAGCGCGCCTGTCGAGCTCGGTCGGCGATTACCTCAAGACCATCTGGCTCCTGTCCACCAATGGTGGTGGCGCCGTGGCCACGGGCGAGATCGCGCGCGAGCTGGGCGTCACCGCGCCGTCGGTGACCGGCATGCTCGGCAAGATGCACGCCCAGGGCCTAGTGCAGTACCAGCCCTATAAGGGCGCCGAGCTGACGGGCGAGGGGCGGCGGGAAGCGCTGCGCCTGGTCCGGCGGCACCGGCTGCTGGAGACGTTCATGATCACGGAGCTGGGCTTCGGCTGGGACGAGGTACACGCCGAGGCCGAGCTGATGGAGCACGTGGTGTCCGACGATTTCACTGAGCGGCTGGCCGCGCACCTTGGCCAGCCGCTCTTCGATCCGCACGGCGATCCCATCCCGCAGGCTGACGGCTCGCTGCCTAAAGCGCCGCACACCCCACTAGCGCACCTGCAGCCCGGCGAGCGGTTCGTGGTGCACCGCGTGCTTTCCCAGGACAGCGAGGTTCTTGCCTACCTAGAGAGCCTCGGCGTGGAGCCCGGCGCCGAGCTGCGGCTGAGGCAGCGGGAGCCCGGCGGGAACCTGTTGCTGTTGGACCGCACCGTGCCGGGTTCGGCCGGCGGCCCTGGCGAGCCGGGCGCCACGCGGCAGCTGTCGTTGTCGCGCGAGCTGGCCGGCATGGTCCTCGGTCAGGCGCTTAGCCACCAGTGAGCCCTGTGGGCGCCTGACCGCCGCCTACCCCCCCCCGGCTGACCGCCCGCCTGAGCTCCGTCCTGGCTTGCTGCTAGACCTGCCACCGCCACGCATGGCTCCTTGACAGGGACTTTCGTTGCCAATATATTAGGCATACCTAAGTTCAGGCTTATGGACTAGCGAATACTGGAGTGATCTTCATGCCCCGACACACTGCCGCTACCCGCTTTCCCGTAAGGCGCCGCGCGGCCTGGCTAGCGGCGGTCGTCCTAGCGTTTTCCCTCCTTGCCGCCCCCACCGCCGCGCGCGCCGCCACCCCCAGGGTCGTGGCCACCGTCGGCATGATCGGCGACGTGGCTGCGGAGCTGGCCGGGGAGTGCGCCCAGGTAAGCACGCTGATGGGACCGGGTTCTGACCCGCACCTCTACCGTGCGTCGGCAGGCGACGTGCGGCTCATGGAACGCGCCGACCTAGTGCTGTACGGCGGTCTCCACCTGGAGGCCAGCCTGGCGCGCGTGCTGGAGGGCTTCGCTAGCCGCACCACCACCGTGGCGGTATCGGAAGCGGCCGTGAGCCCTGCCGACCGCATAGCTGCCGGCTCCGTGTACGACCCGCACGTGTGGATGGACGTGTCGCTCTGGCGCGGCGCCGCGCAAGTCATAGCTAACGCACTGATCGAGACAGTGACGGCGGCGGGCGACACGGCTGGCTGCGCGGCGCAGGTCTCTGCCCGCTACGCCGACTACTCTGCGCTGCTCGCTGACCTGCATGCCTGGGCCCTGGAGGCCATAGCGTCCGTGCCATCACGGCAACGAATTCTCGTCACCGCCCACGACGCGTTCGCGTACTTCGGGCGCGCCTACGACATCGAGGTAGTGGGCATCCAAGGCATCAGCACCGAGACCGAGGCCGCCGTGGCCGACATCCGCCGCGTGGCGTCGCTCATGGTCGAGCGGGGGGTGCCGGCCCTGTTCGTGGAGAGCACCATCAACCCCCGCACCGTTAACGCCGTGCTGGAAGCCGTGGAGCAGCGCGGCGGGCACGCCGCCATAGGCAACGAGCTATTCGCCGACGCGCTCGGCACCCAGGGTGAGCCCGAAGGCACCTATGTGGGCATGATCCTCCATAACGTGCGCGCCATCACCACGGCGCTCGGTGGCCAGCTACCCGAGCTGCCGGCCAGCCTGGCTGAATGGCAGGCGCGCTGGTGAGGCCCACCCTGACCACCGGCGGAAACCTGGCAGCGCAGACCGTGGGCGCCACGGTCCGTTACGGCAAAGTGTCCGCAATCGAAGACGTGTCGCTGGAGGTGCCCACTGGCGTCATGGGCGCCATCGTGGGCCCCAACGGGGCCGGCAAGAGCACGCTCCTGAAGCTGCTCCTCGGCCTTCAGGACGACTACGACGGCCACGTTTACCTGCTGGGCGAGGACGTGGCGCAGAGCCGCCACCGGGTGGCGTACGTGCCGCAGCGCTCCACTGTGGACTGGGACTTCCCCGCCGACGTGCTGGACGTGGTGCTCATGGGCCTCTACCGGGGCCTGGGCCCGCTAAGGCGAGTGGGACGCGCCGAGAAGGCGCAGGCCAGAGCGGCGCTAGAGGAGGTCGGTATGGCTGACTTCGAGCGCCGGCAGATAGGCCAACTGTCGGGCGGTCAGCAGCAGCGCGTGTTCCTGGCAAGAGCACTGGTGCAACAGGCCGAGCTGTACCTGCTCGACGAACCGTTCGCCGGCGTGGACGCCGCCAGCGAGGTCGCCCTGGTTCGTGTGCTTCAGCGGCTGAACGCGGAGGGCGTAACGGTGTTGGCCGTGCACCACGACCTCAACACACTGAAGAAGTACTTCGACTGGTTGGCGCTCCTGAACGTAAGGCTCGTGGCGCAAGGACCGCTGGCCAGCACGCTCACGGCTGAAGCGCTGCAGGCGGCGTACGGCGGTCGGCTACCGAGCATGGCGGAAGTACCGCCCACGGAAGGGCTGCCCCGCCCGTCGCTAGGCGCCGACGCCACAGCCGGCAGGAACTGAGTGAGCTGAGGTAATGCTGGAGCTCCTCACAGACCCAACCGTCATCACCGTCTCGCTCGGCGCGCTCATGCTGGGCCTCACCTCCGGCGCGCTCGGCACGTTCGCTGTGCTCAGACGGCAGAGCCTCCTCGGCGACGCCATGTCGCACGCGGCGCTGCCTGGCGTGGTGATCGGTTACCTGGTGGCGGGTGGGCGCAGCTTGCCGTTCATGCTGCTAGGGGCGCTAACAACTGGCCTGGCGGCCGCGCTCCTCTCGGTAGCGTTATCGCGCCGGCGCGGCGTGAAGAGCGAGTCCGCACTGGGCGTGGCGCTCGGCACGGGCTTCGCGCTCGGGGTCGTGTTGCTCTCCTACGTGCAGCGCCAGCCCGGTGCCGGCAGCGCCGGACTCGAGCAGTTCCTGTTCGGTCAGGCCGCGGCCACGCTGCGCTCGGACCTAATAACCATAGGCGTGCTCGGCGCCGCGGCGCTGCTCGTGGTGGCCCTCCTCTTCCGGCCCCTGAAGCTCGTGATCTTCGATCCGCACTTCGCGCGCGCCAACGGCTACCGCGTGCAGCTTTACGAAGCCGTCAGCACCGGGCTCCTGGCCATAGCCATCGTTGTCGGGCTGGAACTCGTGGGCGTGGTGCTCATGTCCGCGCTGGTGGTGGCGCCAGCCGCCGCGGCCCGGCAGTGGACAGGGTCACTAACAGGCATGGTGTGGGTGGCGGGCGGCATCGGGGCGGGCAGCGCCCTGCTTGGCGCCCTGCTCAGCGCCGCCGTGCCAGGCATGGCAACAGGGCCTACGGTAGTGCTAGTGGCTAGCCTAGTGGTGGCAGTTTCACTACTCGTCGCGCCTAGGCGCGGCGTTCCGGTGGATGGCGCGTGATGGTGGCTGCCATACAGACCGTTCAGGCGCTCCTCGACTCGCCCTCGTTCGCCATCCTGGCCACGGGCGTGCTGACCGGCGCGTCGGCCGCGCTGCTCGGCACCTTCCTGGTGGTGCGTGGCCAGGCCATGCTCTCAGACGCCATCAGCCACGGCGTGGTGTTCGGCGTGGCGGTAACGTTCCTGCTCACCGGCAACGCCACCGGGCCGCTGCAGCTACTGGGCGCGGCCGGTGCGGGGCTGCTGACGGTGGCGCTGACCGAGTGGCTGGCGCGCAGCGGCAAGGTCAAGCGGGACGCCGCCACAGGGCTCGTCTTCCCCGCCCTCTTCGCGGCCGGCATCCTGCTTCTGGGCCTCTTCGCGCGCGACGCGCACGTGGACGTGCACACGGTCCTGCTAGGCGAGATCGGTTTCGTCTGGCTGGACCGCGTGCAGGTGTTCGGCCTGCTCGTGCCGCGCTCTCTTCTGGTGGTGTTCGTGGCGTTCGTGCTTAACGCCTTATACGTGGCCCTGTTCTACAAGGAGCTCACGGCCGCCGCGTTCGACCCGGTCCTGGCCGAACTGCAGGGTCTGAGGCCGCGCATGGCCACGGGCGGGCTGCTGGCCCTCACCTCGGTCACCGCTGTGGCGGCCCTGGACGCGGTGGGGGTGGTGCTGTTCGTGGCGTTCGCCATCACACCCGCGGTAGTGGGTCGACTGGCCAGCCAGCGTTTGCCGGTCATGCTGACAGTGGCGCTGATCGTGGCAGCCGCGGCCGCCCTGCTTGGTTACCCGCTAGCGGTCGTCACCGACCTCTCCATCGGTGGCTGCATGGCGCTCCTCACGGCCGCGCCACTCCTCGTGCTCATGCCCCTCACCGGGGCGCGCAGGCGCCGAGCGTAAGGCGCTGCGCGGCTGCCACGCGCCTAGTCGTTCCGCTGGTCACTACATAAGCCCAAGCCAACTGAGGGTATCCCAGCCCGTGCGCTCGAACTCCTCATCGCCATGCTCCCTGGCCCAGACCACCGTGGTGTACGCCCAGAAGGCGGCCAGACCGCGCATGACCGCCTCCTCATGGCTCGTGAGCTGCCGGCCGTAACCCTTCAGGAAGCTGGACCTGAGGTCGGGCCGGTGGCGCCATTCGCCCACCCACAGGCGCACCAGGTCGGATAGGTACAGGTCCGGCTGGGAATGCTCGAAGTCGATGATGGTGAGAGTGCCGGTAGCCACCAGCCAGTTGCGTGGTGTGAAGTCGCGGTGGCACGGCACACGCACCTGGTCGACCAGGAAGGGCAGCACCACAGCCATGGCGCTGCTCACGGCTTCGGTTACGTCGTCCGAGATGATGCCGGCGCCTCTCGGAACCCACGCTGCGAGGCGCATGGCGTAGGCGTCCGCGAGCGGTACGGGGTCCGCATCAACTAGTTCGAGGTCGTGCAGGCTGCGCAGGAAGCGCCCGGCCCGCTCGTGTACCTCCGCCTCAAGCCCGGGCGAGGGGCGGAGGTCCTGAAGCAGCCGACCAGCCGCCAAGCTAAGCAGGAGCGCGCGCGGGTGCGCGTCGTGAACGGCCAAGAGGTCCGGTACGTTGGTTCCGGCTTCGAGCCGGGGTCTGAGCCGCGGCAGCCATTCCGTGTACGCGCCGCGCTCGTTGCTGAACTTGCGCCCCTGGCGATGAACCTTGAGCACAGCCCGCCTCTGCGGCGTGGTGAGCGCCCACACTGCGGACTCGCCGTGGTCCCAGGCGAGGTCCTGAACCTCCCGAATGGCGCCCAGCTGCGTTGCCGCGAACGCGGCCAGCGCAGGGTCCAGAGCTCCGGTTAGGTTGGCCTTGTGGTCAGCATCCTGCGTCACGGCCCGGCCAGCTTACAGCCTTCCCCAGACCGAACATCTTGCCGTGGCGGGTCCATTTCAGCGGTCCGCGCGCGCTTTGCAGTGAGCTTTCAGCTCGCTTGACTCCCCCTCACGTGGAACGTAGACTCCCTCCTTGAGTAGGCGCTAGGCGTCTACCTCAGCCGAGCGCGCGGCGAAATGTCGCGCGGCGGGGGACCCGAGCAACAGGGGTGAATCCGGCCAGGGCCGGACGGAGACTTCCACCTCCGAACCCGTCAGCTAACCTCGTAGGCTCAACTGGAAGGTGGTAGACGTGCTACCCATCACCCTTCGCCGGCCGCTTCACGGCCGCGCGCGTTCATGTAAGGTCACGCCGTGACCACGGTCTTCACCGCCGCCTCTCACCACGACGTTCTGGTCCTGGTCATCCAGATCGCTCTGCTGCTACTCACAGCGCGCGCACTGGGCGAGGTCGCTCAGCGGCTGGGCCAACCGTCAGTCGTGGGCGAGATCCTGGCGGGCATTGTGCTGGGCCCCTCGCTCATCAGCGGTTTTCTCCCCAATCTGGGCGAATGGATAGTGCCGCAGACGCCCACGCAAGGCCACCTGCTCGAGGTCGTGTCGCTGATCGGCGTCATGTTCCTATTGCTGCTCACCGGGTTAGAGACCGACCTGGCACTGATCAGGCGGCAGGCGCGAGCAGCTATCGGCGCGTCGGTGGGCGGTATAACCCTCACGTTCTCCACCGGCTTCATCCTGGGCTGGACGTTGCCCGACACGCTCCTCGCCAACGAGCAGCAGCGCCTGGTGTTCTCACTGTTCGTGGCCACCGCCATGGCTATCACCGCCATCCCGGTCATAGCCAAGGTCCTCATGGACATGAACCTCATGCGCCGCGACGTGGGTCAGACGATCCTCGCTGCGGGCATGACGGACGACACCGTCGGCTGGACCATGCTCTCGATAGTGGCGGGCTTGGCGGCCGGCGACGCCGTAACGGCCGGCACCTTCCTGGGCGCCGTTGGCAGCGTGCTGGCGTTCATGGTGCTCTCGTTCACCATCGGGCGCTGGCTTGTGAAGTGGTCGCTCGACTTCGTGCAGGACGAGGTTCGCAGCCGCGACCGCCTCCTCACGCTGGTGGTAGTCCTCACCTTCGTGTGGGGCGCCGTGTCGCACGCTCTCAACCTGGAAGCCGTGCTGGGCGCCTTCTTCATGGGTATCCTCTTCGGCCGCATGCCGCGCCTGCCGGCCGAGGTGGTGCGCAAGGTCGAGAGCGTGACCCTCGGCATCTTCGCGCCCATCTTCTTCGCTGTGGCTGGCCTGAAGGTCGACGTGTGGCCGCTGTTCACGCCGCAGCTCTTCGGTATCACGTTGCTCGTTATCTTCGTGGCGTCGTTCGGGAAGATCATCGGCGTCTACGCGGGCGCCCGGCTGATAGGCAAGCGCGACCACTGGACGGCGCTGGCCATGGGCGCGGGCATGAACGCTCGCGGCGCCATGGAGATCATCATCGCCACCATCGGTTTACAGATCGGGGTGCTCACGCAGGAGATGTTCTCCATCATCGTGGTGATGGCCATGGCCACGTCGCTGATGGCGCCGCCGGCCCTGCGCTGGGCGCTGAAGCGCGTGACGCCCGAGAGCCAGGAACTGGCCCGCCTGAAACGCGAGGAGATCTCGGCCGACAGCGAGGT
>Ga0172382_10014481_pt1 | contig 10034 bp, 7 predicted proteins | sample Leawel138RmetaG_FD_122245 | JGI IMG/M metagenome (GOLD analysis project Ga0172382, IMG submission 122245) | Leachate microbial communities from a municipal landfill in Southern Ontario, Canada - Leachate well 138R metaG | ecosystem: Engineered > Solid waste > Landfill > Unclassified | place... | reverse complement strand
CGGGGAGGTGAAACCGCGCTTGTCGGTGAGCAGCTCGGTCAGCTCGGGCCCCTCGGGCACGTTGCGGTACCAGACGTAGTTCATCAGCCGGTATTCGGCGGCGGTGCCGTCCTCACCCGGAATCGGGTACATGGTGATGTGCGAGTTCGGGACGACGTTGAAGGTGATCGCGTCGTCGAGCGCCGCGCGGGTCTGCGGGTCCAGATCGCGGACCGGGAAGGTGCCGCGCCACCCGACGTAGCCCGAGTACTTGAGTTTGGCCTGCGGGTCGAAACGCTGCCGCGCCGCCGAGGTGATCCCGTCGGCGAACACCACCAGATCCGCCGACACCGTGGTGCCGCTGACGAAGCGGACCGTCGCGTGGTCGGTTCCCTGGTCGAAGCCGCACGCGAACTCGCCGAGGTGGTAGGAGCCGTCGCCCAGATCGGCCAGCAGCGCCCGGTAGAACGTGCCCCACGAGGTGTAGTCGTAGCGGCGCTCCTCGCGGAACTCGACGCGGCCGTCGCGGTCCAGGTACTGCACGTACCCGGTCGACGTACTGAGATCGTCGAGCGACTGCGCACTGCGCTCGGTGAACCAGCGCACGGTGTCGGGCTGCAGCACGATGCCGCTGCCGCGCCCGTCCAGCGCCGACGGGGTGCGCTCGTACACGTGGACGTCGAAGCCGAGGTCGCGCAGCAGCAGCGCTGCGGTGAGCCCGCCGATCGAGCCGCCGATCACCACGGCGGTGGCGCCTGAATAGGGTTGTGTTGCGGTCATTTTCCGCTCTTCTCCGACTCGATGGGATGCGGCGTTTTGCGCGGTGCTTGAAGCGGCGTCTGATGTGGCATCTGATGCGGAGTCTGTTGCGGCTCGGCCGGCAGCGGCAGGCCGCGGGTTTCGGGGGCGAAGGCCAGGCCGACCAGTGCGACCAGACCCAGCGCCGCGACAGACGCCGTGGCCAGGCCCAGGTTCCCACCGAACCACGAGGTCGCGATGACGCCCGCGGTCAGCGGTCCGAACGCGGTGACGAACCGGCCCGCGCTGTTGCACACCGCCAGCGCCGTGGCCCGCACACTGACCGGGAACAGTTCGGGCCCGTAGATGAAGGTGCCCGACAGCGCGCCGAACAACCCGAACCCGAGAATCGGCATGGCGAACAGGAATTCGGTGTAACTGCGGTCGAACCCGAACGTCAGCACGATCGCGGCCGCCGACACGGTGAAGCACAGCGCGAACGTGCGTCGCCGCCCGAACGCGTCGGCCAGGAAACCCCACAGCGCGTAGCCGACGATGCCGCCGGCGTTGAACAGCATCGAGGCGATCGCGACCCGGTGGTCGGCCATCTCCTTGGTCAGGCCGTCGGCGGTGGTGAACTGCCGGATGATCTGCGGATACCAGGTGGACACGCTCCAGAACGCGATCAGCGACCCGGTCGCCAGCGCCGTGCACACCAGCGTCGGCTTGAGCAGCGGCGCGGCGAACAGCCGGCGCAGCACGAACTGATCGTGAGCGACGGTGCGGCCCAAGCGCTTCCGCTCCCTGCGGGCCTCGATGTGGGCGCCGACCTCTTCGGGCTCGGGGACGTAGCGGCGGATGAACCACACCAGCAGCGCCGGCAGCACCGCCAGAGCGAGCATCGGACGCCAGCCGTAGTGGCCGAGCACCGCGTACACCGCGGCGGCGACGAAGAACCCGCCGGCGTAGCCGCTCATCATGATGCCGCCGGCCCTGGCGCGGTAGCGGTTGCGCCAGGTCTCGGCGATCAGCGCGGCGCCGACCGGGGCTTCGACGCCCGACCCGATACCGGCGATGAACCGCAGAATGCCCAACTGCCACCAGGTGTCGGAGAACGCGGCCAGCGCGGTGAACACCGCGTAGGTCAGGATGCCCAGCGACAGCACCCTGGTGCGGCCGAAGTAGTCGGCCAGGATGCCGAACATGATCCCGCCGACCGCCCAGCCCAGCAGGAACAGCGTCACCGTCAGGCCGCCGTAGAAGCCGATGGACGCCGAGCCCACCTCGATTCCGCTGTGCGGCAGCAGCTCCGACATCGCCGGGCCGAGCACCAGCACGTAGAGGCTGCCGGCGAAGCCGTCCAGGCCCCAGCCCAGCGTGGTGCCCGCGAGCACCAGCCACTGCACGCGGGTGATCTCCCCGCGCCAGCCGGTGCGCCGGCTCACGCCGAAGTCAGTCTTGGTCGTCACGCGTGTTCTCCTTCAGTTCAGCCGGGTGTCGGGGGAGGTGCCGTACCAGTCGACCGGGGTCGCCGCCGTCCGCACCACGACCGTCTTCACCCACGAGAAGTCGTCGAAAGACTCGGTGCCCGCGTCTTTTCCGATGCCGGACTCCTTGACCCCGCCCCACGGCAGGGACGGCTCGAGACGGTGGTGGTCGTTGATCCACACCATGCCGGCGATGATGTCGTCGGCGACGCGGTGCGCCCTGGCGACGTCGGTGGTCCACACCCCGGCGCCGAGCCCGTAGAGGTTGTCGTTGGCCATCGCGACCGCGTCGGCCTCATCGTCGAACGGGATCACCACGGCCACCGGGCCGAAGATCTCCTCCCGCGCCACCGTCATGTCCATCGTTGCGTCGGCGAAAACCGTTGGGGCGACGAAGAAGCCGTCGCGCAGCTGCGGTGGCAGGTCGGGCGTGGTGCCGCCGGCGGCCAGTCGGGCGCCCTCGTCCACCCCGGTGCGGATCAACGCGGTGATCTTGTCGCGCTGACGCGCGCTGATCACCGGGCCCATCTGGGTCTCCGGGAGTGCCGGATCGCCGACCCGGATCGCCGCGGCCCGTGCCGCCAACGCGTCGACGAACTCGTCGTAGATGCCGCGCTGCACCAGGAATCGCGATCCGGCGACGCAGGACTGGCCCGCGGCGATGAACGCCGAGAACGCCGCCCCCTCGGCGGCCACGGTCGGATCGACGTCGTCGAACACCACGACCGGCGTCTTGCCGCCGAGTTCGGCGGTCATCCGGGCGAACCGCGCCGCGGTCGCCACCGACGCCGACCGGCCGGCCTCGGTGCCGCCGGTCAGGGTGATCTTGGCGACGTCGGGATGCTCGGTGAGCGCCACCCCGGCCTCGCGGGCCCCGGTGACGACGTTGACCACGCCGTCGGGGACGCCGGTGTCGGCGAGGATGTCGGCCAGCGCCAGCGTCGTCAGCGGGGTCAGCTCCGACGGCTTGACCACGACGGTGTTGCCGTTGGCCAGCGCGGCGGACAGGCTGCGCGCCAGGATCAGCATCGGATGGTTGAACGGGGTGATGATGCCGCACACACCCAACGGCCGCCTGCGCTGATAGGTCAGGTACGGCCCGTCCCCGGGAAGCACCGCATTACGTTGGGCGGCAAGCAGTCCCGCGTTGTAGCGGAACCACTCCGGCACCCGGGAGAGCTGGGCGCGGGTCTCGGTGATCGGCCGCCCGTTGTTGCGGGTCTCGAGCCGGAACAGCCGCTCGGAGTTGTCCTCGATCGCGTCGGCGACGCGCAGCAGAAGCTTGGCGCGCTGGCTGCGGACCATCTGCGGCCACGGGCCGGACTCGAACGCGGCGCGGGCGCGGGCGACGGCCGCGTCGACGTCGGCGGCGGTGTGCTCGGGGACGGTGGCGATCACGGCGGCGGTCGCCGGATCCAGGATGTCGCGGGTCTGGCCGGCGGCATCGGAGGGAGCCGTCGGTGTGACCGAGGTTACTGAGGTCATGCTTGTGAGTGTCGCCGCGGGTGTGGCCGACAGCAATGTTCTCGGCAACACAGTATTGGGCCAGCTTGTGTCTGTGGCGACATACGGAGATGCCCTGTTCGGCGGTGCCTGAGTAGAGTGCTGCCGTACCCGACGGATGGAGATGACACGCGATGACGCCTCGAGTGGGCTTGATCATGGGCAGCGACAGCGACTGGCCGGTGATGTCGGAGGCCGCCGAAGCCCTGGCCGAATTCGAGGTGCCGTTCGAGGTCGGAGTCGTCTCGGCGCACCGCACGCCGGCCCGCATGTTGTCCTATGCCGCCGAGGCCGCGGGCCGCGGTCTTGAGGTGATCATCGCCGGAGCCGGAGGCGCGGCGCACCTACCGGGCATGGTCGCGTCGGCGACGCCGCTGCCGGTGATCGGGGTGCCGGTGCCGCTGGCCCGGCTGGACGGTCTGGACTCGCTGCTGTCGATCGTGCAGATGCCGGCCGGGGTGCCGGTGGCCACGGTGTCGATCGGTGGCGCGCGTAATGCCGGGCTGCTGGCGGTGCGCATCCTCGGCGCCGCCGATGGTGCATTGCGGGATCGGATGGCCGCGTATCAGGCGTCGCTGGAGCAGATGGTCTTGCAGAAGGACGAGGCGCTGCGACAGAAGCTCCTGGGGGACTGAGGTTCTCCTCCGCCGAAATTGCATTCCAGCAGGCCGCTACTCGAACTTTGGCTGCTGGAATGCAATTTCGGCGGGGAGGTGGGCGTCCACAGCCTCTCTAGTGGAACGCTCCGCCTCGCACGTAGACGATGCTGCCATCGAGGGTTGCTTCCGCGACGTAGCGGCGCGCGCCCGAATAGCTCACGTACGAGAGCCAGTAATAGCCGTTCCCGATCACCCAACTGTCGTAGTTGAACGTCTGGCCCGGGCTGTACTGCGCGATGATCGGCCCGTTCGTACTGGGGTCGTTGCGGACGTTGACCAGGGTGACGACGGTCCCGGTGCCGCTCTTGGTCCCGCTCGTGGCACCGCCACCCCCGCCACCGCCTGAGGTGCCGGACTTCCGCCAGTAGCCGAGGTAGCCCTGGGAGAAGAACTGCGAGTAACCCGACTGCCGTTCTGCGACGTCGCGGTGCCAGCCGCTGTTCTGGTCGAACGTCTTGCCGTTGTGCCAGATACCGATGTGTCCATAGCTGGAGGTGTAGGTGCCCCCACCCCAGACCAGGATGTCACCGTTCTGGAAGTTCTTGTCGGTGTGCCAGGTGAAGCCACGCGCCGCCAACTGGGCACCACCGGTGCCGCCGGCACGGTAGTCCACCGCATTGCCCCATGCTGCAGTGGTGATGTTGTGGACCTGCCGGAGGAACTGGCTCACCAGCGAGACACACTCACCGGCGTACGTCCCCTGCGCGTTGGCCACCGTCTTGCCGTAGTTGTTCGACACGAATGAGGAGACCCGCTGCGCGAAGGTCGGGTCGGAGGGCGGTGGAGGCGGCGGCGTGATCGGCGCCTTGGGGCTGATTGGTGCGGTGATATCGACTGTGGCGCTGGCCAATCCGTCGCTGGCCGCGACGGTGAAGCGCACGGTGTCTTCGCCAGGGGTGCCGTGGGCGTTTTCGCGGGCCTGGGCCGTGGGCGTGAAGGAGAACGCGCCCGTGGCGGCATCGACGGTGACGGTGCCGACGTTGGAGTCGACGCCGGCGGCCAGGCCGTAGGTCAGCGCGAAGCCGTCCGGGTCGGTGACGTTGACGCGCCCGGTGACCTGGCCGTTGGCGTCGGCGACGCCGGTGATGGCGTACGCGGGGCTGCCGGCCTTCGGGGCGCGGTTGCCCTCCGGGGTGACGATCCGGACCCGCACCGTGAGGGTGTCGGTACCACCGTGGCCGTCGTTGACGGTCACGGTGAAGCGGTCAGATCGCTTGAACGGGCTGCTCGCTGCTTCGCGTGCGGCGGCGGTGGGGGTGTAGACGAAGCTGCCGTCGGCCTTGACGACGACATTCCCGCGCGGGGTTGCGCCGGTTCCGGCGAAGGTGAGCGCGTCGCCGTCCCGGTCGCTGACGCTGATCGTTCCGGTCACCACACCGTTCGATGGATTGCCTTTTCCGACAGTCGCTTTCGCGTTCGGCGCGGAGTTCGCGGGGCGGATCGTGACGTTCAGGTAGGTGGTGATCGAGCCGCCGAAGCCGTCGCTGACGGTGATGGCGACCGTGTCTCGGTCCTCGCCGCTGGTGGCTGCGGCGGCGTGGCGGGCTGCTGCGCTGGGGGTGTAGGTGAACGAGCCTCGCGAGTTGACGGTGACGATGCCGGAGCCGACCGGCGCGGCGCTGAAGGTGAGCTTGTCGCGGTCGGGGTCGGTGGCGCGAACCCGGCCCGTGACCTTGGCGGTGAACCACCCCGGCGAGCTGACACGCGTCGAGGTGATCGACGGCGCAGTGTTGGGCACGGCCGCGGTGAGGGCCGGTGGCTCGGCGGCCGCGGACCTCTGGGACGCGGTCGACTCGGACGGGCGACGTGCCGCGGCCCACAGTGCTAGCGCCAGCGGCGAGTCAGTGGGCGCGTCCGGATTCGGCTGGCCAAGGGGAGCCAACACGGTCGCGAACAGGCCGGTGACGGTCGTGGCCACCGTGATCGGCGTCGATGCTGCGACGCCGAAATCCATGGCCACCGGTGCGGCTGACGGCGTCACCGTTTTCGCGTCGGCGACGGGTTCGACGTCGAGCGCATCGGTCGACACGGCCTGCGCCTCGGCATCGTCCAGCTCCGACAGATCCGCCGCCACGGATTCGTCGTCCTCGGCGTCTCCGGACTTGTCCTCGGTGGTGCGCGTCAGCGATGGCAGCGCGGTGTCGCGGTCCGACGTGGCCGGGGCATCGTCGTCCGTCGGTGTTGCCTCGGTGTCGTCTTCGGACTCGGTGAGGACGTCGTCAGTCGGCTCGTCACCGTCCTCGTTGTCGGACAGCGACTCCTTTTCAGTGTCGGTCTCCGCATCAGTTCGCGTCGGAGCGACGGACTGCCCGGCGTCGGCCGGCGAAGCCGTGGTGCTGTCCGTGCTCGGGGATGATGACGTGTCCGGATCGGCCCACGCGATTCCCGGCGACGATGCCACCGCGGCACCGATCCCCAGTGCCACCGCTAAGGCACCGACTCTGCCGATATACCGACCACCGCCCACGACTGTTCCCCCTGAGAGAAGCCGCGGAGATTGCCGAGCTTTGCCGATGCCGTCACGAGATGCGGTATCGCCGCACGTTAGAGGCTTTTGATCAGCGCGATTCGGTTTCCCACGACTATTTGCTGAGTGCACGAAGAAGTTACCATCGCAAACGTCAATATTCGTGCAACGAACCGAAAGTTCGACCGTTCGGACGACAAGCCCGTCTCGCCGAAATTGCATTCCAGCAGGCCGCTACTCGAACTTTGGCTGCTGGAATGCAATTTCGGCGCGGAGGTGGGCGTCAGGCGTAGCCGAGCGCCAGGTTCTCGCTGTGGATTCGGATCCGCAGGATCGCGGCGTTGGCCAGGCTGAAGACGATGGCCGTCCACCACGCCGAGTGCACCAGCGGCAGCGCGGCGACCTCGACGGCGACCGCGGTGTAGTTCGGGTGGTGCAGCAACCGGTACGGGCCGGTGCGGACCAGCGGCGCTCCCGGGATCACGATCAGCCGCGGATTCCAGTGCTTGCCCAGCGTCGCGACGCACCACCACCGCACGGCGGTGCTCGCCGCCACCAGCGCCACCATCGGCCACCCGAGCCACGGCAGGAACGGGCGGTGCTGGGTGGCGACCTCGACGATGCACGAAACCAGAAGCAGCGCATGCATACTCACCATCGCCGGGTAGTGGCTGCGGCCGAATTCCTTGCCGCCGTGGGCGAATGACCACTGTGCGTTGCGCCGCGACACGGCCAGCTCCACGAGTCGTTCGGCGGCGACGAGCGCGATGAACAGGTAGTACCACATCGTCGGCCCCCTACCAGCTCAACAGCAGCAGCTCGAAGCTGAAACCCGGCCCCATGGCCAGCATCACGCCGAACGAGCCGGGCGGCGGCGGGGTCTGGACAGTCCGGGTGAGGACGTCGAGCACCGACGCCGAGGAGATGTTGCCGTGCTCGCGCATCGAGTCCCAGCTGTGCCGCAGCGCGTCATCGGGCAGCTCCACCGCCGCGTCGATCGCGTCGAGGACTTTGGGCCCGCCGGGATGACACACCCACGTCGAGATGTCCTCGGTGGTCAGCCGGTGATCGGCCAGGAAGCGGTCGACCTCGTCGGCCAGATGGTTCTGCGCCATGTCCGGGACCTCCCGCGACATCACCAGCTGGAAGCCGCTCGAGCCGACGTTCCAGCCCATCACGTCGACGGTGTCGGCGAACAGCCGGCTGCGGGTGGCCAGCACCCGCGGCCCCGGCTGCGGGGTCGCCGGACTGCGTTGCGCACCAACGGAAACCACCGCGGCGGCGCCGTCGCCGAACAGGCACAACCCGATCAGCGCCGGGATCGAGGTGTCGTCGCGCTGCAGTGTCAACGAGCACAACTCGACCGACAGCAGCACGGCGACGTGGTCGGGGAAGCCCCGCAGATAGTCGTGCACCCGGGCCAGACCCGCGGCGCCGGCGACGCAGCCCAGACCGAAGATCGGGATGCGTTTGACGTCGGGTCGCAGGCCCAGCCCGGTGGCGATCCTCGCGTCGAGGGTGGGGACGGCGACGCCGGTGCTCGACACGGTGAAGATCGCGTCGACCTCGGTGGGGTCGAGGTGGGCGTCGGCGAGCGCCGAGCGGATGGCCTGCTCACCAAGCTCGGCCGCCACCTCCAGATATGCGGTGTTGGCCTCGGTGAACCCGGTGAGCGCGGGGTAGCGGTGCAACGGCAGCGCCAGATTGCGGTGCTCGACGCCGCTGCTGCGGGCGAAACGGGTGAACTTCGGATCGGTGAACTCGCTGAGCTCTGCGACCACGTCGTCCTGGGCGTAGCGGTGCGGGGTGAACGCCGTCGCCGTCCCCGCGATGTGCGGGGCGCCGGGAAAGTGCGGGCGGATCGGTTGGGTCGGTGTGAAAAATGAAGTGTCGGTCATGCGCATCCAAACGGCGATGCGCGGCGTCGATAGTTCATATTCCGGGGCATCGTGAATTTGTCCACACGCTCCCGAATTCGGTTCTCGCAGTGGTATAACCGCAGATCGGACAGGGTTTCTGTGAACTGCCGCAGCACTTTTCAAGCTCTGGCCCAGAAATGGGCCTATTTCTGGGAAATGGCTGGGCGGCCGTGATTTCATGGCGTCGCGGAACGACGCCCCCCGCGGATTCGGATTCACCGCGGCGTCCACTGCCGACGACGTCCTGCGCACGTCATCCGCCGAAATTGCATTCCATCAGGGAAAGTTCGAGTGGAGGCCTGCTGGAATGCAATTTCGGCGGAAAGGTAGCTCAGCTAATATTGACGCGCTGTTCGAAGGCGCGCGTGGAATCCGCGGATGTGAGGTCACTCACAGGGCGCCCGATTCGGGTCGATTTACGACGCCCGCAGCACCACGACCGGCTCGGCGGACTGCACCGGAGCGGCGACCTGGATGTGGCCCGTCTGCGCGGCGTGCATCCCAGCGTCGACGACGGCGGAAGCGCGCAGCCAGCGGGGAGTAGCGTTCCATCCACACTCACAATGCGCGGTACGGCGGAAGGCTGGGCCCTCGATGTACACCTGCATGTCATCGAAGTTACCCACCGACACTGAGAGCGAACCAACTCTGGGACTGAGCTTTCCCTGAGAGCCGAGTTCGTGCCGCGCAGTGGGCGCGCTAAAGTTACTGGCGAGTAGCAAGGAGATGATGATGGCTAGTTGGGCCGGGAATCCGTCGTTCGATCTTTTCCAGTTGCCGGAGGAGCATCAGGAGCTGCGGTCGGCGATCCGGGCGTTGGCGGAGAAGGAGATCGCTCCGCACGCCGCCGAGGTCGACGAGAATTCGCGCTTCCCGCAGGAGGCGCTGGACGCGCTGAATGCGTCCGGGTTCAACGCGGTGCATGTGCCCGAGGAGTTCGGCGGCCAGGGCGCGGACTCGGTGGCGGCGTGCATCGTCATCGAGGAGGTCGCCCGGGTCGACGCCTCGGCGTCGCTGATCCCGGCGGTCAACAAGCTGGGCACCATGGGCCTGATCCTGCGCGGCTCCGACGAACTCAAGGCCAAGGTGCTGCCGTCGGTGGCCGACGGCTCGGCAATGGCCTCCTACGCACTGTCCGAACGCGAGGCCGGCAGCGACGCCGCCGGCATGCGCACCCGGGCCAAGGCCGACGGCGACGACTGGATCCTCAACGGCGCCAAGTGCTGGATCACCAACGGCGGCAAGTCGTCCTGGTACACCGTGATGGCGGTGACCGATCCGG
>Ga0172382_10014478_pt1 | contig 10034 bp, 8 predicted proteins | sample Leawel138RmetaG_FD_122245 | JGI IMG/M metagenome (GOLD analysis project Ga0172382, IMG submission 122245) | Leachate microbial communities from a municipal landfill in Southern Ontario, Canada - Leachate well 138R metaG | ecosystem: Engineered > Solid waste > Landfill > Unclassified | place... | reverse complement strand
CTATTAAAAGCTTTGCGGTTACCATATCAATAGCATCAACCACATAGTCAAAGTCCTCAAAGTTTATTTGTTCTTTTGTTTCAGCATTAAACAGTATCGGAAGTGCGTTAACTTTTGCATCGGGATTTATATCCAAAATCCTATTCTTTGCAATATCCACCTTGACTTTCCCGATAGTTGAATGCAGTGCAATCAGCTGCCTGTTAATGTTTGTTACATCAACTACATCTTTATCAATAATAGTAAGCCGGCCTATTCCGCAACGGGCGAGTGCCTCAACAACATAAGAGCCAACTCCTCCTACGCCGAAAACGGCAACGTGCTTATTTTTTAATTTTAACAAGGCTTCCTCGCCAATCAAACGCTCAGTTCTCAAAAAAATATCTGCCATAAAAATCTCCATATCAATTATTTTTCTTGTAAATTATATATTAAATGTAATTAAAAGTCAATAATTTAGGGAATAATAGCCTTATGAGGTGATTAAATGGTTGGCATAATATTCAGTATCATTGCGGGGGCGGCAATGAGCTTTCAGGGAGTTATGAACACAAGACTTGGCGAAAAAATCGGTATATATGAAGCAAATGCATTTGTTCAGTTTATAGGTTTTTTACTTTCCGTAGTTTTGGTTTTGATAATGGGCGGCGGAGATTTAAAAGGAATTATTCAAACGGATAAATGGTATCTTCTCGGGGGAGTGCTGGCCATTGTAATAACTCTGTCTGTTATGCTCGGAATCGGGAATCTGTCTCCCGCAATAGCTATTGCAATCATACTTATTTCGCAGCTTATTGTTGCTGCTGTGATTGACGCTTTCGGCATACTCGGAAGTGAAAAAGTGGTTTTTCATTGGACAAAATTTGTCGGTGTAGGTTTAATGATAGGCGGAGTTATTCTCTTCAAATTAAAGTAAAAAAAGGACTGCAGCTTGCAGTCCTTTTTAATATTTTTATTATTTATTGACGATGATGAGTGATGCTTCCATAGCACCTGATGTTGCAGTCCCGAACGCTGTAATGGAGCTGCCCGCCTTAATCTGTCTGAGTGTCATTGACGCACCGGAGCTGTCCTGAATTTTTGCACCTTTTGTAAATATGAGCAGTGTGGAATTTGCAAGTTTAATATATCCGTAAGAGGATTCTACATTTTCAACAACGCCCGTTACATTGGTGGAGGTAGAAGCTGAAGTAACAACGGAAATTTTTGTCGCTGTTCTTCCTTCAACAGTTAATTCAACCTCATCGCCAAGTCTTAAATCATAGATTGTTTTACCGCCTGCAGTAATAATTTCCGCATCGCGTGAAATAAATAACGTATTAGTTGTACCGTCTATATTCACTTTAATAGATGGAGTGTTTGAAATTACAATTTCAGAAATTGTAGCCTTTTCTTTAACAGTTGAGCTTGTTGCAGAAATTGCAGTTATTATACCGTAGGTGAGTGTGAGAGTAACCTTGTCCCCGGCGGAAATAGATGAAAGCTCGGCTGTTTTTCCGTTACGCTTAACCGAAACTGTGTCGCCGGTTTTATAAGCGATAATTTCGTCCCTAACCTCAACATTTAAGACAAATTCGGGTTCAAACACTATATTATCAATTATTCCGTTTACAGTTGCAGTTTTGTCTTCTGCCTGAACATGAATCACTTTGCCTGCTTTGATGCTTGCCGTGATGTAATCGGTTTTAACAAGGTCGTTTATTGTACTTCTTTTACCGTTTTTGATAACGACAATTGATGTGGAAATGGGGTATTCGGTAGCTTTCCCAGTTTTTGCGTCTTCAATGGAAATAACAGTTGCGTCCTGATATGCTCTGAAACCGTTATAAATACCGCTTACGGTTGTTTCAAAACTTGAGGAAATGCCTTCAACAAATATAACATCAGAGCCGCTGAAAGTCAGTCTGACCTTTGTTCCTGCTGCAAAATCGGAAAGTTTTGCGTCAATTCCGTCAAGAATTGCGGGTACGTTTGATCTTACTCTATATGTTTCCGTTTCGTCATTTTTAGTGCTTAAAGTCAAAGTATTATCAACATAACCGAGCATACTGCCCTCAGCATAGCTAAGGTCAAGTACCGGAATTATTCTGTAAAGAAGAGTTGCAATCATAGCTCTTGTAAGCTTACCGTTAGGCAAAAACAGATTGTCGCCCATGCCGTTCATAATGCCTTTGCTGCAAACGTAATTTACATAAGCCTTTGCACCTGCGGGAATTTCAATCATATCGTCAAAACTAATTGTAATTGCGGCACTTTCGACGGCTTTAAGATCTCTTTCGAGGATTTTGGTTAATAAAACCGCGGCTTCATATCTCTTAAGCGGTTGAGAAGCTTCGGTGTCAGATGCATAAATCGCAAGATCTTCAGGAGAAAGAATTCCTTTGTAAAGCAAATAGCTTATTTCTTTTTTATAAGGGGTAGAATAATCGGCAAGCGCCTCATCGTATATTTCTGATGCTATTTTAGTATAGTCTGCCGATGATTTTTCGGTAAAACCGAGCACTCGGGAGATAAGAACAAGAGTTTCCTGTTTTGTAACAGAATTATCAGGACGGAATTTTCCGTCTTCATAACCTCTTATCAGACCTTTTTCTGCCATTTCTTTTACTGCAGTATTTGCCCATGCAAGTCGTTCTTCATTCATGTCGTCGAATGCAAAAACCGAAACCTGAGAAAATAAAAGAGCAATAATGAGGAAAATCGATAAAATTGTCTTTTTCATAAAAACCTCCATCTGCGGTAAACGCAATTATAATTATTATACACCTTATATAAATATAACACAATATAATTCCTATTTCAAGATTATTTTACAAAATTTCCAAAATGTAATGAAATTGTAAAATAAAAATCACAATTATTTGTCAAATCTTCTTATTGACATATTTTGTAAAAAAAGATATAATTTTTCTTAAGAAAATAAAACGCAGGAGAAGAAGATATGAAATCAACCGGAATAGTTAGAAGAATTGACCAGTTGGGCAGAATTGTCGTGCCGAAAGAATTAAGAAGAGCACTTAATATAGTTGAGGTTAAAGATTTATTGGAAATATACCTTGAAAACGGATCAATAATACTTGAAAAAATCAAAACGAATCAATCGTCGGGCAGAGTGTCGAGAAAGGTTGACCAGCTTGGCAGAATTGTTCTTCCCGTGGAATTGCGTCGAAATGTTGACATTGTTGAAGAAAAAGATTCGCTTGAGATTTTTATTGACGGCGAAAAAATTATTTTAAAGAAATATCATCCGGCGTGCGTTTTTTGTTCAGACGCAAAAAACATATTCTCCTTCAAAGGGAAAAATATTTGCACGGGATGTCTTGAGGAACTTAAAGAAGGATAAAAAATGAAGGGGCGGAAAACGCCCCCTCAATATAAATTATAAACTGCAGAAAAACTCACCCGTTTTATCAATTCCCGCACATACAGCGGAAAAGGTCATTTTCGGAGACTTGATTTCATAGGTGTCAACCGACAGACCTTCAAAGGGATTCTCGATACCTTTTATAAGCGGGATAGCTATTGCAATGAATGTTGCATCTCCATCTTTTTTCATCCCCGTGACATAATATCCTGCCCGATTTATGGCAGGATAAATATTTTTCCCTGATAATATGTGATGAACTATTGAGTAGTCATACATAACAAAATTTCCGCGGATTCGCTGCCAATCGAAGCCGCCGCCAAAGAAATTTTCAAAGGTAAAGTAGTCGGGCTGGGGTGGTGCGACATCTTCAGGAGCATCCTTTTGGGCGGCCGGCAAAGGTCTTTCGCCGCTCCACACGATCGCATCGTCGGGCTCACCGATAATTACCGATTGAACGGGAATAGAAGAATCAAGTTCAAAGCTTGTTTTATCCCTGCTTAACGTTCCGACCTCAACAATTTTATCGTTTGAAAGTATGTTGCACTTTTTCCTGCCGGTAGTTTTTTCGTCAAGCTGAATGGATAAAACAGACCTTTTACCGTTTGACATTATCTTTGCAATGCCGGCATTACCGTTATCGGAATTTAAAATGAAAATCTGTTTTCCCATTATCCCACCTCATTAATTCACAGAATAAAACTTGACAATTCCGTTATAAATTGCTCCGGCAAGTTTGTTTTGATATTCTTCCGACTTAAGCCTTGCAAGGTCTGTTTCGTTTGAAAGGAACCCGCATTCAACAACAACAGACGGAACGGAAACGTCGTTTAATATAAAAATACTGCCGGTACCGTTTTTGGTTTCGCGCATATTTTCCGGATCGATAAGACGTATTTCCTCCTGTATATAATCTGCTAAATACTTGGAATCAGCAGGTGAGGAAGAATAAAACACCTGGCTGCCAAGATATTTTGCATCCGGGAAGGTGTTCATGTGAATACTGACAAACCCTTCAACCTTAAGCTCGTCTACCAGACCGCGCCTGTTATTTAAATCCGCAACCTTTCTCATTCTGTTAATTTCATCTTCGATAGTGCTGAGCGAACGGTCATCACTTCTCGTCATAAAAACCGTACAGCCCGATTGTTGAAGCAGATTTTGTACCTTGAGAGCAACCTGCAGGTTAAGGTTCTTTTCTACTGTCCCATCAGCACCAGACGCGCCACCATCTAGTCCGCCGTGTCCGGGGTCAAGAATTATAATATGATTGGAGCTCGGCACCGCTGACGCAGGACTTGACTGCTGAGTAATTCCGGCAACAAAAAAAACAGCGGCAAATACAGTTACGAAATATATCAATAACTTTTTACGATTGATTACAAAAACCATATCATTCAGCCTTTCTCTTTTATTATGATACATATTATTCGTGGAAAAAGCTTATTATTACATCTATTTTCATTATTTGTTCCTCAATTTTTCACAGTTTGTACACATTTGAGATATATAATTGATTAGAATATGTTAGTGGAGGATTAGTCAAATGAAATTTTTCAAGAAGACTTCAGCAGAAGGGGAAAACCCCGTAAAATTTAAAAAATTGCCCAACTGGGCAATAATTGCCATTGTTCTCGGAATAATAGTCGCATTGGCACTTGGTGCTTATTTTATAAGCGGTGCAGTCTTTGGCAAGGATAAAAATGCGGAACTGAATACATACACCGTTACAAGGGGAAATATACAGGTTACCATAACGGGCTCGGGTTCAATAGAGCCTAACGACCAATATGAGATTACCCCTCTTGTAAAGGGCGAAATACTGGCTTCGAATTTTGAAGAAGGTGACATGGTCAAAGAGGGCGACATTTTGTATGTAATTGACTCCTCGGACCAGGAATCCTCTATGAAAAAGGCACAGAACGCTTTAAAACAAGCGCAAAATGCATATAATGACGCACTTGATAATTACGCGGATTTAGCTACCAAAAGCAACATAAACGGAACTATTACGGCAGTTTATGTTGAAAAAGGTGATAACGTCAATACAAACACTAAACTTATGGATGTTATAAATAATGACACCATGATTTTGAAAATTCCTTTTATAAGTCAGGACGCAGGCAAGCTCAGCGTCGGACAGTCTGCAACCGTTAATGTTGAAGGCTCATACTACTCGCTTACAGGCAGAGTTACATATATCGGCTCGGGATCCACACTCAATTCTGAGGGTGTGCAGGTCAGAAATGTTGAAATAAAAGTATCAAATCCCGGAGCCATAAAAAAGGGCGACAGGGCAACTGCGATTGTCGGAAACATTGCCTGCAACTCAGCCGGAACCTTTGACAACAGCCAGTCAGTCACGATTTTATCAAAGGCTTCGGGCGAAATAGTCTATTTCCCATACAAAGTAGGAGATGTAATTTCTGCCGGAGATACTGTTATGAAGGTAGAATCCACTTCTGCCGACAAACAGATTGAAAATGCGAGAATCAACCTTGAAAACGCAGAGATTTCATACGAAAATACTCTTGACCAAATGGAAAATTATACAATAAAAGCACCCATTTCGGGGACAGTCATTCAGAAAAACTCAAAAGCAGGGGATACGATTGATAATTCAAATACCTCTGTTACAATGGCGGTTATTGCCGATATGTCAAGAATGACCTTTGATATTTCAATAGATGAGCTTGATATTCAGCTGCTGAAGGTCGGGCAGAAAGCGCAGGTTACCGCTGACGCCTTTAAAGGCGAGGTTTTTAGTGGAACCGTTGACTATATCAGTATAATTGGTACAACCCAAAACGGTGTTACTACCTACCCTGTTACTATAGTACTAGACGATGCAGGCAAGTTTTTGCCGGGCATGAATGTAGATGCGTCAATTATTGTTTCGGAAAGCAGAAATACACTTATGGTACCTGTCGACGCAGTACAACGGAATAACATTGTGTATGTTAAAGATATTGATGCTAAGCCAACCGAAGATAATAAGGATGCGGCAAAGAAGGATAATAAACCAACCGAAAATAAACAGGGTACACAGAATAAAGACAATAAACCGTCTGAAAGTAATCAGAATATGCCGAAGAAAGATGCTAATGTGACGCCGAGTGCGAATGCTCCGCAAAATGCTAAGGAAAACGGGTTTGATCCTTCAAAGTTTGCGGGCAGAGCCCCCGAAGGATTTAAACCCGTGCAGGTTAAACTCGGTATTAACAACGACGCCTTTATTGAAGTCCTATCTGGGCTGAAAGAGGGAGATATAGTATATGTTCAGACCAAAGCCAGAACAAAAACAAACCAGATGCCTATGATGCCCGGCGGAATGGGCGGAGGAATGCCCGCAGGCGGAATGCCTTCGGGAGGTATGCCGTCAGGCGGAGCGCAATACAGAGGACCTTCAGGCAATACGGGCGGAGGTATGCCGTCAGGCGGTCCGTCAAACAGAGCTCCTTCAGGCGGTATGGGCGGAGGTATGTCGCGATGAGCCTTGTTGAGCTTAAAAATATATACAAAATATACTCGGACGGGGACAGCGAAATCAGGGCTCTCGATGATATGTCTCTGACGGTTGAGGAAAAGGAATTTGTTGCTATAGTCGGACAGTCCGGGTCGGGGAAATCTACCTGTATGAATATAATAGGTTGCCTTGATGTTCCGACAAGCGGCACATATAAGCTTGGCGGTATTGACACAAGTACAATGCATGAGAATAGACTTGCCGAAATACGAAATAGGTCTCTCGGATTTATATTTCAGCAATATAATCTAATTCCGAAACTCAATCTTTTGGAAAATGTGGAGCTGCCGCTGATATACAGAGGGTATCCACAAAGCAAAAGAAGGAAAATGGCATACGAATCACTTGAAAGAGTCGGCCTTTTGGACAGGGCAAACAAATTTCCGTCACAGCTTTCGGGCGGTCAGCAGCAGAGGGTTTCAATAGCAAGGGCACTGGTAGGAAATCCGCCTGTTATTCTTGCCGACGAGCCTACGGGTGCGCTTGACTCAAAAACAGGCCGTGAAATTCTTGAATTCATAAAGAAATTAAACAGCGAAGGCACAACCATTATTTTAATAACTCATGATAATGACATCGCATCTCAGGCAAAAAGACTTGTCAGAATTCATGACGGAAAAATTATTGAAGACAGTCTAGCGGAAAGGGGAGTAAACCAGTGAATTTAAAACAATCCTTTTCTCTTGCGGTTAAAAGTCTTCTTGCAAGTAAAATGAGGTCATTTTTAACAATGCTCGGCATTATTATCGGTATTGCGGCTGTTATTTCACTTACCAGCCATTTTAACGGAATGACCTCAGAAGTCATTGACCAGTTTGAAAAAATAGGAACGACGACAACTCATAATAACAGTACAGGCAGGGGCGGCAACCGACGGGTAGAGCCTGAGCAGTTTCAGGAGCTTGCAGACAAAAACCCTGAAGTTATTCTCGCCGTTTCCCCCAATATCAGCACCAGAGCAACTATAAAAAACGGCAGCGATAATCAGACAACTACCTGTCTCGGTGTAAGCGAGGTTTATGCCGCGCTCAGAGGATTGGAGCTTGAATCGGGCAGGTTTCTGCAGTATATTGATGTTGAACGCAGACAGAAAAACTGTGTTATCGGCACATATATAGTCAATAATATGTTTGACGGTCAGGACCCTATCGGCGAGGTAATAAAAATCGGAGGATCAAATTTTAATATAATCGGTGTTCTCAAGGAAACCGCCGATTCCAAAGAGGGGTCGGATGACGACAGAATCATTATTCCGTACACGCTTGCACGAACTCTGACGAGAAGCAATATCATAACCTCCTACGTTTTGTCCGCTACCACAGTTGAAACAGTTGATAAAGCAACGGAGCTGACCGAAGAAATGCTGCTGAAAACCTATGCAAGCACAGATTATTTTACGGTTACGGCCATGTCGGCAATAATTGACACAGTAAACGAAATGACAGGCATGATGTCCGCCGTTTTAGCAGGTATTGCGGGGATTTCACTGCTGGTTGGCGGTATAGGGATTATGAATATTATGCTTGTGTCGGTGACCGAAAGAACGCGCGAAATCGGCATAAGAAAGTCACTTGGCGCGAAAAGACGGGACATTATGAGTCAGTTTCTTGTTGAAGCTGCAACCACAAGTATCATAGGCGGAATAATCGGCATAATTCTCGGACTTTTGATTGCCAATGGTCTGGCTTCACTAATAAATATTAAGGCTGCGCCTACCGCCGGTTCAATAGTGATTGCATTCGGAGTTTCTGCATTAATCGGTATTTCTTTCGGGTATTTCCCCGCAAACAAAGCCGCAAAGCTGGACCCGATAGACGCATTAAGATATGATTAAAGGAGTTTAGTATGAAAAAGATATTGCTTTTATTTTTAGCCGCGGTTATAGCCTTTTCATGCATTTCGGTAAATGCGGCGGAGGATAATTTATCTCTTGATAAAATTCAGATTATTTTATCCCAGCTTGAAATAATGAGAGGTTATCCTGACGGGAATTTTTATCCCGAAAGGCCTGTAACAAGGGCAGAATTTGCAAAAATTGCGGTTATGGCTTCCTCCTATAGGGATTATGTTGCCAGCGGAATGAACACTTCTCCCTTTGTTGATGTTCAATACACCCATTGGGCAGCGCCCTATGTAAAGCTTGCTTCCGTAAATAGATTTATTACAGGGTATCCGGATTCAACCTTCCGTCCGGAAGATAATGTATTAATGGAAGAGGCGGTTACAGTAGTAGTCAAAATGCTCGGCTATGACGACAGTGATTTTGCGGCATCATGGCCTTACGGTCAGATTGGAGTTGCAAAGAATACAGGTCTTTTAAATAACATTTCTACTGCCCGGGGCGATTATATGTCAAGAGGAGACGTGGCTCAGCTTATTTATAACACTTTAAGAGCAAAACCGAAAGCGGCAGCACAGCCAAACGCCGAATTTATCTCATCAATCGGTTTTAACCTTATAGAAAATGTAACGATTTTAGCTACCGCAAAAGAGGATTCCTCGGTCGGTTCAAACAAGGTTTCCACATCGGCGGGAACTTTTAAGATAAATGAATACTTTGACCACGGAATTGTCGGCAGCAAGGGTTATATTCTTGTCAGCAATACAAATGAGCTTTTGACCTTCGTTCCGAACAATTTGTCAACAGTGAATTATACAGTTTATTCGGTTCTCGAAAATGAAATTGTCGCATATAAAGACGGGGGACTTGTCAGTCTTAAACTTTCGGATAACCTGACCGCATATTACAAGCTCCAGACCTCAACTATGGGGCAGATGAAAAAAAGCCTTGACACGGGATATCTTTTGTCCGTTGCCTATGATACAAGCGGAAACCCCGAATATGTCACCATAAACGATAACGCACTTGACGGACCTGTTACAATATTGACAGACGGACTTACAGATTCATTCGGCCTATCAAGCAGTGCTATTGTTATGCGGGACGGTAACCGATCTAATCTTTCGGCAATCGCAAAATATGATATTGTATATTACTCAAAGACGCTCGATATGATTTGGGCATACAGCAAAAAAGTCACGGGAACATATGAGGAGGCATACCCCAACAGAGATGCCGTTTCAAGCGTGAAAATAAGCGGAAAGACTTATACAATAGAATCCGCACAGGCTGCTGCTGCCCTT
>Ga0172382_10014477_pt1 | contig 10034 bp, 7 predicted proteins | sample Leawel138RmetaG_FD_122245 | JGI IMG/M metagenome (GOLD analysis project Ga0172382, IMG submission 122245) | Leachate microbial communities from a municipal landfill in Southern Ontario, Canada - Leachate well 138R metaG | ecosystem: Engineered > Solid waste > Landfill > Unclassified | place... | reverse complement strand
GACTCTTCCGCCGTAGAAAACCCCGCATATTGGCGGATGGTCCAGGGACGGCCCGCATACATCGTTGCTTGCGGCCCACGCGTATAGGGCGCGAAACCCGGCAACGTGTTCGCCTCATAGCCATCCTGCGCGATCCGCTCGAGATCTTCGGCCGTATAAAGCGGCTTTACATCGATGCCTTCGGGCGTGTGCCAGACAAGAGATGCAGAACCTGCACCCTTTGTCTGCTTTGCAACCGATGCTTCCCAATCCTTCAGCGTCTTCTTGTCCGCCATTTTTTCTCACAACTCACGGATTTGCCGGATTTTTCTGTCGGTACCATACCATGCCGGGCACCGGCCCCAAAAAGTTGCGCGGAGTATCCGGGATGAGGTTATTCGGGTCAAACAATCAGACAAACCGGCGTTCAATTCCGCAATTTCGTTGCGTAAGCGGCCACGCTCCGGCACTACTTGCACCCGCCCTGGTCGCTTTTCGCAAACGAGCGGGGTGCAATACACGACCACGGCCCTTTAAGATCGGCAACGCCAACGGGCCAGACTATTGGGGGGAGATGGATATGTCGGCACGATCTCACATCGGAACTCGGACACGCTTCATCCTGCTGCTCGGCGCGATGGCCATTGCGCTCTCAGCCTGTGGTGGCGGTGAAGGCGGCCCCCGCAAGCGCGACGCCGATGGCCGTGTCCTCCCCACACCTGCCGAGATGGACCCGACCAGTACCCTCTATGCGCAGGCTGTGAACCGCGCCGCGCAAGGCACTTGCGACGAGGAAACATTCAACGTGCTCACCTGCTTCGCCTATCGAGGCCATGGCTACGAAGGGGCGCAGACGGCACTCGGCCAGTGCCACCTTGCGGCTGGCGACAAGGTTGAAGGTGCCACATGGGTAGGGCGCGCCGCGAACGCAGGCTGGGCCGACGCACAAAAGCTTTTGGCACGCCTCTATCTGCGTGGCGACGGCCTGGCCGAAAACCCTGTTGAAGGCGCCAAATGGGCAAAGCTTTATAGTCGCAATCCAAGCCTTTTGTCACTTGGTGTTCAGCCTGACCCTTCCGTCGCAGAGGATTTCAAGAGTGTTCTGACACGCGAAGATAATGCCACCGCCGATGCCCGCGCCTTGCGGTGGACCCCGAGCTATTGGGAGCCCGACACGCAGCTTGATCAGGATATTCGCCGGAGCTGCGTGCGCGAAGCGCGCCGCCCGCTGCAGGAGCACAAGATCCCGAGCATGCCGAACCCCCATTAAGGCCGACAGCACCGGGCTTGAGCCCGGCGCATCGTTAACCAGGAGCCCCGGCGGGAGACAGCCGGGGCTCTTTGCGTTCAGGGAAACTTTACCTCCGCTCTACTAGGCTTTCCCAAAGGCGGGATTCCATTACCGGGGAGAGAGGGACCCCGTCGCCATGAGCGAGGCACATATCTCAAGCGCAACACATTCTGAGCATGGCAAAACGCAGGCCACCGGCAACCCGGTTGATGCTGCGACGCCGTGCGGGGAAAACCGCGCTCAAATGATCCGCCTCGAACTCTACAGCGCCATCATGCATGCCTATCGCGGCCTGCCGCTGTTCTTCCCCGTCGTTTCCGGTGCGCTGGCACTGACGCTCAAGTCTTCCTATCCCGGTTGGGTCATCGCGCTCTGGTGGCTCGCCCTTGTGTCAATCCATGCCGAGTATTTCTTTTTCCAGAATCGCTTCTTCGCCGCGAGCCAAAACGGGCTTGCCGACGCGAAACCCTGGATCAAGGCAACCGCGATCCGCTACTGGGTGATGAATTTCTTCTGGCTCGGTCTCATTCCGCTCTTCTGGAATGGCAGCGGCGACATCCAGAATTTTGCACTGCTGATGATCTTGGTCGTTCATGTGGTGATGGCATCGCAAACGGCGCATCAGACCGTCCCGGTGCTCATCGCCGTTACAGTGCCGATCATGATGGCTGTGATCGGCCTCTGCCTTGCGCAAGGACAGCCCGTTTATCTCGCCATCGGTGTGGGCTGCATACCGACCTATATTTACCTGCTGCGCATCGCCCGGCATCAACGCAAGGCCGCAATCGAAACGCTGGATTTGCGGTTGCGCAATACGGAACTCATCCGTGACCTTGGCCATGCGCGCAACATTTCCGAAGCGGCGAGGCAAGAAGCCGAAGACGCAAACACCCAACTCAAACGCCGCGAGCATCATTTCCGCGCGCTGGTTGAAAATGCATTCGACGTCGTGCTTGTAACGGATGAGAAGGCCATTATTCAGTATGCGTCACCTGCAGCCAGAAAGCTTGGCCTGCCGCCGGAATTGTTAATTGGTCAAAGCTACCTTGATCTCGTGAACCCCGAGGAAAAGCACCGGATCATTGATGCCGCATCTGCCATCCCTTGCGACGGCGCAAGAATGACGAGCTACGAACTCGCTGTACCACGCCGTGACGGGCAGGTGATCTGGATCGAATCCACACTGACAAACCTGCTTGATGACGAGAATGTGCGTGGCTTCGTTGTCAACATCCGCAACATCACCGAACGCAAACGCACCGAAGCAGAACAGCGCGGTCAGTTTCAGGTCTTGCAGGCGCTGGCCAAGGGGGAGTCTCTTTCGGCCGTTATGATGCGCATCGCGGTTGCGGCAGAGGAAACCAATCCGGGCGCGCGCGTCGCCGTCTTCCTTCTCGATGCGGACCGTGAATTCATCACCTGCGCGGCGCCCAGCCTGCCCGACGATTTTCATGATCTCGTCAGCATATTCTGGCGAGCGCAGAAAAAGGAAACCTTTGGCGCGGCAACGCTCGCTGGTACGCCTGTTGTCGTGACCGACCTTCAGGACAAGCGTCACGGCCACAAGATTGCTTCCTACATGCAGCGTCAAGGGCTGCACACGCTCTGGTTCCAGCCAATTGCCGGACATGATGGCAGGGTGATCGGCGCTTTCGCGCTCTATTTCCCTTCGCAGCGCACACCCGATGCGTGGGAGTGGGAGTATCTTCTCGGCATGGCCCATCTTGCGAGCATCGCAATTGAACGCCGCCGTTCGGATGAACATCTGCGGCGTGCAACGGAGGCCGCGGAGCTCGCAAACCGTGCCAAGACGAAGTTCCTCGCCAATATGAGCCATGAGTTGCGCACGCCCCTCAATGCAATCATCGGCTTTTCGGAAATCATGCGGCAGGAAATGTTCGGCCCCATCGGCTCCGAACGTTACATCGAATATACCAAGGATATTCACGATAGCGGCCGCCACCTTCTCAGTGTCATCGACGACATTCTAGACATCTCGAAAATTGAAGCCGGTCGCTATGCGATTGAAGAAGGCGAGATCGACTTGATCGCTGTTCTGCACTGGTCAGTGGAAATGATGCGCGCACGCACCAGCGAGAAAAACCAGTCCGTCTCGCTCAACCTGCCGGATGACATGCCGGACCTGCGCGCTGATCAGCGCGCCATGCGCCAGATCATGCTGAATCTGCTTTCCAACGCGGCAAAATTCACGTCGGTTGGCGGGACCATTTCCATTTCCGCGTCACTCACCGGGGCGGGCGATCTCAGCCTCTCGGTCAGCGATACAGGTATAGGCATTCCTTCGAACAAACTGCGCGAAGTGCTGGAGCCGTTCGGTCAGGTTGATGATGCAACATCGCGCCAGCATGGCGGCACGGGGCTGGGCCTGCCCATCACCAAATCGCTGATCGAGATGCATGGCGGCGAGTTCCACCTCGAAAGCGAATTGGGTACAGGCACCACCGCAACCATGGTGATGCCAGGCTGGCGCCTCGTCTGGAACGAGCGCATGGAAAAGGCCGCCACGCAAGGAGCGTGACGGCCTCTCTGACATCGCAATCGGATGGATTATTGCTTATTTCGGCGAGCGGTTCGCACCGATATAGCCGAAAAGATGTCCACCCACCTTGCGCATCTGGATCTCTTCCGATCCTTCCGTAATGCGATAGCGGCGGTGGTGGCGATAGATGTGCTCGAAGGGCTTGTGTCGCGAGTAGCCAATCGCACCATGCACCTGAATGGCAAGGTCCGCCACCTGACAGACAAGCCTGTTCGCCCGGTAGTTGCACATCGAAACCCTGTCAGAGAGATATTTCGCGACATCGGGCTTCGACATCTGATCCATTTCCCATGCGGTCTTGTAGATGAAGTTGCGGATCATCTCGCATTCCGTATGCGCTTCGACCAGCGGGAACTGGATCGCCTGGTTTGACGCAAGCGGCTTGCCAAAGGGCTTGCGCTGCTTCGCATAGGCAACGCTCTCCTCAATGCAATATTGCGCGGCACCCACGCCTGATGCCGCCTGACGGATGCGATTCTCATGCACGAAATGCTGCGCAAGTTCGAGGCCGCGCTCGGGATCACCGAGATAGGAACCATCCGGCACCCACACATTCGTGAAGGACACACGCGGATGGTCTGTCGGCATGTTGAAGGTCCAGAGATATTCCTCGATCTTCACGCCGGGTGTATCCATTGGCACGATGAAGCAGGTAATGCCGAGCGCATCACCCGGCTTGCCGCTTGTGCGCGCAAACACGAAGTCATGCGTTGCCACATGAAGCCCCGTATTCCACATCTTCTGACCATTGATGACCCATCCATCAACGCCATCACGCTTTTCGCGCTTCGCCGTCGTTTCCATCCATGTGGCGTCCGATCCGTGATCAGGCTCGGTGAGACCGAAGGCAACACGGATCGTTCCGTTGAGCGAGCCTTCAATGAAGGTCTTCTTCTGCTCTTCCGTGCCGAAGTCGCGGAACATCAGAACGGTCGGAAAATTGCCGACGATAGATGATTCATTCTGAAGGTCGTTATGCAAGCCAAGCCCCTTCGCCGCGAGATGGTCGCGGATCACGGCCATGGCGAGGTTGGAACCGTCCTTGCCGCCATATTCCTTCGGCAGGGCAAAACGCAGATGACCCGCCTGGTCGGCGCGGCGCCGCATTTCGCCCAGCAGTTCCTCCCATTCATGGCGCGGCAGACCCTGATTGTCCCAATCGGTACGGGCATGTTCGCGGCGATGATCGAAGAAGCGCTCATTATCGTCCTGCGCCTGAAGCGGCTTGATTTCCTTCTCGATGAAGTCGTCCAGAACGGCGAGATAGTCGGTGATCTCCTTGGGAATCCTGAAATCCATGAATTGCCTCCCTCTCTTCCTCCGGTCGCTGATCGCCGGAGGCGGTGATTTAGATGTCGATGCCCGACACTATAGACCGCGGTCCAGTTACGAAAAGGGGAAGGCACGCAGACGCAACGAATGCGACGCGGGAACGTTGGGGAAGGCAGAATAAAAAGGTCGCGTTAAGAGTTTGTCTGCCTAAACTCTTGTGAGCACACAAGATTTAGCCGTGAACGAAGCCGGAAAACCCGAAGGTCAGCGATTCGGACCCGATTCGTTCGCCCAATATTCCTTTCCTTAATGCGCCTTGGGTTAACGTCCCTGGCACTTGCTTCCGGCCCCATTTGCGCGGAATGTGCGGCAGAGCCATGAGTACCCCGTCCCCCGCCCTTATTCCGGCTGACGCCGAAAACCGCCTGCGTGACGGCATAGCCGAACGGCGCCGCATCACGGCTGTTCTGGGGCCGACCAATACCGGCAAGACGCATCTGGCCATTGAACGGATGATGGGCCATGAGAGCGGCATGATCGGCCTGCCGCTCCGCCTGCTTGCCCGCGAAATTTACGATCGCGTGGTGAAGGTGAAGGACGCGCGCGCCGTCGCACTGATCACGGGCGAAGAAAAAATCCTGCCAGCCTCTGCCCGCTATTTCATCTGCACCGTGGAAGCGATGCCGCTCGAGAGAGAAGTCGATTTTCTCGCTGTCGATGAAATCCAGCTCGCCGCTGATCGCGAGCGCGGCCATACCTTCACAGACAGGCTGCTGCGCGCGCGGGGCCGCTCTGAAACCATGATGCTTGGCTCCGAAACCGCGCGAAGCCTGATCCAGAAACTTCTGCCCGATACGCGCTTCATCAACCGTCCGCGCTTCTCGGAACTTTCATGGACGGGCGCAAAGAAGATCACGCGGCTGCCGCGCCGCTCGGCCATCGTCGCCTTCTCCGCCGAGCAGGTCTATGCGATTGCCGAACTGATCCGCCGCCAGCGCGGGGGTGCCGCGGTCGTGATGGGTGTATTGAGCCCCCGCACCCGCAATGCACAGGTGGCGCTTTATCAGGCCGGCGAAGTCGATTTTCTCGTCGCGACAGATGCCATCGGCATGGGCCTCAACATGGATGTGGACCATGTCGCCTTTGCCTCTACACAAAAATTTGATGGCGCGCAGCACCGCCCTCTCGCAGCAACCGAGCTTGCCCAGATTGCAGGCCGGGCCGGGCGCTACATGAATAACGGCACATTCGGCGTGACGGGCGAGGCTACCTCGCTGCCGGATGATGTGATCGCACGGATCGAAAGCCACCATTTCGAGCCTGAGCGCGTATTCCAGTGGCGCAATCCCCATCTCGATTTCGCGACCATACCGGCCCTGATGCGCAGCCTCGACATGACACCGGGCCGCGCCGGGCTGACACGCGCCCCGGCGGCAAGCGACATAGAGGCGCTGGACCGGATGAGGCGCGCGCCGGAAATTGCCGAGATCGCCCGCAACCCCTACGCCATCCGGCGGCTATGGGAAGTGGCACAGGTGCCGGACTTCCGCAAGACGCTCGCAAGCGAACATGCCTCGCTGCTCGCGCGGATCTATCTCTTTCTCATGAATACGGGCGGGGATACGCCGGAACGCATCCCTGATGACTGGCTTGCGGGCCAGATCGGCAAGCTCGACCGCTCCGACGGGGACATTGATACACTCGCCACCCGCCTTGCCCATATGCGGACCTGGACCTATGTGGCAAACCGGGCAGATTGGCTTCAAAATCCAGCGCATTGGCAGGAGCGCGCGCGTAATATAGAGGATAGGCTGTCTGACGCGCTCCACGAGCGATTGACGCAACGCTTTGTCGATCGGCGCACCAGCGTCCTGATGAAACGTCTGCGCCAGAATGAGGATCTTATGGCGGCTGTAAACGGCGATGGCGAGGTTCTGGTCGAAGGCGAATATGCCGGCCATCTCGAAGGATTTGTATTCGTGCCCGATCCGCGTGCGGAAGAGGAACAGGCCAAGGTTCTGCGCGCCGCCGCCGAGCCTGCGCTGAATTCCGAAATCGCAAGCCGCGCGCAGCGGCTCGTAACAGCACCCGACGCGGATATAACACTGTCGGAACATGCACGCATCGTCTGGGCGGGTCATCCCATTGCCCGGCTCGCTGGCAGCGACAATGTCCTCCAGCCGCGTGTGGACCTCATCGCAGGCGAACAATTGAACGGGCCCGCGCGCGAAGCCGTGCAAGCCCGGCTCGATGCCTGGCTGAAAGTGCATGTGACACAGGTGCTCGCGCCGCTCGTCGCGCTGCGCGATGCGACAGACATTGAAGGCCTTGCCCGCGGCGTTGCTTTCCGCCTTGTCGAAAATCTCGGCGCCCTGCCACGCGAGGAAGTGTCGGAAGATGTGCGCGCCCTCGCTCAGGCAGCGCGTGGCCAGCTTCGCAAGCATGGCGTGCGCTTTGGCGCTTATTCCATTTTCATGCCTGCCCTGCTGAAGCCCGCCCCTGCGCGGCTGAAGCTGGCGCTCTGGGCGCTGGCCCGCAAGGAAGCGAAGGATATGGAAGATCCTCTCGCCAGCCTGCCGCCGCTGCCCACGCCGGGCCTTACCTCTGTTCCCGCTGATCCGGCAGCGCCCGAGGGCTTCTACGCCGCGCTCGGTTTCCGCGTCTGTGACAAGCGCGCCGTCCGCCTCGATATGCTGGAGCGCGTGGCCGATCTCATCCGCCCCGTCATCGCGGCACGGACCTATAATGGCGGCTTCGTCGTGACGCCCGACATGATGTCGCTTGTCGGCTGCTCGGGCGAAGAATTTGCAAGCCTGCTGCGCGGCCTCGGCTATCGCTCGCAGGTGGAAAAGATCGTACCGCCCACCCCGGCCCCCGCTGCCGAAGCACCGGCAGAGGCACCGGCGGAAACGGCATCCGATGAGACAGCTCCTGCCGAGGAACCAGTCGAAACAGTGGAAGCGGCAGCAGAACTCGCGAGCGAGGAAGCTGCTCCTGAAGTAGTTGCCCCTGAAGAAGTTGCCTCCGAAGAAGCCGCCGCCGAAGAAACCGCCCCCGAAGAAACCGCGATGGCAGAAGCCGCAGCTGCCGAACCCGTCGAAATGGAAATCTGGCGCCCCTCACGTCGCCGTCATGGTGAACCGAACCGCAAGCCCCGGCGCGACCGCCCGCAGGCGGAAAGCGGAAAGTCTGGTCAGAAGCAGCATCGCAACCAGCAGAAGCCGCAAGGTGGCAAGCGTCAGCGACACGAGCCGCGCGATGGTGGCCGGGATGGCCGGGATGGCATGAGACACAACGCGCCGCATGGCGGGCACCAGCGCAAACCGAAAGAGCGTGAGCCCGATCCCGATTCACCCTTTGCAGCCCTTGCCGTTCTGAAAGAGCGTGGCCGCACATCCTGACCGCAAGGTCCATTACCCCCTGACCGCAAGGTCCATTACCCATGAGCGGAAAAGAAAACCGCGACGGAAGCGCGATCACGCCGGATGATGGTTCCGAAGGACAGAGGATTGACCGCTGGCTTTGGTATGCGCGCTTTCTGAAAAGCCGCACGCTGGCGCAAGGGCTTATCCAGTCCGCAAAGCTGCGTGTGAATGGCGAGCGCATAGCGCGGGCAAGCCGCCTTGTGCGCCCGGGCGATGTTCTCACCTTTCCGCTTGGGCCGCATATCCGCGTGGTGAAGGTGTTGGCGCTCGCACAACGACGCGGCCCCGCCCCCGAGGCACGCCTTCTTTATGACGATATGGCTCCGCCCACCCCGTCCCCGAAGCGAGAAGTGGGGCAGGCGACCCGCGAGCCCGGCAGCGGACGACCAACCAAGAAAGAACGGCGAGAAACCACCGCCCTGAAGGAAGGGCTCTAATTCACGCGAATCTCTGTAATTGAAACTGTCACCCCTATCATGTAGGTGGAAATTCATGCTGACAGCCCTCAAGAAATTCTTCCTTGGCGAGCCCGAGGAACAGCGCCAGGAAACCTCCGATCTGCGGATTGCGGTAGTGGCCCTTCTCATTCGTGCTGCCACATCGGACACTTATTTCGGTGCGGATGAGCGCAAGACGATCCGGCGTATCGCGACGCAGTCTTTCGACCTCACCGAAGCCGAGATTGATCGGCTAATGGAAGAAGCGATGGAGGAAGAAGCCGCGAGAATCGATCTTCACCGCTGGATGCAATCGATCAAACGCGCCTATAGCGAGGAAGAACGCGTAGATCTGATCGAAAAGATGTGGGAAGTCGCCTATGCGGATGGCGTATTGGACGACTACGAAGCCAACCTGTTGCGGCGCGTCGCGGGCCTGATATACGTTCCCGATCGCCAGTCGGGTGAGGCGCGGCAGCGCGTCATGACCCGGCTCGGAATATCGCCCCGGCAAGACTGAAGGAAAGTTCGGACGGCGCCCCCGATATGAAGCGAAGGCGGGCCGCCGCCGGGCCACTGGAGAGTACGATGACCTATGTCGTGACCGATAACTGCATCCGCTGTAAATATATGGATTGCGTGGAAGTCTGCCCCGTTGACTGCTTCTACGAGGGCGACAACATGCTGGTTATCCATCCGGATGAATGTATCGACTGTGGCGTCTGCGAGCCGGAATGTCCTGCCGAAGCAATCAAGCCGGATACGGAGCCGGGCCTTGAGAAGTGGCTGGAGCTGAACGCCGAATATGCCAATAAATGGCCGAATATCACCATCAAGCGGGATCCACCTGCCGATGCGGATGACTGGCAGGGCGTGTCGGGCAAGTTTGAGGAACATTTCAGCGCCGAGCCCGGCGAGGGCGATTAACCTGCGCGCGGCAGACGGGTTTTCTTGCGCCTGAAAGCTACAAAAGGCGCAGGAATCTGCGAGGAAATCGACCTATCTACCTGTGTTAACTGTCTTTTTTGAACCCTGCCTTCCAAAGGCGGGGTTTCTGTGCTATATATGTC
>Ga0172382_10014476_pt1 | contig 10035 bp, 10 predicted proteins | sample Leawel138RmetaG_FD_122245 | JGI IMG/M metagenome (GOLD analysis project Ga0172382, IMG submission 122245) | Leachate microbial communities from a municipal landfill in Southern Ontario, Canada - Leachate well 138R metaG | ecosystem: Engineered > Solid waste > Landfill > Unclassified | place... | reverse complement strand
TGGTCATGGCTGTCAGCTCCTGTTTGCCTCTTTACTGTCGCCCATTACATGACGAAAGCATGACAGGTTTGTGACAGCGCTTCCTCCTCAAAAATAATCGAGTGCAATAGCGGCAAACAGTACTGCTCCTACCCAGCGACTGTGCATAAAGGCGCGGAAGCAGGCGTCGCGATCGCGGTGGCGACTGAACCACAGCTGGCAGGCGAACAGCAGGACAATCAACGCTACGCCCGCATAATAGATGCGGCCAAGGACAAACAGCAGGCCGGTGATGGTCATCAGCGCGACACAGAGCAGTTGCAGCAGGCCGATAATTGCCAAGTCGTAGCGTCCGAACAGGATGGCGGTGGATTTGACGCCGATCTTGAGGTCGTCTGCCCGGTCCACCATGGCGTAGAAGGTGTCGAATACGACTGTCCAGCACACGACCGCCAGTACCAAGGGCCCCACTTGCCAGGGCACAGCGCCAGTGACGGCGGCAAAGGCCATGGGAATGCTCCAGCCCCAGGCGATACCCAGTACCAGTTGAGGCAGGTGGGTGTGGCGTTTCATAAAGGGGTACAGGGCAATGATGCCAGCGCCTGCCACAGCCAGAAGTACCGTGAGGGCGTTGGTCAGCAGCACTAACCCGAAACCGACCAGGGACAGGGTGACAAAGACAGCCAGCGCCTCCCAAGGCTGGATAACGCCGGAGGCGAGGGGCCGGTAAGTGGTACGCGACACATGGCCGTCAATATGGCGGTCGGCATAATCGTTGATGGCACAGCCGGCAGCGCGCATCACAAAGCCGCCAGCAATAAAGATTAACAGCAGTGACAGTGGGGGAGGGCCTTCCGCTGCCAGCCATAGCCCCCAAAGGGCTGGCCACAGTAACAGAATAGTGCCCACCGGCTTGTGCAGGCGGGTGAGGTGGATGTAGTGGTGCAGACGGCCTGGAACTTGGGTGGTCATGGTCATTTCTCGTTAATGCGCTGCATTGTACGGATCAAACCCGGGAAGGAAAAACTCTGCGACTAGCAGCGGTTTGTCGTCGACACGAAATACGGAGCGGCGTCCCCACAGCAGGGTTGGCTGCGGCCTGGCCAGGGCGGAGGTCGCGGTGATGGAAAGTCCCTCTGGTAGCGCTGTGCAGGGCAGGCGTGCTATCTGCACTGGATCGCGGCACATATTGCCCGCGTTGAACAGCACTTGGCCCAGGGGCCGGTTGCTGAGCTGCCGCAAGTGTCGCAGGCGACCGCTGAGCGTGGCGAGAGGAAGTACGCTGCGAGCGTAAACCCAGGGCATGTCGTGACCGATTAGCACGACTTCCCGAATCAGAGCCCAGCGGCGTTGAGCTAGATTCAGGGCGCGGGCCTCGCTGGCAGTGGGGAGCGCAAATTCCTGGCGCAACACCTGTACAGCAAAGTTGCCCCCGCTAGCTGCTTGCAGGCGGCGGGTCAGCGAGCCTCGGTCTTCCAGCCAGGGTCGCCATTGCGCCGGCACCAAGCCCGCGGGGCAATGGTGCAAAAACCGCCAGTGCAGAGCACTGAGTGGGGAAAAAGCTGTGTCGGGCAAGGCAGTGGTTTCCGTTGGGCGGGGTGGCATTGTAAGGCAGGCTGACGGGACTGTAATCTGATGCTGGTTGGCAACTGTTGGGTGAGGAGTGCCCAGCTTCTACCCGGCGTAGTGCTCAACTGCGGGAGAGAGTTGCCCCGTCGATCTCTACCAAGTGTAGGAGATTCCCAACGAGCCATATTCGTGGTGCTTGTCCTGACCTTTGAACTCGCGGGTCCGGAAGACCTGGGCGTAGGAGATCTTCCACTGCCGCACCAGAAAGCTGACACCTACCGACACATCGGCAACAAAGTGTCGTTTGTCGACGCTGTGGCTATCGCGCCAGGTGTTGCCGTCGAGAAAAATGTCATTGGCCACCGCGCGACCGTCAACAGAAATAAAGCCGTGCAGGCCGTGTAGCCAGCGGTCGCTGATGATCAGTCGGTTGTCGCCGGCGCCGGGGGCGCTGTTGTCGCCTGCAGGCCGCACCGCCGAGGTGCCGAAATCTTCCGGCAGGTCCCAGCCGAAGCGGTATTCGCCACCGACATTCACGTAACTGCCGACATTGCCGAGGGCGAGGCCAGCGTGACTGATAAAGTCGTGCTGAATGTTGGCAAACAAGTCGTGCTTGAACAGGCGGAGCTTGTTTTCGTAGACCAGCCGAAGCGCGGGCTCATTGCGAAGCTGGTTGCGCCAGCCCTGAAAGCGGTCGATGCCGCGCAGGTCGTGGATGGCGTTCTGGCTTTGCTGGGCCAGTGACGCCGGTCCTACCACACCGATATTGACCTCTACTGAATCGAGACGCTGGGCAGTGCGGGCGTGAAAACCGAAGCTCAGATACAGATAGCCGGCATAGGGACGCTCGTCCTCCAGCAGTTCGCGAGCCTCGCGGTCGGAGGGAGTGTAGATCAGCTGGCCGAGGCTGATCACCACATTGCGCGACAGGCCTGTTCTGAAATCGAACATTTTATCGAGGCGTTTATTGACGCGGTTGACGATGGGAGGCACGGCCGGGTCACCGCGGTAAGACGCCAGGTTGGGTGATATCCAGGACAAGCGGATGCCGCTGGTGTAATCCTGGTCAGTGTTGCCGAACATATCGTTTTCGAGATAGAGGCTGGTGGTCCAGGGCCTCTCAATGACTTCCGCAGGCTTCTCTTCTAGGCTGATGTCTGCCAAGGCGAGAGGGGCTAGAGCGGTGGAAGACAAAGCCACCATGACTAGTACTAGCTGCCAAACAGCGGTGATCGGGTTGCACACAATGGCCACGGCAAATCCTGTTCCCTGCACGGTGGGATTATGGCCGCGCCGCGTTTTCATTGCCAGCAGGTCGTACTTTGCGGCGTTGTCTGGCTGGCATAGTGGGAGAAGATAATATTTGCGAGCTGGCCAGGCTGGTAAAACCCGCGCAAATCCCAGCAGCAACCCCAGTAGGGGGGTGAATGGATAGCTGCTACAATGATCGTCATTTTGTTGTCAGATGACCCATGCCTCTATATCGCGATCGCGCACCCCAAGGCTCCTGGCGTTTCTCACCGGCCCTGCTGATGGCAGTGTTGCTGCTTCCCGCGTGCGCAGCCACGGTACCTCCGCCCCCGCCGCTGGACCAACAGTTGGCTCCCGAGGTGAGTGTGGTGGAAACAGCGCCGCCAGTTTACCGCCCGTTTCCTGTCAACTCGCTGTTCGAACTGCTGGTGGCAGAGTTTGCTGGTATCCGCGGCGATATCGAGCCGGCCATCGAGATCTACCTCAACCAGGCCTATGAAACCCGCGATCCTGCGGTTATTGAGCGCGCCATCCGTATTGCCAGCTTTGTCGGTCTCCAAGACGTAGTGTTGAACCTGGCGGAGTTGTGGGTGGAGGTCGAGCCCGCGGAGCTCGATGTGCGCCGTCTGGTAGCTTTTCATCTGGCCAGAGCGGGGCGAGTGGTGGAGGCTTTTCCTCACGCTGAATATCTGTTGCTGGCCGGTGACGACAACCATTTGCAGGCCTTGGCGGCCTTTGCCGTGGATACCAGTGATGGTGAGAAGGATCGGCTGCTGGCGCTGTATGAAGAATTGGCGGTCAATTACCCGGATCGCGTCGGCCTGATGCTCGGCCGTGCCATGCTGCTGCGCCAGGTCAACCGCCCCGAGGAAAGTCTGGCGCTGGCTGCCCAAGTGATCAAAGCGGAACCTGGGAATGAGACGGGTCAGCTGCTCCATGCCCAGCTGTTGCACCAGGTCGGCCAGTCGGCGCGGGCCATCCGCAGTCTTGAGAAAGCGTTGGCAGCGGAGCCGGTCAGCAAGCGCCTGCGTCTGCAGTATGCCCGCTTTCTCGCCGAGACGGATCTGGCTTTGTCGCGAGAACAGATGGTACTTTTGGTAGAGCAGTTTCCAGAAGACCCGGACCTGCTGTTTTCCCTTGCCCTGGCCAGCCAGGAGCTGGGCATGAGCAGTGAAGCGGAGAGCCTCTATCAGGCGTTGATAGACCGCCATCAACGCACTGGCGATGCTCACTATCAACTGGGCCGGCTGGCAGAAATCGACGGCAGCCTGCCGCGTGCCCTCGATCACTACCGGCGCGTCGACAGTGGTTCCAGCATGTTGGCTGCTACAGTCCGTATTGTCGAAATTCTTGCAGGCCAGGGCGATGTGCTTGCGGCCAGTGAGCATCTCGCCCTGCTGAGAGAGACGCAGCCTGCCAATGCCGCTACCTTTTTCCAGATTGAGGCGGAAATGCTGGTGCGTACCGGGCGGTTAGCGGAAGCGCGTCACCTGCTCGATAGTGCTTTGGAAAGTCAGCCGGGTAACCCCAATCTGCTGTATTCGCGCTCGGTGGTGAGTGCCCGCCAGGATGATATTGATTCCGCCGAGGCCGATTTGCGGGCCATACTGGTAATGGACCCCGATAATGCCACTGCCCTCAATGCGCTGGGGTACACCCTGACGACCAGCACCGACCGTCATCACGAGGCGCTGGAACTGGTGGGCCGCGCCTTGGAGCTGGAGCCGGACAACCCTGCCATCATCGACAGTCTCGGCTGGGTGCACTATCAGTTGGGCAACCTCGCTGAGGCCTTGGCGCTGCTGCGTCGTGCCTATGAGGCTTTCCCCGATCCGGAAGTGGCCGCCCATCTGGGCGAGGTGTTGTGGATGTCCGGTCAGCACCAAGAAGCCCGTCGGGTCTGGAGTGAAGCCCTGGATCGCCCAGGCGACAGCCATGGCGTGATTCTCGATACGATGCAGCGTTTGAGTGGCGACGCTGCGGCGGAGAGTGGTCATGGTGGCGACTGAGCCGTTTGCGCCAGTTGAGCAAAGTCTCGTTGTGGCCAAGTGTACTGCTAAGCGTTCAGCCACTCAGTGGGGCTTGGCAGCACTGCTGTTGGTGTTGCTGCTCGCCTCAGGGTGTGCCACCCGCCCTGCTGCGCCGGAAGTGGTGCACTGGGAGTCTCACCAGCGCCAGTTATTGGCACTGCGTCACTGGCAAATCGAGGGCAAGCTCGGCTACCGCAGCCCGGAACAAAATGGCAGCGCCTTCGTGACCTGGCGCCAGGCGGAGGATGCCTTTGACCTCGCTCTCACCGGGCCTTTCGGGGCCGCTGCTACTCGCATCAGCGGTGATCATCAGCGGGCGGTGCTGCAACAGCAGGGCCGCGATGAAATCCGCGCCCCGACAGCTGTCAAACTTACCGAATGGCTGTTTGGCTGGCCGTTGCCGGTGGAGCAAATGGTCGACTGGGTCAAGGGCGTGCCGGCATCTGAGCCGCGTCAGTACCTGCATGACTTCAACCTTGCGGGGCAGTTGGCAACCCTCGAGCAGGCTGGCTGGCAGCTACAGTTCGACAATTATCAGCAGGTGGACGGCCTGGCGCTGCCAGGTCGTATTCGCGGTACCCGGGGTGAGGTAGCGTTTACCTTGGTGGTGCGCCAGTGGCGGATTGGACAATTCTGAGATGTTGCGCCTGCCTGCTCCAGCCAAGCTCAACCTGTTTTTACATATCACCGGTCGCCGTGCCGATGGCTACCATACATTGCAGACCTTGTTTCAATTGCTCGACTATGGCGATGAGCTGGGTTTTGCAGCCCGTGCGGATGGCGAGCTGCGCTTGCTGGATCCGTTGCCCGGGGTTCCCGATGACGATAATCTGGTGCTGCAGGCCGCCCACGCTCTGCGCCGTGCCACCGGCTGTGCGTTGGGGGCTGATATTGCGCTGCTCAAGCGACTGCCCGCCGGAGGAGGCCTCGGGGGTGGCAGTTCTGATGCTGCCACTGCGCTTCTGGGGTTAAATCAGGTATGGGGTTTGGGGCTGGATCTCGACACTCTGGCCGCCATCGGGCTGCAGCTGGGAGCGGATGTGCCTGTTTTTGTGCGTGGCCGCAGCGCCTGGGCGGAGGGGATTGGGGAGCAATTGACGCCGGTTGACCTCGATTTCGCCTGGTATTTGGTGCTGTGCCCCGACTGTCAGGTGGCGACAGCAAAAATCTTCGCTCACAGGGAATTGACAAGAGGCGCCCTCCCCATCACAATACGCGCCTTTCTCGGGCAGGGTGGCGAAAATCACTGCCAACCTGTCGTAGAAAAGTTGTACCCCGGCGTTAAGAGAGCCCGCCTGTGGCTCGATAATTTTTCGCCGGCTCGCATGACAGGCACAGGTGCCTGCGTGTTTGCCAGGTTTGACAGCGAAGCCCGCGCCCGCGCGGTACTAGCTAAAAAACCTGAAATGTGGCAGGGTTTCGTCGCCCGCGGGGTGAATCAGTCACCCGCCCATGCAGCACTGAAGCTGTTGACTACTACTGGGGTGTCGCCAAGTGGCTAAGGCAACGGGTTTTGATCCCGTCATTCGTAGGTTCGAGTCCTACCACCCCAGCCATATTTTTGTCTGATCTCACCAACCCCAGGAAAATGACCGTGGCCAACTTGATGGTTTTCTCCGGCAACGCTAATCCGGAGCTGGCGGAGGAAATTGCCCGACACCTTTTCGTCCCCCTTGGCAGCGCCACCGTGTCGGAGTTTTCCGACGGTGAGATCAATATCGAAATCCGCGAAAACGTACGCGGCCAGGATATCTTTGTTGTGCAGCCTACCTGCGCACCTACCAACAAGAACTTGATGGAACTGGTGCTGATGGTGGACGCTCTGCGCCGCGCCTCGGCAGCCCGTATCACTGCCGTTATCCCTTACTTCGGCTATGCCCGCCAGGATCGCCGCGTGCGCTCTGTACGGGTTCCTATCAGCGCCAAGGTCGTGGCCGACATGCTCGCCCACGTCGGTGTCAACCGGGTGCTTACAGTTGATCTCCACGCTGAGCAGATCCAGGGTTTTTTCGACTGCACCGTGGACAACGTCTACGGCACCCCAGTACTGCTGGCAGACATCGAGCAGCAGAAATACGACAATTTGCTGGTGGTGTCACCGGACATTGGTGGAGTGGTGCGGGCTCGCGCAATGGCCAAGCAGCTGCACACCGACCTGGCTATTATCGATAAGCGCCGTCAGGAGGCTAACAAAGCCGAGGTGATGAACGTTATCGGTGACGTGGAAGGTCGCACCTGTGTGTTGATCGACGATATCATTGATACGGCTGGTACCTTGTGCAATGCAGCGAATGCTCTCAAGGAAAAGGGTGCCCAGCAGGTAGTGGCCTACTGTACCCACCCGGTGCTGTCTGGCAAAGCCATCGAAAACATCAACAACTCTCAGCTCGATACCCTGGTGGTGACCAACAGTATTCCGCTCGGGGCCGAAGCGCGGGCTTGCCCACGTATCCGCCAGTTGAGTCTGGGGAGAATGCTGGCCGAGGCGGTGCGCCGGGTCAGCAATGAAGAATCCATCAGCGCGATGTTCATCTGAAACGCGCAGGATAAACGGCCCATAAGGGCTTAACAGCAACTTCCGTCACAGGTTCTGGTCGCGGATCGGACGGAAATACTCAAGGAGTACGACCATGGTCGATTTCTCTCTCAATGCCAAAAGCCGTGATGATGCGGGGAAAGGTGCGAGCCGCCGCCTGCGCCGTCTGGCCGATGAAGTGCCCGCTATTGTGTACGGTGGTGATAGCGAGCCACAAAAGGTTGCCCTGACCCACAAGGACATCACGCATGCGCTGGAAAACGAGGCTTTCTATAGCCAGGTTATCAAGCTTAGCGTCGATGGCAAGGGCCAGGACGTCATCCTCAAGGATGTTCAGCGCCACCCTTCCAAGCCTCGCATTCTCCATTTGGACTTTTTGCGGGTCGACAAGAATCAGAAGCTGACCACCCGTGTGCCTCTCCATATCGTCAATGGCGAATCCGCCAAGGGCGTCAAGCTGGGTGGCGGTATCGTTACTCAGCTGCTGAACGAACTGGAGATCCTCTGCTTGCCGAAGGATCTGCCCAGCTTCATTGAGGTAGACGTGGCGAACGTCGAAGTCGGCCAGATTCTCCACATTTCTGATCTCGAAATGCCCAAGGGTGTCGAGAGCGTTGCTCTGGCCCATGGCGGCGACCACAACCTGCCAGTGGCTACCATCATCAAGCCCCGCGGTGCCGCTGCGGATGATGAAGGCGATGCCGAGGAAGCAGAAGAAACTGCCGAGTAAGATTGTCGGGGCCTTGCCCCGGCAGTGGCTGGAAGCCGTTGACACCTCACCCGCCGCAACGGCGGGTGAGGTGTCAACAGGCCCGGGAGACGAGGCCTTACATTGGATACTCCGCTCAAGCTCATTGTCGGCCTGGGTAACCCTGGTGCCAAGTACGACGGGACCCGCCACAATGCCGGGGCCGATTTTGTTGCCGCCCTGGCCCAGCGCCATGGTGTCGATTTGCGAGCCGAGAGCAAGTTTTTCGGACTCTGCGCCAAATTTACCCTCAACGGGCGCGACCTGCGGCTGTTGATTCCCACCACTTATATGAATCGCAGTGGCCAGGCCGTGGCGGCCTTGGCGAATTTCTACGCCATAGAGCCCGCTGAAATACTCGTTGCTCACGATGAGCTGGATCTGGCGCCGGGTGTCGCCCGCCTCAAAATTGACGGGGGTCACGGTGGCCACAATGGTCTGCGGGATATCATCCAGTCTCTCGGCAAGCGGCGCGATTTCGGTCGTCTGCGCTTGGGAATCGGCCATCCGGGCCATGCCAGTCAGGTGGTGGACTTTGTGTTGCGCAAAGCTCCGCCAGCTGAGCAAGCCTCGCTGCAAGAGGCCATTGATGACAGTGTGGCGGTGGTGCCAGAGCTGGTCGCAGGCCGCTGGAACGAGGCCATGAAAGCCCTGCATACCGCCAGTAAATGAGTGCCGCGCCAGGCGCGGCAGCCAGTCGGTGGACTGGCAAACTAGGATAAACGACCTCACCAGGATAAACGATCATGGGATTCAAATGCGGCATTGTGGGCCTGCCCAACGTCGGCAAGTCTACGCTTTTCAACGCTCTCACCAAGGCTGGTATCGACGCGGAGAACTTTCCGTTCTGCACCATCGAGCCCAATACTGGCATCGTTGCCGTGCCCGATCCGCGCCAGGATGCTCTGGCTGAGATCGTCAAACCCGAGCGGGTACTGCCTACCACCATGGAATTTGTCGATATCGCCGGGCTAGTGGCCGGCGCTTCTCGCGGTGAAGGCTTGGGGAACAAGTTTCTTGCCAATATTCGCGAGACCGATGCCATCGCCCACGTGGTGCGCTGCTTCGAGGATGATAATGTCATCCACGTCTCCAACAGTGTCGACCCCCGCCGCGATATTGAGGTGATCGACCTGGAGCTGGTGCTCGCCGACCTGGACAGCTGTGAAAAGCAGCTGCAAAGGGTGGCGCGCAATGCCAAAGGCGGCGATAAGGAGGCGGTGGCGCAAAAGGAGATGCTGGAACGTTTGATTCCCCACTTTAATGAAGGCAAGCCGGCACGCTCCCTGATGAAAGGCATGAGCGACGAAGAAAAAAACGTGGTGCGCTCCTTTCATTTGCTTACCAGCAAGCCGGTCATGTATATCGCCAACGTCGCCGAAGATGGTTTCGAGAACAACCCCTACCTGGACGTGGTCAACGCCATCGCCGAGGAAGAGGGAGCTGTAGTGGTAGCTGTGTGTAACAAGATCGAGGCGGAAATCGCCGAGCTGGAGGACGGTGAAGAAAAGGACATGTTCCTCGAATCCATGGGTTTGGAGGAGCCCGGTCTCAACCGGGTCATCCGCGGTGGCTATAATCTGCTCAACTTGCAGACCTACTTTACCGCCGGGGTGAAGGAAGTGCGCGCCTGGACCATCCCTGTCGGTGCTACTGCACCGCAGGCAGCGGCCGTGATCCACACCGACTTTGAGAAAGGCTTTATCCGTGCCGAGGTGATTTCCTACGACGACTTTATTCGCTATAAAGGTGAAGCTGGCGCCAAGGAAGCGGGGAAATGGCGCCTGGAAGGTAAAGAGTATGTGGTCAGGGATGGCGACGTGGTGCACTTCAGGTTCAACGTATAGCGGACCGGCTTGCACCCAGGCAGATTGAATAACTACAAAGGAGGCACCGGCTCATGTCTTTGCAAGGTACTCTCG
>Ga0172382_10014475_pt1 | contig 10035 bp, 6 predicted proteins | sample Leawel138RmetaG_FD_122245 | JGI IMG/M metagenome (GOLD analysis project Ga0172382, IMG submission 122245) | Leachate microbial communities from a municipal landfill in Southern Ontario, Canada - Leachate well 138R metaG | ecosystem: Engineered > Solid waste > Landfill > Unclassified | place... | reverse complement strand
TTGATTATGAGAGGGCCAAAGGGTACTATCTTAAGGTGCTGAAACTTGATGAAAGCATTAAGCAAGTTGTGGAGGATCGGCTGGAAAGCCTAGAAGCGATGCGGGAGAAGCTTGGAGAAATTAGAGGTTGGAGGGTTCATAATGGCTGTTATGAAAATCAGCATAAATAATGGTTGGGAGGTTGCTTTTGCAGATCACGGTGCGATATTATCCCTCTCTGATTGCAATTCTTTAATCTTCTATCCAGCCACAGTGCCCGGCACGAATCTGACCGATTTACAGGCAGCGGGACTGGTGGAGAGGGAGACTTCCGCTTCATATGAGGCCTCCTTTGCGCCGTATAAATATCAAGATTTCATTTACAGAGCCGCGTTTCGGGGAGAAGAAGCTGCCGGTTGCAAGCACGTCTTTCTCTGCTTCGACGGCCTGGATACTGTCTGTGAAATATTTCTCAACGGCCAAAAACTGGCAGCGGTAGAGAACGCCTATATCGGCTACAGATTTAATGTAGCCGGAAGATTGAACCGTGGCAATAACGAACTCTGTCTTATCTTCCGCTCTCCAGTGCTGGAAGCGGAAAAGAGAAAAAAGGCTTTCCAAGAGGAGTTTGCTTCTCCCCATCTGAATTATCAATTTGCGTTCATAAGGAAGCCCGCCTACTCCTTCTTTTGGGATTGGGGGCCGCAGATACCCGTCAGCGGCATCTATCGCCCTGTCTATGTGGAAGCTTTTGATGAGGCTGCCATAAGGGATTTCAGCATTCGCTATAATTTGGAAGGCCATCATGTATCCGGCACAGTAACGGTGGAAGCACGCGGCAATGCCTCCGGCAAGAGCGCTGTGCTGGAGATAGCCGGGCAAGAATATTCCGTTGCTGTTTGCAACGGCACGGCAGAGATATCTTTTATGATAGATGATGTCCGGCTCTGGTATCCCAATGGCGAGGGTAAGCCATATTTGTATGATATGGAGATAATGCTTAAAGATAAAGATATCGTTCTGGACAGCCGACGGCACCGAATCGGATTCAGAACGGTGGAGCTTATAAGGGATGCTCGTAAAGATAGGAGAGGAGATCGTTTTCTGTTCAAGATCAACGGCCGGGAGATCTTCTGCCGGGGCTACAACTGGGTCCCTGTGGATAGCTCCATACCCAGGGGTTATTACGATCTTTACAGAGGCAACCTGGATTTAGCCGCAGAAGGGCATGTCAATATGCTGCGGGTCTGGGGCGGGGGCTACTATGAAGACGATGAATTCTACAGGATATGTGACGAGCGCGGTATTATGGTCTGGCAGGACGGCTGTTTTGCCTGCTCCCCCTATCCCGATACCGATCCCCACTTCATGAAGCAGGTCGAAGAAGAGCTGAAGTACAATATCAAGCGCTTACGCAACTATACCTCTCTGGTGCTGTGGTGTGGAGAGAACGAATGCCACTGGGGATATGAAGAGTGGGGCTGGAAGGAAAGAAGCAAGCACTTTTATGGCACGGCTATATATGATAAGCTCTTTTCCGGTTTGATTGCTCAGCTGGACCCCGATCGTCTCTATTGGAACGGCTCACCGTATGCGGGCGAACCCGGCATCAGAGCCAACGATGAAAGATATGGTGATTATCATCTCTGGGATCTGCATACTCATACCCAGGATTATACCGGTTATGCTGCTTATCGGCCCAGTTTCGTCAGCGAAACGGGAATCCAATCTCTGCCCGATCTAAGGACCGCTCTGACTATAGGTGGGCCGGAGGACAGGCATATCCAATCCTTTGTCTTCGATATCAGAAACCACTTTGAAAGCCCGTCCAAGAATGAACGGCTGCTCAAATTTACCGCAGCACTCTTCCGGATAAGTGAAGACTTTGATAAAGCAGTTATTCTTTCCAACTTAGCTCATGCTGAATATCTTAAAGTTGCTATAGAGAGATGGCGGGCACAGGCCTATGATTGTGCCGGCCTGCTGATATGGCAATTTAATGATTGCTGGCCTGCCATTTCCTGGGCGGCTGTAGATTACAACCTGATCCCCAAAGCTTGTCATTACTATATGAAAAGAGCCTTCACTTCTGATATGATCACCTTTCAGCAGGGAAGCTCTATAATTTTCTCAGCCATGACAGACGGCCGTGGAGAGCTACATGTCATCTCCGAAAGAGATGGATACAAGCGCGGGCAGGTAGAGCTGAGGATCATCCGTATAGATGGAGAAGAGCTTGAAAGCAGGGTATATCCTGTGATTATGAACGGCAGAGGCTCTGTCGGCCTGGGAGAGATTATTCTATCTGAATATGAGCAGCGACGTTTCGATTGCATAGCCGTGTTCACTTTGACATGGGATGATGGACAGAGGATAGAGAATCACTATACCCTCTCTCGCCCCAAGCATATGCGACTGCCGCAGCCCCGTATAGAACTTAGACAAGTAAGCGATACAGCTCTGGCTGTCAGCAGTGATATATTCGCCAAGGGGGTTTACCTCTTCCATCCCGATCCAAAGCTTGTTCTTGATGATAACTACTTCGATCTTTTGCCCGGCAAGGAGAGGTTGATCAAGGCTGCCAAAGCATTGAATGCAGGTGAGATGCAGATATTTAATTATCATCATTAGGTCTTCTGTAGCGTAGCGGTGCCACGATGAAGAAGGAAAGGGGTTTGGGGGAAGAGTTAAGGGCGTTTGCTGGAGAAGCGAGATCAGGGCAGGGTTGCATGTTCAGGAGCCGAAAAAGCGGGAGTGTGGGTGGCTATTTAGCATTTGGTACGGTTGCTTGCAAAAAATAGCGGGCACTCTTATAATAAATATATCAGGAGGTAATGCATGAATATTACGGATGTTCGCGTACGCAAGATCGAGTCTGAAGGGCGAACCAGAGCTTTTGTCTCGATAACTATTGATGAAATTTTCGTAGTTCATGATCTCAAGGTTATCGAAGGACAAAACGGTCTGTTTGTAGCCATGCCCAGTCGTAAAACGGTAGAGGGAGAGTATAAGGATATTGCTCACCCCATCACGACAGAGGCTCGGGAGATGATTCAGGCGGCGGTGCTGGACGCTTACAACAAGGCCTGAAAAGAAGGCTGCTCCTTAACAGCATACAACCTTTTTAGCTACGTTAAAGCCATTAACGTAGAAGGATTCTTTATGGTCTGTGATGGATGACTCAAGGGTATCCTTTAAGCCTCTTTTTCTGTTTTTTAAAATTGACACTCTTTCCCGAATTAAGTATAATCTAGCCGTGTCTGTCGTGTAGGCATGCATACTGCGCAATGATATTTCGGGGTGGTGAAAAGGTATCACACCGGCCTTTGGAGCCGAGGTTCCAGGTTCGAATCCTGGCCCCGAAGCCAATCCCTTTGCGCTGAAAAAGGACCGAAGGAGCCTTCCTTCGGCTATTGGTGTTGGGAAGGAGTTCCTGATGAGCGCTTCCATAACGGCTGTGGTTCTAGCCGCCGGCAAGGGGACCAGAATGAAATCCGCCTTGCCCAAGGTTTTGCATAAGGTCTGTGGACGGCCAATTCTGGATCATATTCTGAATATACTGAATGCAGCGGGAGTAGGACGCATCATAGTCGTCGCCGGCTATGGGGCTGAACAGGTATCGGCTCTTTGCCGCAGCCGGGCTGAAATTGTGTTGCAAACAGAGCAGTTGGGCACCGGTCATGCTGCCATGATGGCGGCTCCCCTGCTAAAAGGCTATGACGGCACTACGCTGATCCTGCCGGGAGATACCCCTTTACTCAGAGCTGCGACCATAGATAGGCTTTGTCGGCTTCGGCGTGAGAAGGAAGTCGGTGTGGCCATGTTGTCAGCTCTTCTTGCCGATCCTGGTAGCTACGGGCGGGTTGTGCGAGGCAAAGACGGAGAGGTCAAAGCTATAGTCGAAACCAAGGATGCAAATATCGAAGAGCAAAAGATAAAAGAGATAAATGCGGCGGTCTACGCCTTTGATACGGAGCTTCTACTGAATTGTCTGGGCAGAATAGGATGTGATAATGCCCAGGGAGAGTATTATCTAACTGATGTTGTAGCTATGCTGGCGGATGAAGATAGGGCGGAAGCGCTGATAGCTGACGATTCCAATGAGGTTATGGGTATAAACGATCGTCTTTATTTATCACGAGCGGATAAGATCATGCGCAGCCGCATCCTTGAATCCTGGATGCTCGAAGGCATAACTATTATAGATCCCGACTCCACATTCATAGAAGATTCCGTCAGTATTGGGCAGGATACCGTAATTCATCCTTTTACCATTATAGAGGGAGAGACATCCATCGGAAAAGGCTGTAGCATAGGTCCCGGTGCTCATCTTATCAATGTTCGCTTAGGTAAAGATGTCCAGATACGGAACAGTACCGTCCAGGACAGCGATCTTGATGATGGCGTAGCCATTGGTCCATACGCCTATCTCCGGCCGGGAAATAGGCTGGCAGAGGGATCCAGAGCAGGAAGCTTTGTGGAGATCAAAAACTCTCAGATAGGTAAAGGCAGCGCAGTGCCGCATCTCAGCTATATTGGCGACGCCAGCTTGGGAGAGAACGTCAATATAGGGGCTGGGACCATTACCTGCAACTATGATGGCCGGAAAAAGCATCATACGGTTGTCGGTGATGAGGCATTTATTGGCAGTGATACCAAGCTCATAGCTCCCGTTACGGTAGGTGATGGTGCGGTAACAGGCGCCGGAGCGGTGGTGAATAAAGATGTGCCTCCCTGGAAAGTGGCCGTCGGTATGCCGGCCAGGGCTATTAAAACGAGGGATTGGGGGAAGGGAAACAATGCAGGTTGACAGCAAGGAAGTAAAGATTTTTACGGGGAATGCCAATCCCAGGCTGGCAAAGAATATCGCCGGTTATCTGAATCTACCGCTGGGTAAAGCGTTGGCGACGACTTTCAACAATGGAGAGGTTCGAATAAAGCTGGAAGAAAGTGTGCGCGGGTGCGATGTATTTGTTGTACAACCCACATCCAGGCCCGTTAACCATAGCTTGATGGAGCTTTTGGTTATGACAGATGCCCTTAAGCGCGCTTCTGCCCGCCATATCACGGCCGTAATTCCGTATTACGGCTATGCCAGACAGGATCGCAAGGCTACAGGAAGAGAGCCCATAACAGCCAAGCTGGTGGCTGATCTCATCACGGTAGCAGGTGCAGACAGGATACTGACCATGGACCTGCATTCCAGCCAGATACAGGGCTTTTTTGATATTAACGTAGATCACCTAACCGCTATGCCGGTGCTGGTGGATTACTTTTCCAAGAAACGAATACCCGATCTCTGTGTTGTTTCCCCTGATGTAGGAAGAGTTAAACTTTCCCGAACCATGGCGGAAAGGCTGGGCGCTTCACTAGCTATTCTGGTCAAGCGCCGGCCGCAACCTGGCGAAGCTGAGATCAGCGAAATTATCGGTCAGGTGGCCGGAAAGAACTGTATTATGGCCGACGACATGATAGATACCGCCGGGACTCTGGTCAATGGTGCCCAGGCTCTGGTGAATTGCGGTGCCAAGGCCATATATACCTGTGCTACGCATGCCGTGCTGTCAGGACCTGCCATTGAGCGCCTTAAGAAGGCACCAATAAAAGAAGTGCTTGTTACCGATACCATTCCTGTTCCTCCGGAGATGATGCTGGATAAAATAAAAGTGCTGACGGTGGCGCCGATGTTGGGCGAGGCAATCCGGCGTATTTACAAGAACGTTTCCATCAGTGAAATGTTTGGGTTTTACTGGTCCGGAACGTAGAGGCAGGGATAAGTCAAAGATATATAAGCATAGAATAGGCGTTCGAAACGTTGCCTTTGTCTTAAATTACTAAAGGCAAAGCCGAACGTCGGAAAAAGAGGGAGAAAACATGGAAAAGATCATTCTCGAAGCGGAAAGTCGCAGCAAAGCCGGTAAGGGCGAAGCCAGAAAGTTAAGAGCAGCCGGGCAGTTGCCGGCGGTCCTTTATGGGCGAGGAGAGACGTCCAAGCTGCTCTCCGTCAATGGCCGGGCTTTTCAGGAAGCTCGTTCCAAAGGTGGAAACAATGCCATTATCAGCTTGCAAATTTCCGGGGATAAGGAGATTTACAATACTATCGTCAAATTTGTGGACACCGATAGAGTTAAAAGAAATCTATTGCATATAGATTTTCAGCGAGTATACATGGATGAGCCGATCAAGGCTATGGTGCCTGTTCGCATGATTGGAGAGGCTCCAGGCACTAAAGAGGGCGGTATTATACAACAGTCTCTTTGGGAGATGGAAGTCGAGGCATTGCCTCAGGAGCTACCGGAGGTAATTGAAGCAGATGTTTCCGGCTTAGATATGGGCGGCGTGCTGCTGGTAAACGATCTAGCGTTGCCGGAGAGAGTAACAATTTTGACCGATCCGGAAACAGTGGTCATCTCGGTAGTGGCGCCACATATAGAGCCGGAGGTAACCGCGGCACTGGAGGAAGCTGCTCCCAGCGGAGAAGCTGTTCCTGGAGAGGAAGCTGCAGCACCGGAGGCCTAACGGATGTATCTGCTGGTGGGGCTGGGCAATCCAGGCACCAAGTATGCCGATACCCGGCATAATGTCGGTTTTATGGTTATAGATGCTTTGCTTGGTCGATGGGGAGGGAGCAATTATCGTCGTCATTGCCGATCCCTGGTGGCTGAGGAACGTCTATGCGAAGAGCGAGTGGTTCTGGCCAAGCCGCAAACCTTTATGAACAAGAGTGGAGAAGCGGTGGCTGCCCTGCTTGGCTGGTATAAAGTTTCCATTGATCGGCTGCTCATAATATATGATGACTTGGACCTGCCGCTGGGACAGCTGCGGTTGCGCACAACCGGATCAGCTGGTGGGCATAATGGCATGCGGTCTATCATCTCCTGTCTCGGCAGGCAGGATATACGACGTTTACGCATAGGTATAGGTGCGCCGACAGCAGGTATTGCGGTGGAATACGTTTTAGGGCGGTTTTCATCTGGAGAGCGCTCTGCAGTGGAACTGATGATAGCTCAGGCCGCTGATGCTGTAGAATTAATTCTGGAGCAAAGCTTCGAAGCGGCGATGAATAAGTATAATAGGGATAAATAACAAAAAGTCCAGAAGGAGGAAGGCTCTGTGTCGCTCGGGCCGCTAGTACAGCTATGGAAGCGATCTGCATCTTTTAATCTGCTGATGGAAAAACTCTCGGCCGGCAATAACAACCTGAACATAGAGGGTTTATCCGGTTCAGAGATATCCTATCTGATGGCAGCGGTGCGCCGATATTCCGGCAGGCCGTTGCTGTTGATTACTGTTGATGATCGCAATGCAGAGCGTATCTCGGAAGAACTGCACGCTTTTCTTGATGATAATGGTGTGAATCGAGAGGTCTCCTTCTTCCCTGCTTCGGCCGGAGATGCACCGGAGGTAACCCGGCTGCGCTTGTCGTTGTTGCAGCGGATGGAGGCTGGGCAGGCAGCTGTGGTGGTTAGTGGGTTGAGAAGCGCCCTTGAACCATTGCGTCTACCTTCTGATTGGAAAGATGCCTGTTTCGAAATATGTTCCGGTCAGAATATTTCAACGGAAACGGTCTCTTCTCGTTTACTGGAAATGGGATATGAGCGCGAAACGCTTACCAGTCAACCCGGACAATTCAGCCTGCGCGGCGGGGTGCTGGATATTTTTCCCCCGGCATCCGATTTGCCTTTTCGTCTTGAGCTTTGGGGGGAGGCGGTGGATTCCATTCGTCTTTTTGATCCTCGCAGTCAACTTTCACGAGCTATCGTAGAGCAGGTAATCGTTTCTCCTGCTGCAGAAACGGCCTCGCCTGCTAAGACGGAAATATCAACATTGATAGAGTATCTTCCGTCCGATACTATAGTCGTTCTGGAAGAGCCGCATCGCCTTGAAGCGCATTATAGGAGGATAAAACAGAACCATCAGCATATCCTGCCGCTGGAGGAGGCACAATACCGCTGGAAGGCACAACAAGTGCTGAGCCTATCGCTACTGGCAATGGAGGATTACGGAGAGCCCCTGCATTTTGAAACGGCTGGCCAGGAGAGCTTCGGAGGCCGATTATCTGACGCTGTGGAGGCTGTTAAATCATGGCGAGCTGATGATTATCTGGTATTACTGGTGAGCGATCAAGCTTCCCGGCTGGCGGAACTTCTGGCGGAATACGATCTTGTTGTCGGTGGTAGGGTACAGTCCCTCAGCGGAGCTGTTATTGCTTTAAGAGAGAATATCTATCACGGTTTTCGTCTGCCGGAGATAGGGTTGGCAGTTCTTACCGATAAGGAAATTTTCGGCTGGCGTAAGAGCCGGACACGCAAAAGTTCCTTCTATTTCAGTGATGGTGAGAGATTATCGCTGCTGGAAGCGCAAGCAGGAGATTATGTCGTCCATGTTCAACACGGCATAGGCCTTTATAAAGGTTTGGTTAAGCTGGAGAGTGATGGCATATCCAGGGAATATCTGCATATACAATACGCTGGAAACGATAAGCTCTATGTTCCCTCAGATCAGATCGACAGATTGCAAAAGTTCGTAGCGGCCGGTGATGAAGAGCCCAAGTTGCATCGTCTTGATAGCAACGAATGGAATCGGATCAAGCGTAGAGTCAAGGAAGCCGCCAGGGATATGGCCCATGAACTTCTTAATCTTTATGCCCGCAGAGAGCAAAGCAGAGGTTTCGCCTTCAGTGCCGATACTCCCTGGCAAAGAGAGCTGGAGAGTTCTTTTCCGTATACGGAAACCCCGGATCAGCTTCGGGCTATACAGGAAACCAAGCGTGATATGGAATCTGAATTACCCATGGATCGGCTGATTTGCGGGGATGTTGGTTACGGCAAGACCGAAGTGGCGGTGAGGGCTGCCTTCAAGGCTGTTCAGGATGGCAAGCAGGTGGCGGTATTAGTTCCCACTACCGTTTTGGCTTTGCAGCATTATAACACCTTTTGTCAGCGTCTGGGGGCTTATCCGGTAAAGATAGAGATGTTGAGCCGTTTTCGTTCCGCTAAAGAGCAGCGCGATACTCTGGAATGTTTGGCGCTTGGAGAACTTGATATTGTTATAGGCACACATCGTCTGGTTCAGAAGGATGTTGCTTTTAAGAATCTCGGGTTGCTGATAATCGATGAGGAGCAGCGTTTTGGGGTAACGCACAAAGAGCGGCTTAAGGAGATGCGCCTGGCAGTGGATGTTCTGACTTTGACGGCAACGCCCATACCCCGAACGCTGCATATGGCTCTGTCCGGGCTAAGGTATATGAGCGTTATAGACACTCCGCCTGAGGGCAAGATGCCGGTTAAAACTCTGGTGACGCAATATGATGATAACCTTATTCGTCAGGCTGTCGAGCGTGAGCTCGACAGAGGCGGGCAGATTTACTTTGTCAGCAACCGTATAGAAGGAATAGAGTCCTACGCTTTACGCTTGCAGCAGTTAATACCCTATGCTAGAATAGCGATTGCTCACGGCCAGATGTCTGAGGCCAGGCTGGAAAAGATCATGCTGGAATTCTACCGGGGAGAGTATGATATTCTGGTTTGTACGACGATTATAGAGAATGGGGTTGATATTCCTAATGTCAATACCATAATCATGAATGATGCCGATCATCTGGGATTGGCGCAGATGTATCAATTGAGAGGGCGGGTAGGCAGAGGACAGCATCAGGCGTATGCTTATCTTCTTTATAGAAACGAGCATACAGTCTCGCAGCTGGCGGAGAAACGGCTATCTGCCATACGCGATTTTTCTGAATTGGGGTCGGGGCTCAAGGTGGCTATGCGGGATCTCCAGATAAGAGGCGCCGGCAATATTCTGGGAGCAGAGCAGCACGGCTTTATTCAGGCGGTAGGATTAGAGCTTTATTGCCAGCTGCTGGCGGAATCTGTGGAGGAGCTGAAAGGGCAGGTACAGGAAGATAAGCCGCAGGCTACTATTGATATTCCGCTGGATGCTTTCATTCCCAGAAGCTATATCAACGATGAGCGGTTGCGCATGGAGTTCTACCGCCGGCTGGCCGGTGCCGAAGATGAGATGGCCGTGGAGCGCATTGCTGCAGAGCTGGCC
>Ga0172382_10014474_pt1 | contig 10035 bp, 7 predicted proteins | sample Leawel138RmetaG_FD_122245 | JGI IMG/M metagenome (GOLD analysis project Ga0172382, IMG submission 122245) | Leachate microbial communities from a municipal landfill in Southern Ontario, Canada - Leachate well 138R metaG | ecosystem: Engineered > Solid waste > Landfill > Unclassified | place... | reverse complement strand
GGGCCAACCAGGCAGTGATCAAATTATGTGACTTACTCAACCAAACTCAGACACTGTTTCCATATACAAATCCGAGGTTGATTTACGAAACAGTCGCGATCTAAACTACGAGAGTATTGGAGGTCTGAATATACCTTTTTAGTTACCGAAATAGGGTGTGGTATTGCAGGATTCCCGCCCAGGGAAATTGCCCCTTTGTTTAAAGATGCAATACCCGTTCAGAATATCCATCTGCCTGTGAGATTTTGGGAGGTTTTATAAAATGAATTCCAATTTTTACAGAACGGCGACTGAAGCTTTTAATATTTTGGAAGAACTGTGCACCTCGCAATGAACATCGACGCCTGCCATTTTAACCCATTTTACCGGCTTTTTCAAACTGATGGACCAGTTGGGCATATTTGCCGCCTTGCTTCAGTAACTCACGATGATTGCCCCTCTCAATGATTTGCCCTTCTTCCAGGACAAGGATCATGTCCGAATTCCTGATGGTGCTGAGGCGGTGAGCTACGGCAATGACTGTGCGCGACGAGAAGATATTCTCAATGGCCATCTGGATGTATTGTTCAGTGAGCGAATCGACAGCGCTGGTGGCCTCATCCAGGATAATAAGCTCATTCTTCCCGCAAATAGCGCGGGCAAAGGAGATCAGTTGCGCCTGCCCCTTGGAAAGGTTGTCGCCATTGCCCTGTATCACATAATCGTACGTACCGGGAAGACGGTTGATGAAATGACCCGCAAACACAAAAGAAGCAGCCTCCCGGACATCGTCGCGGGTAACGGATTCCCGGCCCAGCGAGATGTTGAATTCGACCGTATCATTAAACATGAAAATATCCTGCTGCATGACTGAAATGCTTTCCCTGATCCCGGACAGCGGAATATCCCTGAGCTCTTTACCATTGACAGTGATCGATCCGGTGTAGCCGGTATAGGCTTTTGTGAGCAGCCTGATCAAAGTCGACTTTCCTGATCCCGTGGTCCCCACCAAGGCCAGGCGATCGCCCTTGTGCAGCTTGAAGGACACATTCTTCAACACGTCGGGCGCCCCGGGCGAATAAGCAAACGACACATCGCGGAATTCGATTTCCCTAATGGCCGGGGGAACGGCCCGTTCTTGCTCCGGCGAGCCGGTATCCTTCTCCTCGTTTCCTGCAACAGGTGGCCGAAAGCCCGGGGCAGCCTGTATCGTCCCCACCGGCTGGCCGGCTTCTTCCGTTTCCTGCTCAAACAGTTCGCTGATATGCTCAAGCGCCGACAAGGCCTGCTGGATGGTCGAAATCTGCTGGGCAAACTGTCGCACGGGGACAAACAGTTGTCCCAACGTAGTGATAAAAACGATCAGCACGCCGATTGTAAAACCAAAATCCCATATCTGGACCGCTCCGTACCAGATCACCAGCGCAGCCGCGACAGAGGTAATCCCTTCGACGATGGAATAGAGGGAAGAGTCATACACGTTCGACTGGTTCTGCGCATCGCAATACTGTTTGTTCAGATGATCGTACTTCTCAAAGGCTTCTTCTTCGGCCGCGTAAAGCTGAATGGTTTTCATCCCGTTGAGTGATTCCTGCAGGTAGGCCGCCGATTTAGCCAGGCTGCTGCGGGACGCATTGTATGCCATCCTGATCTTCTTTCTCAGGTAACGGATGATCACGACCAGGAGCGGCACTACCACCAGCAGGACCAGCGTGAGCCGCCAGTTCAAAACGAAGAGATAACTCACCAGCGCCAGGGTCTTGATGCTGTCGGCCAGCAGTCCCAGGACGCTGGTCGAAAACGACTCGCTAATCGATTCCATGTCGCTGGTGAGCCGCGACAAGGTGACGCCAATGGGCGTTTTGTCATAATAGCTCATCGGAAAGCGTAACGCCTTGCCAAATAACTCGCGCCGCATATCCACGATCGCCATCCCTCCGGCTTTTGAAAAGGAATAGTTGTAAATGCCGTCAAAAAGCAGGTAGGTGGCCAGAACAACCACCAGCAGGATCGCGTACGTTTTCAACCCGGCCACGTCTCCCGGGATAATCCGGTCGTCCACAACATGTTCCACGAGCCAAAGGAACAGGAGGCTGGAGGCGGTTGTAACAGGAATGGATGCAAGACTCAGGAAAAGCCACTGTTGATGAGGCTTAAAGTAGCGTGCAAGCCTCTTGACCAGTCGCCAGTCTTTCCGGTTCAATGTTTTATTTTTCACTTCTCCCATCATCCTGTTTTACACATCGTCTGGACTAAAAATTTTCAATCTCATTCATCTTCGGTTGGTCGTTCTTGCCACTGTTCCAAAGAGTCCTGCCTTGGCGGGAGTGAACGACATCGTCATTTTATCCCGTGGAAGGTGCCCGTTGCAACACTGCTGTATTCCTGTAAAAATCCGATTTTTTCAGCAATTCGTCATGCGTTCCCATGTCCACGATCCGGCCTTCGTCGAGCACCAGTGTGAAGTCGGTTTTCTCGAGCACGCTGATCCGGTTCGACACGACCAGCAGGCTTTTGAACCGGTGCTTGCCAAAGATCTGCCCGATCAGAAACCGTTCCGTTTCCGTGTCGACCGCTGAAAATACATCATCCAGGATCAACAGTCCACACGGCGTATAGAGCGCCCTGGCCAGGCTGATGCGCTGTTTCTGTCCCCCCGAAAGCATAATGCCTTTCTCCCCCACCATCGTTTTCTCATGTCCGGGGAAACGGGCCAGCTCATCGGCAAGCGCACTTTTATAGATCACTTCCTGCAGGGAATTCCTTTGCAAGGCTCTTGCCGAACCAAATGCGATGTTATTTTCGATCGTGTCGGAAAACAGGAAGACATCCTGGCTCACGGTCCTTACCGCCGAACGGATATCTTCGCCCCGCAGTCGGGCCGTATCCTTGTCGCCGAAAAAGAGCTGTCCCGGGTCCGGTCTCAGGTACCCGTTGATGCAGTTGACAAGTGTCGTCTTGCCCGACCCCACTTTGCCGGTCAGCCCAACAACCTGTCCGGGCTGAATGGTAAAGGAAATATCCTGAAGAACAGGTCTGTTACCATCAGGATAGGTATAGCGCATATTTCTCAACGTCACACCTTTCTTAAAAAGCAGTTCCTTCTCTTTCGCGGGAAGAGGTTTCCTGCCTTCATCAGCGCCATTCCGGTCAATGATCGTTTGTAAACTGCTGATGCCCACGAATCCCTGCTGAAAAACGGCCAGCAGCCACCCAAATCCCAGGATGGGCTGCGTAAGAAGAACGGTATAGGCAATATAGCCGGTCAGTCCACCAATCGTCAGTTTCCCCTGAATCACAAAAAGACCTCCTGCAAAAAGTACCACGATCTTCAGGATTTGTTCCAAACCCGCCAGCAGGGGGATGATAAATGAACGGACCCAGGCAATTTTCAGGGTGAAGTGAAACAGCGATAGATTCTCTTCCTGCATACGCTCCTCAGCCCAGCGGTAGATGTTGTAACTTTTAATCACGCTGTTTCCCGAAAGGAACGAGATGGTCTTCCCGGATAACTGCTGCAGGGTATCCATCCGGTGGCGGGTATTCCTGACCATGATCACCAGTCCGACGCGGACGATCACAAAGATTACCAATATGGGCAAAAGACAGTACAGGGTGAGCGCGGGCGAAAGCTGCCACATTTTGTACGGGGTCAGTGAAAGGGCAAACAGGATATTGGCCGCCTGCAGGATGCCAAAGCCGGTGATCATGCGCACCCCGCCAATGTCGTTGTTGATCCGCGAAATGATATTCCCCGTGGCATTGCGGTCGTAATAGCCCTTCCCGAACGAGCTGAGCTTACGGAACATCTCCCCCTTGAGCCGTCTCTCGATAAGCCGTCCCGGAATGAAGATCAGCACGCGCGAAAGTGTCCGGAAGAGAATGAGTACCAGGGAAAGTCCGAGGATCATGAAAACCATTTCCCGGAACTCTTTTTCCACGCCTTCGGGTCCCTGTCCGATCAGGTCGATGCTTTTCTGAATAAATTCAGGGATGGTGACCGATACCCAAATTGTGAGCCACAGGAAGATGATCCCTCCGGTGTACCACCACCGGAACTGATGCGTGTATTTTAACAGAAACCTGAATTTTGAAAGCATGGTTTTCATCTTCGATTAGTCGTTTCGTTTTCAACAGATGTTTCTTCCGTTCGGCAAAGCTCAAACTTCGTTTGGCCTTTGCCCTCACTTAACCGAAACATTCTCAAGCCCGGAAAAGCTTACACGGGCTTGGCTTTGCTTTTAACCGGAACGTTCCTTTTAGCCACATGCACAACGGCCATGCGAATCGGGCCAGCCCTTTACCAGCTTTGTCACATCGTTCTTCCACCGTTCATGATAATTCCGCAGGTGATGTTCCGCCTGGGTCATGCCCGTCGCGGTGATTTCCCGAACCGGTTCCAGGTAGCTGTTTTCATCGTCAATGCCCAAAAGCGTTGACCGCCTGGTGAGCCCGGACGAAGCGATACGAACGATCTGCCGGGCAATCTGATCCACTTTCATATTCCCGTATGCCGCACGTAGCCCTTCGCGTGGCACACGGGCCCTGACCTCCTGCATCGTTTCGGTATCCCAATCCTGAATAAGCGCAACGGCTTCTTCCAGACTGGACTCATCGTACAGCAACCCCACCCACAGCGCCGCGAGCGCCGCGATGTGGCGCACACAACTGCCGTCGGCGCCGCGCATCTCGATAAACTGCTTTAAACGCACATCCGGGAACACGGTCGACACGTGTGTTTCCCAATCCTGCATCACGGGCTTCAACTGATGTTTTCCCGACATAAACTGCCGGAAAGTCATGCGCCCCGCCGGTAAGTACCTTCCCTCGCGGATGATAAAATACATCGGAACATCCAACAAGTAATCGGTGTACCGTTCAAAGCCGAACCCCTTGTCAAAGATGAATGGCAAGAAACCGCACCGGTCCGGATCGGTATCCTCCCACACCTTCGCCCGGTAACTCAGATAGCCATTGGGCCTTCCGCCGGTGAAAGGCGAATTGGCGAAGATCGCCGTCACGGTCGACTGGAGCGCCTGGGATACCTGCATCTTCCTCACCATGTCCCGTTCACTGGCATAGTCAAGATTCACCTGGATGGTCGCGGTACGGGTCATCATATCCAATCCGAGGCTTCCCTTCAAAGGCATGTAATCGCGCATCCGGGCATACCGTTCTTTGGGCATCCAGGGTATGTCTTCCCGCTCCCATAAAGGGTCAAAACCCAATGCCAGGCTGAACATGCCAAACTCTCTGCACATGATCCTCAATTCGTCAAAATGCACTTTTGTCTCCTCAAAGGTCTCGTGAACCGTCCTGAAATTCCTGCCCGAAAGCTCGAACTGTCCGCCCGGTTCAAGCGAGATCGAAGCGCCGTCTTTTTTCAGTCCAATGACATTCCCCTTTTCGGTCACGGGCTCCCACCCGTATTTCTGCATGTGGCCGAGGATCATTCCGATTCCCGGAAACGAGAAATAATCAAGCCTCTTTAAATCTGCCGCCCTGTAAAGGAATTTCTCATGTTCCGTACCGATGCCCCAGACTTCGGCAGGCTTATTCCCTTTTTCAAAATACTCCGCCAGCCGCGTTGCGGAATTTATTTCGGTGCATTTCCCCGTTTCTGTCATTATGGAACGCTTTATTTTGAGTTCAGGATACTGTCGAGCACGTACTGTTCCACATGCCTGTTCTTCCCCACGTACGGGAAATCGTGCATGGAGAGCATCGCCGGTGCATTCAGCTCCACCACGATGTAATTATCCGGACCGGGAACAGCCGCAGGGTCCCTGATGATCACGTCTACGCCGGCGATCTTCAGTCCCGCTGACTGCGCAGCCTGAACCGCCACGTCCCGGTAAAAATCCGGCATGTCGTCGGTCACGTCGATACTGTCGCCCCCGGTACTCAGGTTCGAATTCCGGCGCAGAAATACCTGTTCCCCCGCCCCGGGTACCGTTTCGTCCGACATGGATAACGCGCGCAGATGCCTGCCCACTTCGTCGTCAATCACGATCTTCAACAGCGGATGTGTGTAATCGGTTCCCCGGCCTTCATTTTTCTTCGCTGCCAGTTGCCTGATCGTGTGGACGCCGTCGCCGGCCACATTGGCCGGCACACGGTATGCGATGGCTCTGACCTGCTCATCAATCACCAGGAAACGATATTCACGTCCGGGGAAATATTCTTCGACGATCACCTTCGGGGCATGACTGAAAGCTTTCGCAATGGCTGCGTTCAGTTCTTCCCGGGTCTGGATATCGGCGCTCACGGCAATGCCGTGGTCGGTGGTGGCGGGCTTTACGACCAGGGGAAACCGAAAGGAATCCAGCATATCGGGCGCATAGTCCCGGCGGAGCAGCACGCCCCTGGCCTGACTGAGGCCTTTACGCTTCAAAAATTGCTTTGTCATCCACTTGTCATTGGATATCCAGTACGCGATCAGGCTGTTGGCATCGGAGATGGTGCCCTCATGAATGATGTATTCCTTGCCGTTGTGCGTGACCGCGATGAGGTTGTTTTTCTCATCGATGATCTCAAACGGGAGGCCCCGCCTCAGAATCTCGGCAATGATAATCTGGGTAGTCGCCTCGAAATGCGCATACCCTTCGAGCGGTGTAAAGTGATACGTTGTCTTTTCCATCTTCTGATCTTTGTCCGTGTGTAATAAACAAACATCGGGAGAAAAAGATTATCAGACGGGTCGAGACCATTCCTGTGAAAAGCTAGCCGCTTCTTCAGTCTTGATTCCTGGTTCTTACGACTTACGACTTGCGACCCCTTTAAACGACTTCAACGCCTCTTTCCTTCAGCAATTGGAGGCCGATGTCCTTGAGTTTGTACTTTTGGATCTTCCCGCTGGCAGTCATGGGATAGCCGTCAACAAAGAAGATGTATTTCGGAATCTTGTAACGGGCAATTTTTCCGCGGCAGAATTCGGCAACCTCTTCTTCGGAGAGTTGATGGTTACGTTTGATCCGAATGAAGGCGCCCACCTCTTCCCCGTATTTTTTACTGGGGATACCTGCCACCTCGATGGCTTCGATCTGCTCCATGCCATAAAGGAAATTTTCAATCTCCCGGGGATAAATATTCTCCCCTCCCCGGATGATCATATCTTTAATCCGCCCGGTGATCTTATAAAACCCGTCTTCCGTGCGCACGGCCAGGTCGCCTGAATGAAGCCAGCCGTCCTTGTCAAGGACCTGGCGCGTTGCTTCTTCATTGTTGTAGTACCCCTTCATGACGTTATACCCGCGGCAGCATATCTCACCCTGCACGTTGTCGGGGCATTGCCCGCCGGTTTCCGGATCAACGATCTTCACTTCCACGTTGGGCAGTTCAAAACCGACTGTTGTCGCCTTGATTTCGGGAGAATTATGGGTTCGCGTGGCTGTCATTCCCGGTGATGTTTCGGTCAGCCCGTACACGATGATAATATCTTTGCAGTGCATTTTGGTCATGACCTTGTTCATGGTATCGATCGGACACAGCGACCCTGCCATGATGCCTGTCCGCAAGCTGGTCAGGTCGAACAGATCGAACATCGGATGGTTCAGTTCGGCAATGAACATGGTGGGAACCCCGTAAACGGCCGTGCACCTTTCCTTTTCGATCGAAGCCAGCACGAGCAGCGGATCAAAATTCTCGACCACGACCATTGTTGCCCCGTGGGTCACGATCGCGCACAATGCCAGCACACATCCGAAGCAATGAAAGAACGGCACCGGCACCAGAAGCCGGTCCGCGGCGGTGTACTTCATACATTCGCCGACGGAATAGCCATTATTCAGGATGTTATGATGACTGAGCATGACCCCTTTGGGGAAACCCGTCGTCCCGGAGGTGTATTGCATGTTGACCACATCGTGGGTATGGATCAACTTCCTGAGCTCATCCAGCTCCAGGTCATCGAGATAAGAACCCATCAGCAGCAGTTCTGCCGTGTTGTAAAAACCCCGGTGCTTCTCCTGTCCGACGAAAACCACGTTCCGGAGCTCGGGAAACCGTTCTGACTTCAGATCGCCCCTGCGCCGGGTCTTCAATTCAGGCACCAGTTCAAAAATCATGTTCACATAATCGCTGTCCCGGTACTCCCCGATCATACACAGGGTGTGGATATCGGCGTTTTGCAACAAGTACTCCAGCTCGGCAAGCTTGTAGTTGGTGTTTATCGTCACCAGAACAGCGCCGATTTTCGCCGATGCAAACATGAATGTGAGCCAGTCAGGAACGTTGTTCGCCCATATCCCGACATGGTCCCCTTTCCCCACGCCAATGTACATCAATCCCTTTGCCAGCTTATTGACCCGCTGGTTGAATTCACCGTACGAAAAGCGCAATCCGCGGTCCGGATAAACCAGAAAATCCTGATCGGGCGTTTCGTCAGCATATTTTTCCAGGATCCCTCCCAGTGTAAAATCAATTAATTGCATAACAGGTCAATTAAAGGGCGTATAAAGTACGGCCAGTATCTTTGCCGGCTTGTTATCTGCGGCATGGACATGATGCTCCACCACCGAATCCATGTAGATACTGTCGCCGGAATCCAGCAGAAAAATATCTTTCCCGTAATTGATCTCGATGCGGCCTTCCATCACATAGATGAACTCTTCCCCTTCGTGCGACGACAGCATAAAATCGGTGGGTTTTGCGGGTTCAATATCGACGATAAACGGCTCCATATTTCTTCCCGCCTTGTTAAAAGCCAGTGAATAGAAGTTGAGATGTTCACGGGTTAACCTTCCCTGTGACGTAAAACGAATTCCTTTTTCATGTCCGGCTGCCCTCACAACGGCAGGCCCCATCTGGTCGCTGTCGTCGAGAAACGTCCCCAGCCGAACCCCAAGGGCCCTTGCGATCTTGACAAGTGGCGCCAGCGAAGGGATCAGCTCCTCCTCTTCAATTTGATGAAGCAGGCTGACATCCAGATTCGCTTGGACGGCCAGTTCTTCCAGCGTGATTTTTCTGGAAGTTCTCAATTGGTTGATTCTTGATCCGAGGTTTTTTTCAACAGCCATGTCGTTTTTTTTAAAAAATGACTACAAAAATAGACTTATTTTGCAATCAGGCAAATTTTATGCGCAGCGAGTCGTGCGGAAGAAAACCAGACGCAAATCAAGACAGGAGCAGTAGCGAGCAGCGAGTCATGCGGAAGAAAGGCACAGCGCACAGCGTCAAATGAAAAATGCGCTACGCGCTATGCCCTAAGCGCTATGCTCCGTGCGCTATGCCGTCTAAATCCAGCGTACACATTTTAAATCCTGACGGTGCGGAAGGTTTGGGTTCCTGGGGAATAACCGTATCCCATAGTCATAGGCCCCGGGATTCATCAGCCGCAGGTTCAGCAGATAGGTGCACAACTGCCCGTCCACCGGCCCCGGAGAGAATTCGAACCGGTCACGCAGCTTCTCGGTGTCATTGCCAACGTGCTCGCTAATAACGATCTCGAGTCCTACTTCGTCGGGCGAAAGCCCTTTCAGGTCGAGCACAACCCGGGCAGGATACTCCTCGCCGATACGCAAGACGTTCGTGATCCCGTCGGCCAGTTGGATTTCCTTGACTTCGATCTGGTCCCAGACCTGCGCGATCTTTTCTTTCCAGGCCGTCAATGCACGGACGAGTTCAAATTGGTTCGCGGTGAGTTTTTGCACCCTTTCGGCCTGTGGCTGATAAAAACGGACCTGATAGTCCCGGATCATCCGGGCAGTTGTGAAGTGCGGCGCCACCTGTGCAATGGTATTTTTTACATACGCGACCCATTCTCCGGAAATGTCTTTCTCATCGCGCGTATAATAGAGGGGAATGACTTCGTCTTCTAAAATATTATAGATTGACCCGGCATCAAGTTCATCCTGAAAGTCCTGAACTTCGTAGGAACGTTCCAGGGGCAAGGCCCAGCCGGTCCCCTCCTTGTATCCTTCAACCCACCAGCCATCGAGTACGGAAAAGTGAATGGTGCCGTTCATGGCTCCTTTCTCGCCGCTGGTTCCTGATGCTTCCAGCGGGCGTGTCGGGGTATTCAGCCAAACATCAACTCCCTGTAACAACATTTTTGCC
>Ga0172382_10014470_pt1 | contig 10037 bp, 11 predicted proteins | sample Leawel138RmetaG_FD_122245 | JGI IMG/M metagenome (GOLD analysis project Ga0172382, IMG submission 122245) | Leachate microbial communities from a municipal landfill in Southern Ontario, Canada - Leachate well 138R metaG | ecosystem: Engineered > Solid waste > Landfill > Unclassified | place... | reverse complement strand
TTATGGCTTAGGTGTACCCGAAATGAATGAAAAACTATTTGGTTTACTGATTGAAGAAACCAACTGTGTCATCGTGTCACCGGATTATACTTTATCTGTTGAAAAACCTTATCCAGCTGCGATTGATGATTGTTACTTAGCGCTACTTTGGATGAAGAAAAATCACTTAAACTATATGATTAACCCAAATCAATTAATGGTTGGTGGTGATTCGGCAGGTGGTGGGCTAACCGCGGCATTATCTTTAATGGCAAGAGATAAAAATGAAGTGAATATTGCTTTTCAAATGCCACTTTATCCGATGATAGATGATCGTATGAATACGAAATCTGCTACAAATAATGATGATCCTGTATGGAACTCTAAAGACAATGAACTTGCATGGAAATTATATTTAGGTGATTTATTTGGAACAAAAGATGTCCCCTATTATGCAGCACCTGCACGTGCACAAAACTTAAAGAACTTACCACCGACACTGACTTATGTAGGCAGTGTAGAGGCTTTTTTAGATGAAACAATCAATTATGTTGAACGGTTAAAACTTCAGGGTAACAACGTAACATTTAAAGTATTTGCAGGTGGCTACCATGCCTTTGATATTTTAAGTGATAAAACTGAAATCGGCTTGGCAGCTAAAAACTTTTTACTAGAAAATTTTAAATTTGCAACAAAAAATTATTTTAAGGAAAATAAAATCACATGAATACACTAACCTTTAACATTGATAAAACTTACACTGGTAAGACTATTAGACAATTTTTACAAGACTTTAATGTCGGTAAGCAAGTTATTTACAAATATTCATCCAATCACTTATTTGAAGTAAATTTTAAACCTGTAAATTCAGAGTATAGATTCAAACCCCTAGATGTACTAACAATACATTTAGAAAACTATGAAATGAGTGATGTATTTGACGTTCAGTTAGATGTCATTTATGAAGACGATGATATTGTTATTGTTGATAAACCATTTAATTTAATTGTCCATGATGATGGTGTATCCTTTGATCACTTAACTAAGCGAGTAAATATGCACTTTCAAAAACATGGTTACCATCATTTAGTATTACCTGCACACCGTATTGATAAAGAAACATCTGGAATTGTTGTTTTTGCCAAACACTTTATCGCACTGGCATATCTTTCAAACCTATTTGAAAATCGATCAGTTATTAAAAACTATATTTGTGTTGTTGAAAACAAAGTCAAAGACAAAAAAGGCACCATTCAGTCAAAACTCATCAAGGACAGTACATTACAAAAGATGGTTGTATCAAATAATGGAAAACTAGCTATCACACATTATGAGTTGATTCAATATGAAGCCACAAGATCCAGACTAAAAGTGAATATTGAAACAGGGCGCACACATCAAATTAGAGCACATCTTGCTAGTATAAATCATCCAGTAGTAGGGGATACCTTATATGGTGTAAGTAGTTCAAGATTACTCCTTCATTTTAGTGAAATTGCATTTCCGATGCTACGTACAAAAAAGTTTGAACACTTTGTGTCCAACCCAAGTTTCTAGTTATTAATTTTTTCGTTTAAAATTTTTAATTCTAAAACGGATAGATATCGCCAATGACCAACCGGTAAATCATCTAAGTTAATGTGCATGATACGCACACGTTTTAGTGCATCAACACGATAACCTAAACTATCTGCCATACGCCTAATTTGACGGTTTAGACCTTGCCTAATGGTAAGACTAAATGACGTATCATCTATGGGTTTAATGATGGATGGCATTGTAACTTGTTTTTCATGAAGTACTGGATTATATATTTTAACACCAGATTTCATTTCGTTAATGAAAAAATCATCGTAGGGTTTGTTTAATGTGACAATATATTCTTTATCGTGACCGTTTTCAACCCGAAGTATTTTATTAACAATGCTACCATCATTTGTAAGAAGTATTAATCCAGTGGAGTCTTTATCTAATCGGCCTACTGGAAATATTTTTTCTTTAAAGTTCATAAAAGTGATGACATTACCATTAATGGCAGTGTCCGTTGTTGAGACGATTCCTTCTGGTTTATTTAAAATAATATAAAACTTTTCAGTTAGTGGTTTGATGATATTGTTATCTAGGGTAACAATATCATTTTTTGATACTTGCATACCAACAACTGCAGGTTTCTCATTAACTTTAATACGACCATGCTCAATCAAACTATCCGCACCACGACGTGATGCAACACCTGTTTTTGATATATATAGGTTTAGCCTAATTTCATCTTTTTTGTCAGAATCAATAATATCATTATTTGGTTTATCATATTTTTTGTATTGTTTGGCAAACATCCATAAAACTCCTTAGTTTTTTGTTCAATAGTATTTTACCAAATTATCATGATAATTGTTAAATAAGCGTATTTATAACATAATATGAATATCTATTCATCAAAAATGTTGTAAACATCTTGTATTTAAAATTAAATAAGATACAATACTTTAGATGAATAAAAATAAGGAGATTTTTTATGACGAAAAAAATGAATCCAGGACCACTTGGTTTATTAGGTTTTGGGATGGCAACAATTTTATTAAACTTATCTAATGCAGGTATTACAGAACTGTCATTGGTTGTTGTTTCTATGGGTATTGCACTTGGTGGTTTTGCACAAATTATTGCTGGGCTATTAGAGTTTAAGAACAACAATAATTTTGGTGGTACTGCCTTTACAGCTTATGGTCTATTCTGGCTTTCTTTAGTATTTATTTGGTTAATGCCTAAAGACTATCCACTAATGAAGGCAGATCTAACATCTATGGGCTTTTATTTATTGCTATGGGGTATTTTCACAACATTTATGTTTATTGGTACATTAACGCATAATACTATAACAAAACTTGTGTTTGGCTCACTAGCATTACTATTTTATGTGTTAGCGATTGGTGACTTTACAGGTATTATTATGATAACAAATGTTGCAGGTTATATCGGTATTGTAACTGGTTTATTTGCCATGTATTCGGCGGTTGGTCAAGTTGTCAATGAAGAACTTGGTAAGCAAGTATTACCACTATAATTAAGTGTATTTTCATAAAAATTAATTTTATGTATTGTAATTTTTATTGTATAGGCTTATAATCCTATCCAAGCGAAGTAAAAGAGTAGTAATTTATTAAACTTTTTTAAAGAGAACTGATGGGTGGTGAAAATCAGTAAAAGTTATAAATGAACGTGCTTTGGAGCTTTAAATCGAAAGTTGATGAGGTTTAAACGTATATCGGCGTTAACGATATAAGTGCTAGATTAATTTCTATAACTAAGGTGGTACCACGGTTTTTGAATCGTCCTTTGTATTTTATGGGACGGTTTTTTTATAAACAATCATTAAAAAAATGAACATAAAATGATGATTAAGAAGAATTTAATATTTACTGTAAGCATTTTATCAATAATGATGCTTATTGGATACAATATGCAAAGCACCAATAGTTTTGAGTTTATAATAGATGGAACATATGACACATTTATTACGATGGGTACATCTGCTGATTATGCACCATATGCGTGGTTAATTAATGATGGTCATAATCAAACAACAGTTGTTGGCATTGATATTGTGATTACAAAAGAGATCGCTAAGGCATCTGGTAAGAACCTAAGGTCATTTTATTTGTTGAACCAACATCTGCACTAGATCCAGAAATGATTGGTGAAGTGCTATCTGTGATGAAGAAATTAGCTTTATTAGGGACGCATTTGGTCATAGTCACCCATGAAATGCAGTTTGCTAAAACCATAGAAAATCAAGTTGTTTTTATGGATAAAGGAGAGGTAATAGCTGTTGGGTCACCAACAGAAATATTTGAAAATCCCAAAGAAGATAGACTAAAAAGCTTTCTAAATAGGGTTGAAAAGTCTTAAGAAATACATAAAATTTTATGCCCGTAGTTGAAAAAGTAACTTTCGTGTCAACTTAATTTTCGCTTATGACAGACTAAGTTACGCTATAAGGCCAAACGGTCCACATTTAATTATTAAATCACTTGATTTAATTTATATAAGTTATAAAATATAGATGAAATAAAAGATATACAAACAGCACTAAAAATGCTGACTAACTTTCGCTTGACAGACTAAGTTACGTTTGATTGGGTGGATCAAATGTCTCTTATTGAAGGGTTTTAAAACAATACTACTTAACCAAAAGTGGGGTTAAGTGAATGGCGTCAGGGTCTATAGCCCTGACGTTTAATTTATCCAATATTGTTTTACCAAAAATTGTAGTCATGAGTTCATAGGCTGTCTGGTACTGATTACTGCGTATTTTATAAGAGTTGATCGCACTAATAAAGTGCTCAACTTTATCTTGTGTAACAAAATCTAATGATTTACCTTTAGGAAAGACATAGCGTAATAATCTGTGAATAGATTCAATAGCGCCTTTTTGGTAAGAGGCTAGTGGATCACAAAAGAACACTTTTGAACGCACCTCACCTAAAGTAGAATACTCAATGAGATCAGGTCTAGAAAATTCCAAACCACGGTCAGTTAAGATTAAGCCAAATAAACGTTTAAAATCCTCATGACCAAGTAATCCATAAATATATTCAAAAGCATCTGTAATCGATTCAGCAGTAGCCCGATCAATGATGACTGCATAAAAGAAGTGTAGTTCTATAATGACTAAAGTCATCATCACTTTCGTATCTCCACGCTTTCCATGGACAGTATCAAGTTGGGTAGTATATTTACCAGGGTTCTTAGAAATATAGGCTAAATAGTCCATAAAGCTTCTATTGGCGTAATATTGAGCCTCTTTTTTAGGGGTAGTTTGAACTTTTCTTTTCTTAAGACTCATATAACGCATTTGATACTGCTTAGTTTTTAATGAACCGGATTCAATGTACCTATAAATACTACGAACACCAACAGGTAGTTCTTTATGTGTAGCAACGATATGCTCAATAGATTGACCAAGTTTAACGCCTTTAGCAATAACTTCATCTACAATAGCAAGCTCATTTGACGTTAAGTTGATACCTGTTCTAGCGTGTTTTAAAGTGTATCTGTAAGCAAGATCAGCACTACGCCCAGAATATTCATGATAATCACTTAAACAACCTTTCTTCATCGGACAGTTGTCGCAAACAAATGGGTACTTTAAATAATTAAAGCACAGTGTCTTTTCAATCATCATAAAATCGGCACGACCGTTTTTTCTAACACGCATATGCTGTTTAATTTCATAAGCAACCGTTCTGGGACTTTTATGAATCAATTGAGCAATTTCATTAAGAGTAAGTCCCTGTTTTAAACCTTCTTGAATTGTAAGTCTATCATCTAATGTTAAATGTAAACCCTTCATTGTCTCCGCCTCCTTCATCAATAAGAGACAGTTATATTTTAGTATTAAGTTTATATAAATACTATAAAAGTTATAAACCCTTATTGACAGACTAAGTTTCTCTATAACATTGAATAACGAAATTTAACTTGTCAACTACGGGTAAAATTTTATGCATTATAACTTTACTTGTATATTGATACAAACTTTGTATAATAATATGTGCGAGGAATAATATAATGAGAAAACATATTGAGACAATACTAAGCGCTACAATGGCAGGTGCACTGATTGCTATTGCAGGGACAACATACTTATTTTTAAAGACAGATTATCAAATTATCGGTGCATTTTTATTTGGATTTGGCTTGTTATGCGTTGTTACATTGGATTATAAACTATATACTGGTCGTATAGGCTATCTAATTGATAAAGATAAAAAATATATTATAGAAATACTTTGGATTATACTCGGAAATATACTTGGAGCACTACTCATCATGAGTATTATTTACCTAGCAAATTATGAAGTCATCATAAATGCATCTAAAAGTCTTGTTGCTACCAAGTTATCAAAAGGCATTATTGAAATATTTGGCTTATCAATTATGTGTGGTATGTTGATGTATTTAGGTGTTGATGGTTATAAGCGAATAGATAACCCAGTTGCAAGGGTTGTAGTCAACATATTTGCAGTAGTAATCTTTGTACTCCTTGGATTTGAGCACTCAATTGCGAACGTATATTACTTTTTGTTAGCCAATAACTACAGTTGGTATATGCTTACAGCATTCATTGTGATGCTCATTGGTAATGGTGTTGGCGCAATCCTTCTAAACAGTATAGAAAAGTTAGGTCGTTTAAAGAAGTCTAATCAGTAGATTAGGCTTTTATTTTTGGTAAGATATATAAAAGAAGGTGAATTAGATGAAATCAGGTGTTGTTGTTATTACAGGTGCAAGTTCAGGTATTGGTAGAAGTACTGCTGAATATCTTTGTCAAAAAGGATTTACTGTATATGCCTTGGCTAGGCGTATGGAATTACTAGAAAGTCTAAAACCATTAGGTATTAAACCGCTATATTTAGATGTGACTGATGAAAGTTCTATTAAAGTTGCAATAGATACGATTTATAAGAATGAAGGACGTATTGACATTTTATTTAATAACGCTGGATATGGTCTATATGGTCCCATAGAAGATGTTGACTTAAAAGATGCTAAAGATCAGTTTGATGTAAATTTGTTTGGTCTAGCAAACATGATCAAACATGTTCTACCAATTATGAGAAATCAAAAATCAGGTAGAATAATTAATACCTCTAGTATTGGAGGTAAAGTTGCATCCTTATTAGGTGGCTGGTATCATGCATCTAAATTTGCTTTAGAAGGGTTCTCAGATAGTTTAAGAATTGAGGTTAAACAGTTTGGTATACAAGTTGTCTTAATTCAACCAGGTTTGATTAAAACAGAATTTATGCAACGTACATATGATCATGCTCGTCAAATAAAAGTCGGTTCTGCATACGAAAAAACGATTAATCACGTTATGAAACAGGCCGAAAGAGACTACTTAACAGGCAAGGTGGGTTCTGATCCTATTGTGGTAGCAAAAGGCGTATATAAGGCAATACGTGCGAATCGTCCTAAAACAAGATATCGTATGGGAAGTTTAAGTTTTATTGCACTATTTGGTCGTAAACTGTTACCAGATAAATGGATGGATTATATATTACTAAAAAGATAGTATAAGGAGTTTAATCATGAAAAAATTAACACCGCTGCAAAAGAAAGTTGCATTAGAAAATGGTACGGAACCACCCTTTGAGAATGATTATTGGGATAATTTTGAAGCTGGTATCTATGTGGATATCATCGATGGTAAACCATTATTTACTTCACTAGATAAATATGATGCTCATTGTGGGTGGCCATCTTTTACAAAACCAATAAATGAACAAATGGTTATCGAGAAGTTAGACCTTTCATATGGTATGGTTAGAAGAGAAGTTAGAACTAAAAAATCAGACATTCATTTAGGGCATGTGTTTGATGATGGTCCAGATGAAAAAGGTGGCTTAAGGTATTGTATGAATTCTGCAAGTATGCGCTTTATACCACTTAAAGATTTAGAAAAAGAAGGTTATGGGCAATTTGTTTCACTATTTAAGGATTAAGTAAATAAAATGAGTATGCTTCTAAAAATAGCATACTCATTTTTAATTAGTTATTTAAATATAGTACTTAATGGGTACTTTTAAAGCGTGATTTATCTAATAAATAATCCACAAGATAAACCATTAGTAATACAGTAAATGCAGGAATTGCTACAAAGAGGGTGAATATAATGTGGATATTCATTATCCAGTCTGTATGGTAAGAGTGGATGATTGGTCCCATAAATAAAGCAATTAAAAATCCAAACATAATAAATACACTGATACTTTTATACCATATCGACAGATCATGTTTTGTTGTCTTCGGTTTATTGATTTTTAAATTGATTAAATAAATTACTACAAATGTTAGTGTAAATGCTTCAGTTGCAACAAGTAACATTAATGGTATGTTATCAAATGGTCTATTCCAAGTAAACACATTAAAGTATCTTTGAATTGTAAATACACTTAAAAAATATATGAATACCCATAGATTTGGTATCGATAGTTTCAGTACATCAATAGACGATTTGGTGATTGACTTTAATGGTACTTTTTTTAATCGCTTATATAAATAGATTATAATTAGACCAAGTAATTCCATAAGCATAAATACCATCAACCCATATAATGATTTAGGAAATATCACATGTATGAATAAAGCGATCATCACTGATATCCATGAAAATAAGATAATTTTATTTAGTTGCACTTTATGCTCCTTTGTTATTTTATGTTTATCCTATTGTATACACTTAAACATATAATGTCAAACGTCTTAATGTGTTTGTAAAATAAATAGAGACAAGAAGCATCTCATCTCTATGTTGGTTACTTGAAAAGTTAGTCGTTTTTTCGGCTTCTGCCATAAAGTTTGGTAAAACGTTTAATTTTATTACGACTCATGCGATCAATTTGTCCTTGTTTTAAGCGCCAAACCCAGTTACCACCTAATGTAGAAGGAATGTTAAAGCGCGCTTCCTTACCTAAATTTAAATAGTCTTGTAATGGAATGATTGCTGTATCAGCAACCGTTTGAAGGGTTGCTTTTATGAGTGAGTCTGTTTTAGAACCTCTTTGATGGTTAATATAATCTAAACAATATTTCAAATCACTTGGTTTTAGGTTTTTAAACCACTGTGTAGTTGTTTCATTATCATGTGTACCGGTATATGCTACAACATTATTGTGGTACAAATGTGGGATGTAATCTGATTCTTCACGCGAATCAAAAGCAAACTGCAATAATTTCATACCTGGGAACCCTGTATATTTTAATAAAGCACGTACCGCATCTGTAATCATACCTAGATCCTCAGCAATAATGTTCTTATGACCTAACTGACGTTTTATAGATTCAAAAAACTTATAACTAGGCCCTTCAAACCACTGACCATTTATAGCTGTTAAATCGCCATAAGGAATGCCAAAGTAATGAACAAAGCCAATAAAGTGATCAATTCTTAAGACATCAAACATTGATGTATTGGATTTTACACGGCTAACCCACCATGCAAAGTCCTCACGTTCTAATATGTCCCATTTATAAAGTGGATTACCCCATAACTGTCCAGACGGTGAGAAGTTATCACCAGGCACGCCAGCAACCATAGTAGGTAGTAAATTATCATCTAATTGAAAATATTGTGGCTTGGTCCAAACATCAGAAGAATCATAAGCAACATAAATTGGCATATCCCCAACAATTTCAATACCTTTACTATTTGCATAAACTTTTAGCGCATACCATTGTTTATAAGCTTCATATTGTAAGAAGTAGTGAAAATTAATAATATGTTCATAATCAGCTTTTGCTTTTTCAATGACGTGATGTTCACGTTTTCTTAAAGCATCAGGCCACAAAGCCCAACTGATACTGCCTTGGCTTTCTTTAATTGCCATAAATAAGGCATAATCATATAACCAATAGCCCTCATTTTTTAAAAACTCTTTAAAATATGGGTTGTTTAAATCAAAACGGTCAAAAGCAATCTTTAGAACTTTGAAACGTTCATTGTATAAACGTTCATAATCTACCTCAGATTCAGTTGTTAGTGAATCTAATATCTCACTACGTTTTAATAACTTATCTTTAACTAATAAATCTAAATCAATAAAATAAGGGTTCATAGCAAACGCACTAAATGTTTGATATGGCGAATCACCATAGGATGTTGGTCCTAATGGCAATATTTGCCAGTATGATTGGTGTGTTGCGACTAAAAAGTCTACAAAATTATATGCTTCTTTACCAAAAGTACCTATACCATAGTTCGATGGCAGAGAAGATATGTGTAACAAGATGCCTGCTTTTCTCATGATTGCTCCTTTACCTTATAACAGATCGTTTCATAAGGTCTTAAATTTAATATTTGGTTGTCCATTTCAAGTGTATCATAATTATGTATTAAGATAGCTTCTAAAGGGTAATTTTTTATGTCTAAAATTTGTTGTTCTTGACTAAATGATCCGATAATGATGAGTGTTTCATTATTGAGTTTTCTTAAGTAAACAAATAAATGTGGATCATCTTTTAGTATCATTTCATAGGTACCATAAATCAGTGTT
>Ga0172382_10014469_pt1 | contig 10037 bp, 7 predicted proteins | sample Leawel138RmetaG_FD_122245 | JGI IMG/M metagenome (GOLD analysis project Ga0172382, IMG submission 122245) | Leachate microbial communities from a municipal landfill in Southern Ontario, Canada - Leachate well 138R metaG | ecosystem: Engineered > Solid waste > Landfill > Unclassified | place... | reverse complement strand
GCTTGAAGCGGGGCGGCCAGCATGGCGCCCGCCAGCAATACCGCACAGGCGGCGGTGAGTGCGGATTTCAGGCCTTTCCGGGCCGAACCATATGTCATCCTGTAACCTTCAACTCTTACAAGCCCGCCGGATTCGACGGCCTTCTCAAGGCCCGCGCAATCGCAAAAAGCACCTCAGCCTTGCGACCAATTCTCGCCACCGCCTATACGCGAACTTAGGACATATATGCGAGTAATTATCAATAACCTTGGTGGGGGATGAGGCAATTTTTCTCTGGTCCCCAAGGCTCAGAATGTCCGCGCGGCGCCGCGATGGAAACGTGGCGCAAATGCCACTAATGCGTTTCATTCTCAAATATGTGGCGTTTTTCTGTTGAAGCGGCTCCGGTGTCGTCATTAAGAACGACTTGCAATCTCATTATCCGGGGCAAGACCTGATGAAAACCAAGAACAATTTTCTTTCGTCCGCCTCCCGAGTAGCGCTTGTGGCGGGCGTAACTGTTTCTCTTTCCACATTTGCAGCCATTCAGGCGAATGCCCAGCCGGCCCCGGCGCAGCCAACGACAGCTCAGCCGGAAGGCGAGGCAGAAGCCATTATCACCGCTCCGCTCGATGTGCGCGGGCAGGCTGAGGGTTATGCAAGCGATGTCCTGTCTTCGGCAAAACAGACCGCGCCGCTTCTCGACACGCCGCAGACTGTGACGGTCGTTCCCCAGCAGGTCATCAAGGAGCAGGGAGCGCGCAACCTGACCGAAATCCTGCGCAACACGCCGGGTATCTCCTACAATGCCGGTGAAAACGGCTTTGGCACCACCTCCAACAATTTCCAGCTCCGCGGCTTTGATGCAAGCGGAGACATCTTCATCGATGGCTCGCGTGACAGTGGCAGCTATACGCGTGATTCCTTTAACGTGGAGCGCGTGGAAGTCTTCAAGGGTCCGGCAGCGGATAATGGCCGTGGCAGCGCCGGTGGCTATGTGAATATCGAGACGAAGACGCCGGGCAAGCGTGATTTCATCAGTGCCGATGTGAGCTATGGCTTCGATGAATATGACAGCGAAGACCGCCGCCGTGCGACGGTAGACGTGAACCAGGCGATCAATGAGACTACGGCTATCCGCCTCAACGCGCTGGTCGAAGATAGCGGCGTCCCGGGCCGCGAACATGCCGAAGCAAAGGCCTGGGGCTTCGCGCCATCGGTTGCTTTCGGCCTTGGACGCGAGTTCCGCACGGTGCTTTCCTATGAGCATGTTGAGCGTAACGACCTGCCGGATTGGGGCCTGCCGGGTGCAGCCTTCGCTGATCTGAATGGTGCCAACCCGGATGGTCAGGCGACGTATGATCCGGCGCTTGCTGGCCTGCCGCGCGACAATTTCTATGGTCTGTCGTCAGACTTCGATGATGTGACGAGCGATGTTTTCCTCGCCCGGTTCGAATATGACCTCTCCTCCAACGCCACGATCAGCAACCAGACACGCTATTCGGTGGTGGATCGCACGGCGCGCTACACGCTTCCTACGGGCAATGCAGGTGCTGGCGTCATCAACACACAGACACAGTTCTATGATCGGGAGAACACGACACTCAGCAATCTGACCAATGTATCGCTCAAATTCGCGACCGGTTCGCTGAAGCATAATTTGTCGACTGGTATCGAACTCACAAAGGAAGAGGCGGAGGCCGGACGTTTCGGCACGGTCAATGGCACAACGAATGCCTTCAATCCAGACCCGAACCGGGCACCGGGCGCGCCTATGGTGCCGGCCTCCACAAGCGAAGTCGAAGTCCGCACCGCTGCAGCCTATCTCTATGACACGGTGGAGTTCAATCCGCAGTGGCAGGTGACGGGTGGTGTCCGCGCCGAGCGTTACAAGGCCGAGATCAATTCCTCCACGGCCGACCTTTCGGGCAGCACGCGCTATGAAGAGAGCGACACGCTGTTCGGCGGCAAGATCGGCATTGTCTACAAGCCAGCACCAAACGGCAGCCTTTATGCGTCCTACGGCATTTCGCAGGACCCTTATGGTTCGTTCCTCTCTAACCCGGATATTTCGCGCACGGGCGGCGGCGCTTTCCCCGGTCTCGTCTTTGGTGCTGAGCCGATTGAAGCGCACAATTATGAGGTCGGTGCGAAGTGGGATGTGCTGGACGAAAAGCTCTCGTTGACAGCGGCACTTTTTCACACGGTGAAGAAGAACGTGCCTATCGCCAGCAGCGCGACCACGCTGCTCGGCTATGGTGAGCAGATCGTTGAAGGCATTGAGCTCGGCGCTGCCGGTCAGATCACCGAAGAGTGGAATGTCTTTGCCGGTGTTCTCCTCATGGATAGCGAACGCAAGCACAATCCGGCATGGGATGCGATACTGAGCGCAGCCAACCCCAATGACTATCGGGGTGCCACAACGACGAATGGCGATGAATTGGCGTTCACGCCGAATGTCACGGCCAATCTGTGGACGACCTATCGCTTCCCGATTGGTCTGACGCTGGGCGGTGGCGTGCGTTATGTGGGTGACTCTTATATCGGCCGCCCGGATGATGCGCTGCGCATCATCGCGAACAGCGCCTATGGCGAGGTGCCGAGCTATGTGGTGTTCGATGCGATGGTTTCTTATGAGGTCAACGAGAACATTGATCTGCGGCTGAATGTCGAGAATATCGCTGACGAGACCTATATCTCGTCGGCCAACTGGAATGGTCGCCGCGTACAACTCGGCAATCCCCGTACCTTCATCCTAACGACGAGCTTCAACTTCTGAGGCATGTCGCTTTGAATGCGGGAAGCCCCGGCTAGTGACAGTCGGGGCTTTTCTTGTGGAGAGGGTCAGGAAGGATCGCTATTGCTTCGTCGCGCTTGCAGCGTTCCTCGCAATGGTGGGTACACCCTTTCATGCGGCATCCTGCTGCTGGCTCCCCGCGGCGTGCGCCTGTACATTGAACCAGTGAAAATGACGGAGCGCGCCGCCTATGATGATCACCATTCCGGATTTTCTGACGCCGGACGAAGTGCGGCAGTGCCGCGAAGTGCTGGAAAAGGCGAGTTGGCAGGATGGCCGCGCCACGGCGGGTGATCTCGCCGCAAAGGTGAAGGCCAATCTGCAGCTTGCGCCCGATGATCCGCTGACCCGCCAGTTGGGTGACTTCATTCTTGAGCGCCTGGGCCGCAATGATCGCTTCATGGCCGCCGCGCTGCCGCTCAAGGTTCTGCCGCCACGCTTCAATCGCTATGAGGGCGGCGGCACCTATGGCAACCATGTGGACAATGCGATTTTCAGTGTGCCCGGCACGCCGCATCGCATCCGCTCCGATATTTCGAGCACTCTCTTCTTCAGCGATCCGGATGAGTATGATGGCGGTGAGCTTGTCGTCGAGGACACTTATGGCAGTCATATGGTGAAGCTGCCTGCCGGCCATATTATCCTCTATCCCGGCACAAGCCTTCACCGCGTCACGCCCGTCACGCGCGGCGTGCGCTTTGCTTCTTTCTTCTGGACACAGAGCCTTGTACGTGAGGACAGCCAGCGCGCGCTTCTCTGGGAGCTTGATGAAAGCATCCGGCAGGTGCGGATGGAAACGCCGGAAAGCGAAGCAGCGCCGAGGCTCATGGCTGTCTATCACAATCTGCTGCGTCAATGGGCGAACACCTGAGGATGCCAGCCAAGCGATGAGCCATTTCCTCAAGCCGCCACTGGAACGCATTCCGCCCGCCATTGCCTGTGCGGCGGATTACGAGCCTTACGCGCGCGAAAGGCTCCCGGAAGGCATATGGGCCTATCTGAACGGCGCGGCGGGTGACGGTGTTACATATGCCGACAATCTCGCTGCCTTCCGGCGCCAGCGTCTCACCTCGCGCGTGCTGGCCGATCTCAAAGGCGGGCACACAAAGTTCGAGCTTTTCGGCGCGAGCTTCGATCATCCGGTGCTGGTTGCGCCCATTGCCTTTCAGAAACTCGCTCATGCCGATGGCGAAGTGGCAACAGCGGTTGCCGCATCAGCCCTTGGCGGCGGCATGGTGGTGAGCGCGCAGGCGAGCACATCGCTCGAAGATATAGCTGTGGCGGCGACGCGGCCTCTCTGGTTCCAGCTTTACATCCAGCCGGATCGTGATTTCACACTCTCACTCGTCCGCCGTGCAGAAGAGGCGGGTTACCGCGCATTGGTACTCACTGTGGATGCGCCGGTAAGTGGCATCCGAAATGAGGAGCAGCGCAAAGGCTTCGCGCGCCCGCCTTCCATCGAAGCGGCCAGTCTGCGCGGCATGAAGAACCTGCCGCCTCACATTGCTGCGCCCGGTGAGAATGCCTTGTTCGGCTCACCGCTTCTCGAAGCGGCACCTACGTGGGACGACATCATCTGGCTCCTCGCCAATACGCGTCTGCCGGTTCTGCTGAAAGGCATTCTCGATCCGCGCGATGCTGCCCGCGCCGTTTCCGCTGGCGCGGCAGGCATCATCGTCTCCAATCATGGGGGCCGCACACTTGATGCGCTGCCTGCAACGCTTGATGCGCTCCCCCGTGTCGTGCGGGCAGTCGAAGGCCGCGTACCCGTGCTGATGGATGGTGGCATTCGTCGCGGCAGCGATGTTCTGACGGCGATTGCGCTTGGGGCGCGCGCCGTGCTGATCGGCCGCCCGGTTATTCATGCGCTCACAGCGGCGGGTGCGCCGGGCGTTGCGCATGTTCTTCACATGCTGCGGGCCGAGCTTGAGGCTGCAATGGTATTCACCGGATGCAAGACGCTCGCGGATGCCGACACTTCCATCCTTTGGGGTGCTGATACGCGCAACTGAGAGATACCGCCACCTTGGGGGGAATTGTTGCTTTGATCCTGCGTTGTCGAACGGTAGGCTTTTCCACAGCTTCGGAGGAGGGAACGCATGCTAACTGGCCCGCACCGCGCCTGGCAGGGAGCCCCCGTGCTGCCGCCTATCGTGCTTGAAACAGAACTCAAATTCGAGATGGCCGGGGTGCGCGAGGGGTGCGCCTATTGGCAGGCAAAGGCCGCAGGGCGCGAAATGCCGCTCCATGCCGATATTCGCCCGGAGGAGATACCGCGCCTTCTTCCCTATATCTGCCTTTTCGATATCAGGCGTGCGGACGGAATTCTCGATATCTTCCCGCGTCTTGCCGGTACGAAATTCGAAGAAGTCTTCGGCTCCATTCACAATCGTGCCCTCGATACGGTCCTGCCACCCGAAATCGTGGCGCGGTGGAATGGTGCCGCGAAACGCCTCATCGAATTGCGCCGCCCTTTGCGTGGGGCAGGCGAGGTGCTTCATGAGGGCAAGACCTTCATGCGCTTCGAGCTTGCGCTGGCACCGCTTTCGAAAACAGGTGCGGAACTCGACATGATGTTCCTGATCTGCCAGTTCGCTCTGCCTTCTGACAGCGCGATTGCCTAAATGGCTTGCCTCACACCGGGGGCGATGTAACCTCCCCGCAAAAGCAGACGGCCATTGGCCGGGCAGGAGGGGTCATGGAACAGCCGAAAGATGCAACCGCCGCAACGCGCGAGGCGCTGGAAGCGCTGAAAGCCACCCTGCCAAAAGATACAGGCGAGGATTTTGAACTTGCCCGCAAAGGCTTCATCGCCACCATTCCCGATGCGAAAGTGCTGAACGAGCATGGCCACACCGTCTGGGACATGGGCACATTCGCCTTTGAGGGCGAGGGATGCGACTGCCCCGACACGGTCAATCCGAGCCTCTGGCGTCAGGCGAAGCTCAACTCTATTCACGGTCTTTTTGAAGTCACGCCGGGTATCTATCAGGTTCGCAATTTCGACCTGTCGAACATCACTTTCATTGAAGGCGATACGGGCTACATCGTTATCGATCCGCTGATCTCGGCAGAGCCTGCGGCGGCGGCTCTCGCGCTGTTGCGGGAGCATCGCGGCGACAAGCCCGTTACCGCTGTCATCTATACGCATAGCCATGTCGATCATTATGGCGGCGTGAAGGGTGTGATCAGCGATGAGGATATTGCCAAAGGCCTCCAGATCATTGCGCCAGAAGGCTTCCTCGCCGAAGCGGTGAGCGAGAATGTGCTGGCGGGCAACGCAATGGGCCGCCGCGCGACTTACATGTATGGCGCGCTGCTGCCGCGCAATGCGCGCGGCCATGTTGATGCCGGGCTTGGCAAAACCGTGTCGCTTGGTCAGGTGAGCCTTGTGCCGCCGACAGTGAGCATTTCCGAAACCGGCACGCGTATGGTGATTGATGGCGTTGAAATCGTCTTTCAGGTGACACCCGGCACGGAAGCGCCTGCGGAAATGAATTTCTACTTACCGCAATTCAAGGCGCTCTGCATGGCGGAAAATTGCTCCTGCCACCTCCACAATATCTACACGCCGCGCGGCGCGCAGGTGCGCGATGCAAAAGCGTGGAGCTGGTATATCGACGAGGCGATTGAGCTTTTCGGCGCGGAGACGGATGTGCTTTTCGCAAGCCATCACTGGCCGCGCTGGGGTGCTGATGCGGCGGTCTCTTTCCTTCGCAAGCAGCGCGACCTCTACAAATATGTGCATGACCAGACGCTGCGCATGGCAAATCACGGCCTCACGCCGCTCGAGATTGCCGAAGAGCTGAAGTTGCCACCCACGCTGGAGGCAGAATGGTATACGCGCGGCTATTACGGCACGCTCAATCACAATGCGAAGGCCGTCTACCAACGCTATCTCGGCTGGTTTGATGGTAACCCCGCCAATCTTCACAAGCATCCGCCTGTCGAGGCGGCGAAGCGCTATGTCGATCTGGCAGGTGGCGCGGATGCGTTGTTGGCAAAGGGCCGCGAGGCTTTCGCGAAGGGGGATTATCGCTGGGTCGCGGAATTGGTGAACCATCTTGTCTTTGCTGATCCCGGCAATGCGGAGGCGCGGCACCTGCAGGCCGATGCGCTTGAGCAGCTTGGTTATCAGGCAGAATCCGGGCCATGGCGCGCCTTCTACCTCACAGCAGCGATGGAACTTCGCAACCCGCGCCCGCCTTCCAGCGAACCACGCCAGGGCGCCGCGGGTCAGCTTCGCACGCTCCCCGCAGAGCAATTGCTGGATTCGCTCTCCGTGCGCCTCAACGGGCTTAAAGCTGGCGCGCGGGAACTCGCGATCAATTTTCGCTTCACCGATACGAGCGAGCATTTCCTTGTCCGGGTCGAGAATGCGGTTTTCCATTTCTATCCGAAGCGCGAGGATGAATCGGCACCGACCGTATCGCTCACACGCGGCGATCTTGTGAGCCTCGTCACCGGCGAGATCACCCTGCCGCATGAGAATGTCGCGATTGCAGGGGAGGCCGCGCCTTTCGCAGAGCTTCTCTCCTTGCTCGACCGCTTCGACTTCTGGTTTGAAATCGTGATGCCCTGAGGCATTGCTCCTGCATCTCCATCTAGGAAACGCCATGAAAAACGACGTCAACCGCCAGTTCCGCCTCAAGACAAGGCCCACGGGCCGCATCGAAAAGTCGAACTTCGATTTCGTGGAGCAGCCGATCCCGGAGCCCGGTCCTGGCGAGGCTCTGGTGCGCGTGCTCTATCTGAGCCTCGACCCGACGAACCGCATCTGGATGAGTGACATGGACCAGTACATGCCGCCCGTTGCCATTGGCGAAGTCATGCGTGGTGGCGGTGTCGGCGTCGTCGTGAAGTCCAACTCCGCCCGCTACAAGGAAGGCGACCGGGTAAGCGGTCTCACCGGCTGGCAGGATTACTGCATCGCCGATGAAGGCATGCGCGCCATGAGCGTGCTGCCGAAAGATCTGCCGGTTGATCTGCCGGTGATGCTTGGCGCTTGCGGCATGACGGGCCTTACCGCCTATTTCGGCCTGCTGGAGCTTGGTCGCCCGAAGCCCGGCGAAACGGTTGTCGTGTCGGCAGCAGCGGGCGCTGTTGGCTCCGTTGTCGGCCAGATCGCCAGGATCAAGGGCTGCCGTGCTGTCGGCATCGCAGGCGGGTCGGAGAAGTGCCGCCACCTGATTGAGGATCTCGGCTTCGATGCCGCCGTGGACTATAAGCGCGATGACTGGCGTGAGCAGCTTGCGGCCGCTACGCCGGACGGCATCGACGTCAATTTTGAGAATGTCGGTGGTGAGATCATGGAAGCCGTCATGGCACGGATGAACCTTTTCAGCCGCATGCCTCTCTGCGGCATGATCTCCGGCTATAATTCCGGCGAGCCGATGCGGGCTGACTACTCGCCGATCCTGATGCGTCGTATCGAGATTCGGGGCTTCATCGTGATCGACTTCATGGAGAAATTCGCCGAAGGGGCTATGCAGCTTGCGCAATGGGTGGTCGAGGGCAAGCTCAAGCACCGAGAGACCATTGTGGAAGGGCTTGAGAATGCCCCCGTGGCGGTGAATCGCCTGTTCGATGGACAGAATATCGGCAAGCTGGTGGTCAAGGTCGGCGAGATGGTCTGATTTTCCCGAGGGCCACGGTGAAAACTGTGGCCCATGAGCGACACTCGGCTGATTCCGTGTCTTGTCGTCCGCGCGGAAATACCCAGATCCTGTATAGTCACCGGAGCCGGGGTACCCGGCCCGGCGGATGCGGGTGGGAGAAAGAGACGTGAAAATGACGGCAAGTGAAAAGGGGCATCTCGGCACGGCGGTTCGGGCGCTTGCGCTCGGCCTGGTTCTTGCCTCGGCTCCGCTCGCTCTTCAGGCGGAAGAAGCGGAGGGCGACGCCCCCGCCGGGGGAGATGTCTATTACGAGCTTTCAGACCCGGTTGATTCCCCGCCGGTCAATTATCGCTCGATCTATGACGACGCCTATGACACGCCGGAGCTGCATGACGCCGAAATGTATGCGGAAGAATATGAGCGCCAGCGCAAGGAAGAGGCGATCCGCAATCGCGATCAGCTTGACCGGATCAATGATTTCTCATCGGGCGCCATCACAACGGATGGCGTGATCGGCCCACGGCGCTGAGCCTTCTCAATAGTCCCACTTCCAGTTGACGCCGACATCGCTGGACGCGTCATTGCCGACTTTTGTCTGCACGCTGATATTGTCTGTTATGTCGATTTCGACGGTAACGCCGGAATCGCTTGCGAGCGCACCTTGCTCTACACCGACATAGACCCCTTCGCGGAGATATTTGCCAGCCGAAACGGTCGCCCCGCCGGATGAACCCTGATCGACACGCAGCACATCAAGCCCGAGCGAGTTCTGTACGCCGCTCAATATGCCAAAGCCGCCAATGCCCCCGCCTGAAAGTTCTGCGGCAGTGTTCGCAAGCTGGGCTGCTTCAAAGGCGGTAAGTTCTCCCACGCCCTTCTCGAAGAGAATGCGGGAGATGATTTCATCGCGCGGCAGCGAGGGCGAGGAGCTGAGATTGATCCTTGGCGCCGCGCCGCGCCCGCTGAGCGACACGGTGGCGGGAAAGCCGTTCCGCTCATAATCAAGCGCAATGTCGAGCGCGGGGTCGATGGGCCGCTCGCCGGCGAAAGTCACCACGCCGCGCGAAAGGGTGAAAGTCTTGCCTGCAAAATCGAGCGTGCCGCGTTCGGACCGGATCGTGCCGCGCACTACAGGGTCTTCGGCGAGGCCCGTCACCTTGACCGAGCCGACCCAGAGCGAGTCGACACCGCGTCCGGCCACGCGCGCGGGCGGATTGCCAATGGCAAGCGTCACATCAAGCGCAAGTGGCAACGGCGTTTGCTCTGCCGGTTCATCCGCCGCATCGGCCTCATCCGATCCCTGCACGATCACGACATCAATATGAGAGACGCCGCCCGGTAACTGCTTCGGAATGAGATAGCGCGCTTCTGTTGTGGTGAGCGTGCCTTCAAGATTCAGCGGATTATCCGTGTCGGGCGGTAGCGTTGCACCGGTGAGCGACAGATCACCTTCAACGGCAAGCACAAGATCGCGCCGCGTGATCACATGCATATTGTCGAAGCGCGTATGGATATCGAGGGCGGGCGATGCGTCGGCGGCAAGCGAGACAGTGCCTTCACCTGTGAGCCGCCCTGCGCCGCCGTCGCTTGCGCTCATGCGGAAAGAGACTGTTTCGCTCCGCGCGCCTTCAATATCGACCGTC
>Ga0172382_10014467_pt1 | contig 10038 bp, 9 predicted proteins | sample Leawel138RmetaG_FD_122245 | JGI IMG/M metagenome (GOLD analysis project Ga0172382, IMG submission 122245) | Leachate microbial communities from a municipal landfill in Southern Ontario, Canada - Leachate well 138R metaG | ecosystem: Engineered > Solid waste > Landfill > Unclassified | place... | reverse complement strand
GTCTTACTGCTATTTCGTGAAGCAATATGGGTATGGGATTGAAGGTCCTGACTTCCCAATAAGGGCTTAACTGATTCAAGCCAGGATTTTCCCTCGATAAATCTCACTAGTTGAATAGGTCCACCTCCAGTGTTTTGGGAAAAACAATTCCATCTGTTTTTAACTGGATCTATATATAATCCCCCAAAACCTTCTACCTTTATGGTTTTGCCAGCTCTTTTATGTGGTAGGTTAAGACTATTCACATAGTCCATAATATCCGTATTGTTGACCCTTGTTATTTCCTCATCTGTTAATCTTCTTAACATATTGTACACCTCCAGAGCGGGAAGTATTAAAGGCCTTTTCTTTTATACTTCCCAGCAATAATTGAATTAAAAAAACTAGCTATAGATTTTCTATTGCTAGTTAGACTATAGTTTCGGGTTTATTAATGTACAGCCCAGCTTAATGGTTCAAATATGATTTCACCAAGGTTTTTGTTGTCGTTTCTAATTTTATTATATACATCAGTGATATTATCATTAGATTCTATAAAATCGAAACTTGTTAAGTATGGCTTTTTCCCTCTAGATTCATCATTTAAATAGAAAAACCTATATTTTTCTTTCTCTATATTTAATATTCTTAATGGCCAATATTTATTTTCTTCATTTAATATCACCAAGATTTCATCTTTCCTCAAATAAATTTTACTAGGTAAGTTAGCCAACCTCTCCAACTTACTTGATTTTATATTTTCATCTACAGAAATAAATATTCTTAAATCTATGTCATCAAAACAAAAAATACTTTCAACTTTTCTTTTAAAAATCTTTTCACCCCCTCTTCGCTTACAAAATGTTATTATTTTCTTCTCAACTATCTATGGCCCTCACCTCCAGAGCAGGAAGTATTAAAGGCCTTTTCTTTTATACTTCCCACTAAATATGCAATCAAAAAAACTAGCTATAGATTTTCTATTGCTAGTTTTTAAGGTTCCAGTTCCCATTCATCTTCATAGGTTTCAGTTGATTCTTTTTCTCCTAATGCTCTTTTAATTTCTAATATGTCATCTAAACCTTGAGCAACCCTATATTCTATACGGTCCCAATTATCGGCATTAAGTGCTTTGTCTATCTTATTGTAGGCACGATCTACAAGACTTATAATTCTTTCTTTTAACTTATCTTCTATTGTATTTCCTTTATCCATTTTTTCACCTCCTCGCTCACAAGATACTATTATCTCCTTCTTAACTATCTATGGCCCTCACCTCCAAATCATCTTGGTTTTGATTAAAGTAATCTGCAAGGAGTCTTTCAACAAGCTTTTCTAATTCACTAAGACTACGATCTTCTGTAACATATCTTTCCACGATATTTTTGGTAAATCTAGGTGTAAATTTAGGCTTCTTAGGTCTTTGAGGTTTTTCAAAATATTTGCCTGATAAAATATCGTTCATATTATTATAATTTAAGTTTCTGGCCTTGTTTAACCTTTTGATTTCTGCCGACTTCTTTAAATCCACCTTATAATTATATTCATCTAGTAAACTATTAAGGATGTTTTGATTATCCTCACTAAGATAGGAAAAATCAACACCTGCTGTAAAAGGAATTTCATCATTGTCTAATCTGATTTTTAACTCATCTGTCAGCATATCTATTCTTATATAATTAGATACATTTCTAGGTGATAAATCATAAGATCCTGCAACTTTATCCCTGGTTTCATCTTGTGGGCAGATTCTGCCCGAAGTTGCGTTTTCCTGATAACCATCAGTGTTTGACAGCATTTCAATTTCATTTATTATGTCCACTCTTTTACCTTGACTTTTAATTGCATTATGTCTTTCTGTTAGAATTCTGGCTTTTTCTGAATGGCTTAGTTCTGAAAACGACCTTTGTATTAAATTAGTTTCTGTTACAATTAGCATTGCTTCCTCATCTGTTAAGCCTTCCTTAATTACCACTGGTATTTTTTTAAGCCCTGCCAGTATCCCTGCGTTTAATCTATTGTGACCTGACAGGATTTCATATTTACCGTCTTCTAGTGGCCTAATTGTAAGGGGTGTTATTATTCCATGTTCTTTTATACTTGCCACCATATCATCTAGTCTCTCACCTTCATATAGCTTAAATGGATGATTTGAAAATGGGACTAACTTAAATATTTCTATTTCTATTGGTCCTACTTTGTTTTCTTTTTCTTCTTCATCTGAAATACCAAAGAAGTCATTTATGTTTACAATAGTAGGCTTAGTCATTTACTTCCCTCCATTCCTCCGCAAAATTCTGATAGGCTTCTGCTACCTTGTTTTTGGGGTCATATTCAATTACTGATTTTTTATTTAGTATTGCTTCGCCGGTTCTTACAGAAATTGGGATTTTGCTTTCAAAGATCCTCATATTCAAATTAAACTTTTCTTTTACAAATGTAATTGATTCCTCTAGTGCCTTTAACATTTCCTTTGATAGATTTGTCCTTTGATTTAACATCGTTACTAATACACCATCAATTTCTATCTTGGGATTAATTCTCTTCTTTATCTTATTTATATTACTAATTAGGAGCCCTAGGCCCTTTGCAGAGAGGTACTCTGGTGTTACTGGTATAATAACACTATCTGAGGCAGCTAATGCGTTTATAGTGAGCATACCGAGGTTGGGAGAGCAATCTATTATGATATGGTCGTAATCATTTTCTATATCCTCTATCACCTGCTTTAAAATCATCTCCCTGCTCATAACATTTACTAAGGATACCTCTATCCCCGCTAAATCTAATGTCCCTGGTATTAGATCTAACTTATCCTTTATGTTTATAATATAATCCCCTTCAACATCATTTTCCTCTATTGCATTTGCCATTAATGTTTGAATATTAACCTTATCTTCCCCACTATGTCCCAAGGCAACTGTAAGGCTGGCCTGTGGATCAAAATCAATTAAAAGTACTTTCTTCCCCCTATCTTTCAGGGACAAGGCATAAGATAAATTAAGGGCGGTAGTTGTTTTTCCAACTCCACCCTTTTGGTTTACTATTGCTGTTATTTTAGCCATATAAAAACCCCCTAAATATTTTTAAAGACTTCTAGCTTTTTACTTTGATATAGTTTTTATTTTTACTCCCTTTAATTGTTCTAGCTTACCTAGCTCTTTAGTTCTATCACTCGCTAGGATTTTTTTATTCCAACTGTTTCCTTTTATGTTGTAACCCTTCCAAATATATCCTAACTCCTTTAATTCCTCTCTGTAATCGTATGAATTTTCTACAGTAATATAATAGACTGCAGATATATCTAACCTATTGGCCCTACTTATTTCAACATTATCTAAATTTATTAATTTGTTTAACCAATCTTCTTCCATATCTCTGTTGAATTCTTCCTGATCTACTTTCCTGTAATCTGAAATTAATTTGTAAAGATGAATTATGTCTCTATTTCTTTCATTCCACTCTGGATCATTGAGCAGGGGAATATCAAAGTCTTTTTCCATTGCGGTCATTAATTCAGAAAATTTCTCAACTGGTGATTTATCAAGAATTAATTTAATAACTTCAACTTCATACTTTCCTAATTTTCTATCAGTTATTTTAGCCATATAAAAACCTCCTTAAAGTTTCAAAAACTAAAAAAGACAACATCTATGATTGTGTCGTCTATTAGCTTATAGTTGTTTGGTTTATGAAACATGGTACTCATGTTGCCGGTATCATAGCCGGAAATGGCTTTTCCTCCATGGGCAAGTACATGGGGATAGCCCCCAAGGCCAATATAGTCGGAGTCAAGGCCTTGGATTCTCAAGGCTCAGGGAATTCCTCTGATATAATTGAAGCCATATCCTATATTATCGAGACAAAGGACAGCTATGGTACTAGGATAATAAATCTTTCCCTTGGTAGCCCATCCAATATACCCTGCCACAAGGATCCCCTTTGCAAGGCAGTAGATGCTGCCACGAAAGCTGGGCTGATTGTCATAGCTGCTGCAGGCAACAGCGGTCCAAGGCAAGGGACAATATTATCTCCAGGAATCAGCAACTCCGTAATCACAGTAGGCGCTTCAGATGATAGGGGAACCATCGATACATCAGACGATACTATTGCACCCTTTTCTAGCCGCGGCCCCACTACTGAGGGTATCATGAAACCCGATGTCGTTGCCCCTGGCGTAAACATCAGATCCCTATCCAATATTGACCTAGATGGATACTCTTCCCTAAGTGGTACATCCATGGCCACACCATTGGTATCTGGTGCCATAGCACTTTTATTGAATGAATATGGCCCACTAGAGACCCAAGAGATAAAGAAAAGGATAATAGAATCCTGTATAGACTTAAAAGACAGAAGGGAAAATCAAGGTGCTGGTCTCTTAAACCTTAGATTGCTCTTCTCTAATGGCACAGGTGATAGGGCTGGAGACCTGGAGGACGACAAGGAGATAGACTTGAAAATAAGAGACAAGAGCCTGCTGGAGAACCTAATTTTGCTTTTAGCCATCCTGATATTATTTGATTCTAAAAAATAAGGCAAAAAATAACCAAGTAGATAGCCAATACTATAACTGGACTATCTACTTGGAAAGAGGAATATTATCTAGATTTAACTATAGTTTTTCAACATGATTTCAATAATCTTTTCGTCTGCACCCAACATGCCCTCCTTGGTAAACTTACCAAGGTTTCTAATGGCATCCTCTGCCTTGGGGCTCAAAAGCCCGTCCATTCCATTGATGAATACATTTGACCTAGCCAGCTTTGCCTGCATTACCGCCTCTGAGGCTGCAGTAGACAATTTAAATGCACAGCCGCCCTTTGCTCCATCGCATACCATACCTGCCAAGGTGCCCATTATATTCTTTATGGAGCCACCAATCTGCTCGTCGTTTCCCCCCAGAGCCCAGGTAATAGAAGCTGTCGCCCCAGCGCCAGCGGCCACTGCACAGCCACATATGGGAGATAAAACCCCGGTAAATACCTTTACATAGGCCGTGACTAAATGGCTAAAAGCCAAGGTCCTAGCTAGCTTTTCATCGTCACAAGCTAATTGTTCACATACTACTGTTGGGGGAATAATTGCTGTTAGACCGTGGTTACCACTGCCTGCACTGCTCATGACAGGCATATTAAGTCCCGCCATCCTAGCATCGCTGGCTGCAGATGTCAGTACCCTTGCCTTATTTACTATATCATCTTGAAGAAAGCCCTCTGAAATTAATTGGTCAATTGCGGCCCCAAGGCCTGGCCCTGGCTTCAGATCTAGGCCTGCCCTTGCTATGTCCATATTAATCTTGACACCGTCTAGCATAAACTCTATGTCTGCAAAGTCTACCTCTTCTACAAACTTCCTAATATCCTTGAGTTCCAGTTCCTTCAAATAATCATTGCTATTTGAATTGGTCTCCTCTACCTTGCCCTTATTAAAAATCACCTTACCATTGGACTCTATATAGACTATATTCGTATGACTATCCCTTATAATGCAAATCCCTTTTCCCTCACTGGTTACTACTTCTGCCTCAATAAAGAAGTCACCCTTGTCCATTACCGGGTCAACCTGGACCAAATTCTTATCTAAGAGGTCATTTGCCTGTGATATTGCCTCCTTATTGACATGTCGAAAGACCTCAAAACCTAAATTGGAATCTCCACAGGTAACCCCAAGGGCCGCCGCAAATACCAGGCCTATTTCTACTGTGCCGGGGATACCAACTCCCATGCCATTTTTGTAGATATTTGGGCTCACCTCTACCCTTATGCTTTTAAGCTCTCCCTTTATACGCTCCACTGCCTTTGCTGTAGCCAAACCTACTGCTACTGGTTCTGTGCAGCCCAATGCAGGTTTAACACCACTTATTAAGGTCTGCAATAATTTTTCCGAGGTATTTTCATCTAAAAACTTTTCCATGGCTTCCACTTATATCCCGCCTCCCATTTTAATCCCATAATCTTTAACCCTATGAGATGCAATTTATATGCCAACTTTCTTGTAAAGTCTTGAAACCTAGGACATAATTGATTTTGCACAATCTAGGCTCGAATAGGCAGGATAAGTTTTTTCCGTCAAGCTAGTAATCCATTTAAGCATTCTATTTTATGATAATTATTCTCATATATGATAATATAGCCAACTTACATGGCTGGCCTACTAATTATCATATAGTCCAATCTTTCTATACAAGGTCGCTAAGCCAATATTAAGCTTCTGGGCTACAAGTTTCTTAGCCTCCAGACTGTCCCCGTATTTGTGGATTAAGTCTTCTATAATGGCCTTTTCAAATTCCAGCCTCAATTCTTCTAGGGTTTTGTCCTCCCCCTCTATACTAGCAATCTTAGCCTGACCCTGGGGGCTATGACCTAATCTGTTATCAAAAAAATACCTTGGAATATCACTTAGGCATATATCCTCGCCTGTAGAAAAGCAAAGGGAGTGCTCTAATATATTCTCCAACTCCCTCAGGTTTCCCGGCCATGGATAGGCCTTAAACGCCTCCTTTACTTCCTTTGATAGGGCCTTTGGCCTGGTGTTTATCTTTTTCGATACCTTGTCAATTATATGGTCTGAGCAGAGAAATATATCCTCTCCTCTTTCCTTTAGGGGAGGCAATTCTATAGGTATTACATTGAGCCTATAAAACAAGTCCAGCCTAAATTCTCCCTTCTCTATTAGGTCCTCTAAATTCCTGTGGGTAGCTGCTATAATCCGTATATTTACGTCAATAGGCTTGCCATCTCCTCCAACCCTTTCAATATTTCTTTCCTGTAGAACCCTTAGGAGCCTGGTTTGCATGTAGAGGGACAGATCCCCTATTTCATCTAAAAACAAGGTCCCATTATCGGCCAATTCTACCTTGCCCTTTTTCCCTCCTGGATTGGCACCGGTAAAGGCCCCCCTCTCGTATCCAAATAGCTCCGATTCCATCAAACTCTCTGGTATGCCTGCGCAGTTAATAACTATAAAGGGCCCATCTCTCCTTTGGCTCTCATTGTGTATTGACTTAGCTAGGAGTTCCTTGCCTGTACCGCTTTCTCCCCTTATCAATATTGTTGAATCCGTCTGTGCTGCTATCTTTGATTTTTCTATGGATTCTAATAGGCCCTGACTCCTCCCTATTATATTGTCAAAAACAATCTTCTGCTTATTCTCATAGGTCTTGGCAATATTGATGATTTCCTTAATCTCGTCAAAGCTTATTATTAATGAAAATCTCCTGTCTTCCAGAAATATCTTGCTGATATTATATCTGACCCTAGTGTCCCTGCCATTGATATCCCAATAGCCCACTATATCCTTATTTCCCGTATCTTCCAACCTTATCTTTTTAATCAGCGTGTATATGTGCTTGTCCAGTATTTTATAGTCCGATAAATTCATACCTAATATTTCAAGGGCCTTTATATTGATATGGATGACCCTCTTGTGGGAATTCAATATGATTATTCCCTTGTTGAGACTGTTAATTATTTCGTCCACTGCAATGTAGTTGGTCTTTAATTTGTTGGCTATTATAATCCTAGAAATTTCATTTTCTATCATTTCTGCCAATTGCTTTAGCATACGGAAGTATTCATCCTTTTTAAGGGACATGATTTCCCCTTGCTTTATATCAAAAGAGGCAAAGCTAACTACACCTATGACTTGATCGTTGACCTCCAATGGATATGTCATATTGGCGTATTCATTGCAGTAATCAAATGCCGGGCACTCCCTGCATATCTTTTCGTCCCTGACTATCAAATTAATATTGGGAGTCTTTGTTTCTATGACCTTGGCGAATAGGGATTCTTCAGGACTGCTCTCTTCAATTTTACTGTAAAATCTTCCAGTCCCCACAATCCTTGTCAGGTTTTTATCCGTTACAGTTACGTCAATATTAAGGGCGGATGCCACTGTTTCAGCCCATTCCTGCAAGGTCTTTTGCATTAGTCTCAGATAAGCCATTTTATTCCCCCTCATATACTCGACTTAAATCTATTTTATCAGCTAAAACAAAAAAAGGAAGCATTAGCTTCCTATTTTACAAAGTTTGCTGGATTTTGATTCTTTCCATTTTTTAATACTTCGAAATGTAAATGCGGTCCAGTTGAATTGCCGGTATTGCCCACATTGGCAATATGCTGTCCCTTATATACCTTGTCTCCAACCTTTACTAGGATGGAGCTACAGTGTGCATACCTAGTCTTGTAACCATTGCCGTGATCTATTTCTACCATCTTACCATAAGTACCCTTTGTGCCTGCAAATACTACCTTGCCTCCGTCTGCAGCGTTAATTGGCGTACCTGTTTTGGCTGCAATGTCCAATCCATTGTGCATCCTACCCCTTCTCATACCATACCTCGATGAAATTGTTCCCCTTGTAGGCATGAGAAATAATCCAGTTGCCACTGTCTTGGGGGGTTCCTTTGTCCCCCTAACTACTACTTCTGTTACGGGCTCCTTAATTACCTCTTCCCATACAACTTCCTTGTCTTCTATAATTCCATTATATTTTATTTCATTGGCTGTTATCTTTTTCTCTCCACTTATCCCAGCCACCTTGGTTTTTCTATCAGTCTTGTACATGTTTTTATCATACTCTGTCTCTGTATCAAACTTAATCTTTTCTATATACTCTACTTCAGCAACTGTAGCTACAGTGAGCACTGGCTTTGGTACTATCAGTTTTATTTCATCGCCTATTTGCAGCTTGTCAGGATTTTTGTCCTGGTTTGCAGTGATTAAGTCATCCACAGTTAGGTCATAAATCCTTGCTATGGTCCAGAGGCTTTCCCCTACCTCCACCTTATGGGTTTTAACCACCTCTGTACTTGTTACTAAGTACTCATATATCTTGTCTGGATCTCCAATCTTATAAAGAGGCATCTCTTCTTTGACTATTTCAACCTCTTCTACAATCCTCACGTCTTTTAGCTCTGTGCCCTCCATCATAGCTATATAGGGTTCTTTTATTCTTTCGATTATATCGTCAAACTCTTCCTTGGATCCAAGGGAGCCCACCTCTAGCCCATTTACCCTCAACATATATCCATAAACCTGAAAATCTATCTTTTCCCTAAAAGATTTTTCTAAATCCTCCATGGAGCTTAGCATTTGATCCTTTGCCTTGGTTTCCTCGAAACTAATATCCTCATGCAAGGCTATATCCATGTGATAGGTCTTGGATAAATCATTTTTTAGCCTTCCTATGACCTCCTGTATTTCTGCTTCTTCTCTTACTGTCCCCATCTTATATTGTCCCAAGTACACATCATAGGCCTTTAGTTTTGCCTGACTTACCTTGTATCCCGTGAAGCTCAGGGCCACTATGGCCACTATCATAAAGCTACTTAATCCTACCTTCAAATATGTAATCTTTCTTTTATGGTCAATTTCCTTAATTTTGCCTAAATCAATTTTCCTAATATTGTTGAATATCTTCAAAAACTGTTTCTTTAATCCTTCTAGGTCCATTTTCCCTCGATTTGGGTCTTCCATTTATTCTTTTCCTCCTAGCCTAAGATTATTATTACAATGTTTTGTAACCATTCTGTAACAATTATATCACAGTTTTTCTTTTTTTCAACTCTTTAGCCTGTCTAATTGTCTATATTATATTCCATTAAAATTTTATTATTCATAATCTGAATATCTGCAATTCTAGGGCATAAGAATATTATTATAAGCCAAAAGGCCTCGATTAATATTGTTACATTTTATTAATATCTTTTCAAAAGCCAAAGCCCTGTATTTTAATTGGCCTTTAGGAAATACTCTTAATATTCTCTTTTTTTTATATGGGAGTATTTTAAAATAGGAGGAAATTACAAATGAGCTTTTTTATTAAGAATAATTATGTAGACTCTGCTTCCCCTTATGCTTTGACCCAGTTCTCCGACTTAGTTTATAGGTATCTGGTTGAGGGCCTTGGCCGTGAAAAGGAACTTGTAATCCTATGTATTGGCACTGATAGGTCTACGGGAGATTCCCTTGGCCCCTTGGTCGGCCACAAACTATCACCGCTGATTAAATCTTATGAGGCCGTCAAGCTAGTAGGTACCTTGGATCAGCC
>Ga0172382_10014465_pt1 | contig 10040 bp, 5 predicted proteins | sample Leawel138RmetaG_FD_122245 | JGI IMG/M metagenome (GOLD analysis project Ga0172382, IMG submission 122245) | Leachate microbial communities from a municipal landfill in Southern Ontario, Canada - Leachate well 138R metaG | ecosystem: Engineered > Solid waste > Landfill > Unclassified | place... | reverse complement strand
GTCGAGTTCGTCTTCATCGAGGCCTTCCTCGAGTTCGGCGAGTTCTTCGTCCTCTAGCTCTTCGTCATCCTCGAGTTCTTCCTCGTCAAGCTCGACCTCATCAAGCTCTTCGAGGTCGTCTTCTTCAAGCTCCAGCTCTTCTTCATCATCGAGCTCTACTTCTTCGAGTTCTTCCTCGAGTTCGGCCAGTTCTTCTTCTTCAAGACTCTCTTCCTCGTCGAGTTCTTCGTCCTCTAGGTCTTCGTCATCCTCGAGGTCTTCCTCGTCAAGCTCGACCTCATCAAGCTCTTCGAGGTCGTCTTCCTCAAGCTCCAGTTCTTCCTCATCGTCGAGGTCTACTTCGAGTTCGGCCAGATCTAATTCGATGGCCTCTTCGTCGTCGTCTTCTTCTTCAAAGAGCTCTTCTTCAACTTCGAACTCGAGTTCGAGTTCTTCTACGAACTCTTCATCGTCGAGGGGGTCGTCAAGGAGTTCGTAGAGATCGTCTTGCTCCAGGTCTCGTTGCAGCTCGAGGGCCTCAATTTCGCTCTCCAGGGCTTCATAAGCATCTTCAGCGCTCTCGTAGGACTCGTAATATTCCTCGTCCTCGTACTCGTCGTCTTCGTCTTCGTCTTCGTGGGGGTCTTCAACTTCGTCAAAATATCTCTGCAGTTCATTGAAGTCCGTTTCCTCGGGCTCCAGGGACTCGTACTCTTCGGACTCGTATTCCTCGTACTCTTCCGATTCGTATTCGTCGGATTGGTATTCGTCGTAAAAAATCGGGTCACGCGAGAAATAGGTCTCAAACGAATCCATCTCCCAGGGGCGACGAACTGAGTGAGCCTCCTGATAATAGGAACCCCTCTGGCTGAGTTCAAGGAGCTCCAAGGCCTCTGGCGAGTAGCTGCGCTCTGCTCCTCGAAAATATCTATGCATCACCGGTAAGGATTCGAAGCGTTGGGGCTCTCCGCTGCGATGGAAAGACATGTACTTGGTGGGGGTGCCGACAACGTGGGTCAGGGAGGCCATCAATCGGCCACGCTCGTTCTCGGCCTCCCAGACCATGGCTTCAATGACTTTAGTGGGGCGGCCGATCACCTGTCGCTCCCGGAGATCTTTGTTCAGGTCCTTGAGGATCTTGTCGACATCGTCAAGGCGTGCTCGAATATTGGCGAGCCGCAAGTCTCCGAGTTTGCCACGCAAAAACGTGACCAATTCCCCAAGCTTTTCCTCTTCAACACCATTGAGCTGGAAAGAGCTTCGGGACTCAGCCTCGAGCGCCAAGTTCTCGAGTTGCTCCGCCTGCTTCCTCAGCCGGCGCGAGACGTTTGTATCCTTGGGCTCAGACATATGAAGGGCTCTGCCCAGTTGTCCGAGTGGTACACATCAAAAGACCCCAATGCTCCGATACAAGATTCGGAGCGAGCGGGTTCCTCGGGGCCCTAAAGCATCCCTCCTGAAGAAAGGAAGGTAGCCTCCTCGGCGTCAGGCTTGCTCGGCCTCGATCTCGGCCATGGTTCGTTCCGGTCGCCTCTTCTTTTTCCGTGCGGCCGGTTCGCCTTCCATGGTTCGTTCAGGACGGCGCTGGCCCGGACCGCCCCGCTTATGGGCCCGAATCCGACGGCTCTCTTCCTCGGCCCGGACGGCCGCGGTGATGATGTGATGGAGGCGCACTTTCTCGGATTCGGCGATGGAGATAAAGGATTGGATCAAGGAAACAGGGCGACCCCCTGCTTGTCGCTCATCCTCATCTTCCCGCAGTTTAGAAAGGATCTGGTCTACGTCGTCCATGGACTCTTGCAGTGCTTCCAGGCGCAAAGAAGCCAGTCTGTCCTGGGCCAGATTCAGGAGGTCCTCTAACTTGTGCTCTTCTTCTTGTCGAGAACGAAAAGTATGGGAGTCCTTTGAGTCTATGAGGAGTTCTTCAAGGGCTTCAGCTTCTGTGCGAAGCCGGGCCGCTAGTTCGAAACTCGATTCTCTCATTTGTAGGCTCCTCCGGGTCCGGGTGTAGTCTGGTGAGTGGCATGTTTTTCACCACTCGTAGGAGATTCCTTGTCTACAAAACAAAACTCTCTTATCAAAACGAAAGAGAGATGTCATGTCGCAAAAAAGTGTTGAGATCTATACCTGGGCAACCTGCCCCTATTGTAGGCGTGCCAAGGAGCTATTACAGAGTAAGGGTGTAAACTACACCGAGTATGCCATTGACGGCGACGACAACGCCCGTGCCGAGATGGCCAAAAGAGCCGGCGGTCGACGCACTGTTCCGCAGATCTTTGTGAATAAGCACCATCACGTGGGCGGGTGCGACGATCTTTACGCGCTGGAGGGCGAGGGAGAGTTGGACACTCTCCTGGGATTGGAATAATCCGGACAAAATAAAAGACCCTCGGCATCGGGGGGGGTCATCCGCCAAGGGTCGTGAGGCGTAGCCTCTGAAGTGAATCTATCGGTTTTCCGGTTCCGGGATAAGGTACAAGAATACTAATTCGAGCTAGTAATTTGAGCCTGCACCAGTTCGGCGGCGGATTTCAGTGCGGCCTCCAGCTTCTCCGGTTCGCGGCCTCCGGCTTGAGCCAGATCGGCCCGGCCGCCGCCCCCGCCACCGACCTGGCGGGCCAGTTCCTTGATCAGTTTGCCGGCGTGCAGGCCCCTGGCAATGACCTGGGGAGCCGCGTAAACCAGTAGACTCACTTTGCCCTCCTGGCTCCCTCCGAGGATGGCGACGCCCTGAAAGCTCTCCTTCAGACCGTCGGCCAGAAGCCGAAGCTGTTCGGGACCACTGTCGCCGACGGCTTTTACGATCAGGGGGATCTCTTGAACTCGTGATTGGGATTCTAAAAGCTCCTGGGCCAGATTGGAGGCTTCGGCTTGCTGGGCCGCCCGCAGATTTTTCTCCAATTGTTTCTGCTGCTCCAGGAGCGCGGTCGCTTTCTTTTCAAGCTCATGTCTAGAACAAGAGAGAATGGAACTCAGTTCGTCGAGCAAAGCCTGGTCCTGGCGATAACGAGTCAGAAAGGGGAGTCCCGACACGGCTTCCAGTCGTCGTACTCCGGCAGCGATGGCGCTCTCCGTGGTGATGGAGAGAAAACCCAGTTCACCGGTGGCACCGGTATGAGTCCCACCGCATAGCTCCATGGAGTAACCGTCGAAAATCGGATCGGCAAGCTCGCCGCTACCCTGGCCGCCGATCTTGACTACCCGAACTCGGTCGCCATACTTGTCGCCGAAAAAGGCCAGGATGGAGTCCGGCTTCTGACTGTAGGGGATCTCGAAGAAAGAAACCCCGGCGTTTTCCAAGATCCGTTCGTTGGCCAACTGCTCGATGGTGGCAAGCTCTTGTGGTGTAACGGCCTTGAAATGGGTGAAGTCAAATCTCAGACGGTCCGGTGCTACCAGGGAGCCCTGCTGATGGACGTCGGTTCCCAGGACCTCCCGGAGCGCCCAGTGCAGCAAGTGAGTGGCCGTGTGGTGTCGTTCGATCTGCTTGCGCCGGGCCTGGTCCACCTCGGCTGATAGGGTGGTGCCCTCAGTTAGCTTGGAAGTGGCGCTGAGATCCAGCATGTGAAAGATGACGCCTTCTTGCTGGCGTGTGTCCAGGACCTCAAAGCTCTCTCCGTTGACCCGCAAGAGGCCGGTATCGCCCAGTTGACCACCTCGTTCGGCATAAAACGGTGTCTGATCCAGGACCACGGCGAGTGCGTTTTCACTGCGGATGGTGGCCTGAACCACCGACTTTCCAGCGCTCTCGGTGTACCCGGTGAACGGGGTGGGTGGGAGTTCAAGTTCCTTATCTTCCGCCGACACGACCACCTTGACCTGAGCCGCCCGGGCCCGGGCCCGCTGCTCTTCCATCAGCTTTTGAAACTCGGGTTCATCCACTTCGATATCAAGCTCCCGGGCCATTGCCTGGGTGAGATCGAGGGGGAAGCCGTAGGTGTCGTAGAGCTTGAAGGCGGTCGCCCCTGGAAAAACTTTCTGGTTCGCAGCCTGCAACTGTTTGGCTTCGCTTTCAAAAAGGATCAAGCCCCTATCGAGGGTCTGGTTGAACGAAGTTTCCTCGGCCTTGATGATGTTTTCAATTTTGTTCTGGTGCTCCAGAAGCTCGGGAAAGACGTCTCCCATCTGGTTGGCCAAGACCGGAACCAGTTTGTACAAAAAGGGATCCTGCAGACCCAGCTTGCGACCGTAGCGGGAGGCTCGTCGAAGCAGGCGGCGCACCACGTAGCCCCGCCCGTCGCTGGAAGGAATGGCCCCGTCGGCGATGGAGAACGAGATCATCCGAATGTGGTCGGCGCAAACCCTCAGGGCGATCGACTGCTCATCGGAAGACTGGCCGGGGGTGTAGGTCGCTCCAGAGAGTTTGCTGAGCTCGCGGATGACCGGCTGAAACACCTCGGTGTCATAGTTGGAGATGACGCCGTCGAATCTTTTCCCACCATCGGTGCACTCCACCACCGCGCAGGCCCGCTCAAAGCCCATCCCGGTATCCACGTGTTTAGCCGGAAGCTCCCGCAAACTGCCGTCGGCTTCGGCATTGAACTGGATGAAAACCAGGTTCCAGATCTCGATGACCAGGGGGGAGTCTTTGTTGACCATGCCTTTGCCACTGGCATCGGGGGTGAGATCCATGTGGATCTCCGAGCAGGGACCACAGGGGCCGGTGTCTCCCATCATCCAGAAGTTGTCCTTCCGGTCACAACGCAAAATGTGGCTGGGGTCGATGTCGGTGCAACTCTTCCAGAGTTGCTCGGCCTCTTCGTCAGCCGGGACTTGCTCGTCACCTCCGAAGACAGTGGCGTACAAACGCTCTTTGGGGAGTTTCCAGACCCTGGTTAGAAGCTCCCAGGCCCATTCGATGGCCTCTTTCTTGTAGTAGTCGCCGAACGACCAGTTGCCCAACATCTCAAAAAAGGTGTGGTGGTAAGTGTCGTGGCCGGTCTCTTCCAAATCGTTGTGTTTACCGGAGACCCGGATGCACTTCTGGGTGTCGGCGATCCTTCGCGATGAAGGCTGGGCCAGACCCAGGAAATAAGGCTTGAACTGGTTCATTCCGGCGTTGGTGAAAAGAAGGGTGGGATCATCGAGAGGCACCACCGGCGCACTGGGCACGATCTTGTGACCCTTGGATTCGAAAAAATCAAAAAATGATTGGCGTAATTCAGCGGCTTTCATGCCGGGCGTTTCTCCTGGCACCCGGCTTCTCCTACTGCATTAGAGGGCCTAATCGGGATAGCGCCTGCCCAGCACTTGCAGGAACGCATCGACCAGAAACGGGTCGAAGTGACTTCCCCGACCCTCGGAAAGGATCGAAGTCACCTTCTTCACTTCCATGCCCCTTTTGTAGGGTCTTTCAGCGGCCAGGGCGTCGAACACGTCGGCCACGCTGATGATCCGGGCGGCCAGCGGAATGCTTTCTCCCACCAGTCCATCGGGGTAGCCCTTGCCATCCCATCTCTCGTGGTGCCCTCGGATGGTCGGGCAGAGATAGCGTAGCGAAGCGATAGGGCGGACTATCTCTTCACCCCAGATGGGGTGCATCTTCATGATTTCGTATTCTTCAGGAGTGAGTTTACCGGGTTTATAAAGGATCTCAGGAGGGATCTTGACCTTGCCTATATCGTGCAAGAGGCCGGCCCGGAGCATGTCCTGTCCCTGCAGAAAGTCGCTAAACTCTTCGAGTCTATCCCCGGCTTTGGGGCTTCCTTGGAGCAGCATGTCGAACTCGCCCAGATCTCGGAGCATGGTGCCGAACTTGATCTCTTTGCGGGTTTGCTTGTCGCGTATGCCCACCTCGTCGGCCAGTTCCAGGGCCAGGTCCAGGACCCGGGTGGAGTGCTTGTAGGTAAACTCTCCGCCCAGTCGCAGGATCAGTCCCAAGGAGGTGACGGCCGTCTCTTCATCCAGGTTTTCAACCTCTTCTTCGTCGTAGAGATCCTTTAAGAGACTTCCGATCGCTGCCCCCGCGACTCGCGTGCTCATGTCCGTGCGCGCGGAAGCCAGCGCGGGCTGTGCGCTACTGCTCAGGTTGATGGGGTTTCCCATGCTTTGCCCGCCCTGGCCGCCCCGGGTGAGTTGGAGGCGGGCTCGGTGGGCGAACATTCGCTGAGCGGTGCTCCGTTGAACCCCCTTGGCAGAATTCCAGTTGAGCCGGATGGGACCCGAATCTTTCTTTTCTCCCTCGTGGCATTCATCGAGGAAGCTATTGTGAACTGGCATTTGCGAGGAAACCTGGCGTTTCTTAAGGCCGCTGCTCACCTGGGCGATCGATTGACTGAACACGGGCTGGCGGGCCAGCGCGGTTTCAGCGGCCCGACCCGGTCTACCGGCGGCATCGGAAGAGCGCATGTTGGAGCTACTCTGGGAAGAGCCCAGAAAGCTGCCAGGGGTGGCCTGACCCTGGGGGGAACCGGGTCGGCGGAGAAGCTGGGGCCCTCGCTGGGGTTGGGGCGCCGCCTGGGGCTGCGCTTTAGGCTGTGCTTGGGTGGGGTTTTGTGCTCTGCTCTGGGGCGCATCCGGCTGAGGGGTTGACTTGGGTTGGCTGAACAGGCTTTTGGAGGCCGTACTACCCGGCTTTCGCCCCAGGACAGAACCGCTGCTGCTGCTCTGGGCCGGGGTGCGTCGGGTCGTTTCCTTTTGCACCCGGGGACCCTCAAATCGCTGCTGAGACTCTGCTCTGGCCTCTTTTCTGGCAGATTCTTGAGCTGGAGCTTTTTGCTGTGGCGGTTGCTCTGGAGCTGGCTTACTAGCTGGTGGCTTCGGGGCTTCCCTAGGAGTGGGTGAAGCCTTAGGTTGAGCTTGGGGCTGGGAACGGGGAGCAGCCTCAGCCTGCGCTTGGGGAAGCTTGCCACCCGGCGGCTTGGGTGTATTGCGATCGGAGGCCGGAGACGGTTTGGGGCCTTGACTCGGCGAGTTGGGCTTTTGCTGGGTTGTTTTCTGCTCTGGGGAAGCCGAACGATAAAGGGAAGAGTTCGCCGATTTGTCCGGCTTTCTCGCCGACTCTTTGAATCGGGCCCGCAGATTTTTCAGGGTTTCCGGAGTCGGAGCATCACCCTCGTCAAGAAGGGCCATCCGATTCTGGGGTAACTCTCCGTCCGGGGCATCCGTGGAAGAGCGGTTAAACAACTTCCATGTGGTTTCCAGTTTAGAAAGGAAATGGTTGAGTTTCTCCCGGGTTCCGGTCTGCCCGCTGGAGCGCAAGTGGGCCTCTGCGACCTGGGCGTCAGAGGGCGTGGCGTTCTTGGCGGTGGCTTTCCCGGTACTGCTCGGGCGCTGACTACCCAGATTGGGTTGGTTGGCGCGGATAAAGGGGTCACTCACTTGCAGATGTTATCACGCGCGAATCAAGATCGACAAGACAATGGTAGAAGTTTGGTCCTTCTCTCTGGTGTGCTCGTGCCATTTGGGGGGGTCGGGTGCATGCCGTGCCGAGTCGCATGATCATGCGGCGCCAGGCCGCATGCTTCGGCGTGCTGCGAACTTGCGCTGCGCAAGCCCAATGCATGCCGTGCCGAGTCGCATGATCATGCGTCGCTGGGCCGCATGCTCTGTTGCCGCACCCCCCGAGCGGTGCGGCCTGGCCTTAGTAGGGCTCAAGCTCGGTGTAAGTCCCATCAGGATTGATGACGGCGGGGTTCTGATTTTCCATCGGTACCCAATAGCCCTGACCGGTGTTGGGGTCGTTGTACTGATACTCGTTGTAGATGGCGTGAGTATTGCGTTGGTGCTGTTCGTAGTTGGCCTGTTGTTCGGCCGACCAGGCGGCGTTGCGAGCATCAGCCTGAGCCTGCATGTTGGCCATATTTTGGTTGTGGCGAGCGGTTCTAGCCTCACCCTGGGCCCGGATAGAGTCCATGTTGGCCTGATGAGCCTGCCGGCCTTCAGGGGTGCCTGCTTTCCAGCTTTGGTAAGCGACATATTCGGCCAGCTTGGCCTGAATTTGGTCGGCTGGGCGCATATCGCGCGTATCTGAGCGGTAGTTGTATTCGTTGAGCAGGGCGCTGATCTCTTGGCGGCCCGCTTCGCTCTCGAAAGAGGACGGATCCGAAAGAATCCCCTGCAGTTGAGCGATCATCAACTGATGCATTTGGTACTCAGCCTGGCAGAGCTGCAGGTTCTGCAGATCGCCTATCTGCCGGGCCATCCCAATCATGTTTTGACTCAAGGAGAGTCGCTGTTGAGCAACACCAAGAGCCATTTCTGTTGTCATTCGGGCTAATTCGGGCAGCCTGGGATCTGCTTGACTCTGGGGCGGTGGAGCGTAGCTTGAACCATCGTCCTGAAAATCCGGCTGCTCGTACTCAGACTCGTATTCGTACGCGGCCTCCGCCTCCGCGACCACGGGCTCCGAGTTGACCGGTACGGCTTGAGAATAAGTCGCTTCCGTTGGGCTCGGAGTCGCGGCAACTATGCTCTGTTCCACCGTGTCCGATTTACATCCGACCGCCATCAAAATAAAAAGCACTATTAAAAATCTTTTCATGTATCGTCGCCTCAAATCAATTTTACCGAGTCTAGCTTCAGTACGACTCACATACTGTGATATGCATCACATGCGCAGGGTTGGTGGTTTGAGATTTCATTTCAAAAGAAAAAGCCCTCGAATTATCTCGAGAGCCGACCAAGAAGTGTGCTTACTGGATGTATCCCACGGATCTGTCGAACGTCTAGTGGTTGCGAGAGATTTTTTTTGCGAAGGCTTGATTACGCTAAGCTTACGCGAAAGCGTGGCGGCCGGTTGCAGTTCTGTTTGGGAGCATTCCAATTTTCATGCAGGCGCAAATGCCTACCAGTACTTGAGTTGAACGGTGTGGAAATTTTTCTCCCCAGGCCAGGCAAACCCGAGGATCCAGGCTCTCACCCTCAAACACCTCTTCAGGAGCCATCCAGAGCCTCTCTACGGCACCCCTTCAATCTTTTGAAAACTTCTGTCATCAGCCTCTTTTGAGCCCCCTTAAATCATCTCTGAAAAATCTTTTAAACGGCTTGGTTGTGCGGTTTCTTTGCTGTCTATTTTTTGACTACAATGACCCATGTGGGTTAAAATGGGGTATGAAATCGAACATCACTAACCCCGCCTATTTCCGCCTGGACATGCTGCTGACTCTGGGGGTGTCACAGGTTCATGAGTTTGCCCGCAGAGCCACCGCCACTCTGACCACTTATCGCCTGATCCTGGGTCGCTGCTTGCTAGCCATGCGGGAGTCGAAAGGGTTCAAGAAGTTCGGCTGCTCTTCGGAGATCCACTACGCCACCGTCAAATTGGGAATGAACAAGCGGGCGGCGCGGGAGTGTCGCCGGGTGGCCCGGAGCCTTCTGTCTCTACCCAAACTAACGTGGGCTGCCGAAAACGGCCTGATCGACTGGAGCATGTTGCGGGAGATCGTTCGCAAGGCCGTGGTTGAGACCGAAGGCTACTGGTTGAAGCTGGCCAAAGAGCTCGACTGCGATCAGATTGAAAGGCTAGTGAGCCAGACCCCAAAGGGTGGCGTGCCCGGTGATGTGTTCGAAGAGCCAGAACAGCCGACCAGCGAACTGCGCTGCAAGCTTTCCGAGGAAGTGCTGGCCATGCTGGACCACGCCCGACGACTCCACTCCGTAGAGCAAGGCGAAGCGGTGACCACCGCCCAGGTGCTGGAGTTTGCTCTGGTCTCTTATATCACCAACCAACCGCTCGATCAGGAGTCGTTGGAGAAGGTGCGACAGGAGATGGATAAGGACTTACAGGCGGAAAGAGCAAGAGCGATTCCGTTGGTAGCGGCGGCGCGCGAGGTGGCCGTGGAGATGGGACTTTTAGCCGACCCCGATGTCGATGAAACGACCCTTCCGGGCCAAAACTCACCCGCGGAAGACTGCGCGGAAGTTCTCGCTCAGGCTCTCGGTACCGAGCCGAGTTTGGAGGTCGTGCAAGAGACGAAAGAGGCACTCGCCCAAAACACCCGCAGAGGCCATTTTGATGCCACCAGTCTGGAACTATCCAGGGTCGTTGGGCCTGTACTGGTCGAAACTCTGCAGCGGCGCCGACCCCCGGCCATCTCCAACAAACGCATCTGTTTCAACCC
>Ga0172382_10014464_pt1 | contig 10040 bp, 5 predicted proteins | sample Leawel138RmetaG_FD_122245 | JGI IMG/M metagenome (GOLD analysis project Ga0172382, IMG submission 122245) | Leachate microbial communities from a municipal landfill in Southern Ontario, Canada - Leachate well 138R metaG | ecosystem: Engineered > Solid waste > Landfill > Unclassified | place... | reverse complement strand
GGTACAGATATTCCGGGCAGCACATTCATTGTCAGTATCGACAGCGCATCGCAGATTACCCTTTCCAAGAATGCCAGCAACAGTGGTACTGCCGCTCTGACCTTTGCCAGCGGCAGCCCGACCGGAACCGCGCCTATAACGGCCAAGACAAACGGAACCCTGGCTGGCGATGGGGTTCTGGGGACTGTCACGATCGCCTCGGGCGGTCGTCTGGATCCCGGCAGGGCAGCGGGCGAAGTCGGTACCTTTGTGGCTGCTGCTGGCGTAACCTTCCAGGAAGGCTCTGTCCTGCATATTGACCTGGCCGGCGCAAACGCCGACCTGCTCGACTGCCGCGGTGATCTGTTGCTGGCGGGAGAGATTGAAGTCGCCGCCGTCAACGGTTACGAGCTGCCGCGTGAAGGCCAATGGCTGATAGCCATGGCTACAGGAGACATTACGGGAACGATGGATGCCGCCGATGGGTTCAGTGTCAAGATTGTGGACAACCAAGTCTGGCTCAGATGTTCACCCGGCGGCACGGTCCTGATCGTACGTTAATCCCTGTCAATAACTGCCGTCGCCCGCACCCGCGGGTTACTGTCTCACTCTGTTCGTTGCGTTGACAGCGCAACGTCCTCCAATGTTGCGTCCCTTTTGCGGCTATATTGGCCTCTTCCCGGCGGCCGTGAGGACAATCGCAATGCGATAATTTTTGCAGTCACTGCCAAACATTACCTGAATTGGCATAAAAGGTGCTGTCATATAGTTCGACTGAAAAATGACGTCTTTTTCAGTTGTTCGACCCGTACTCAAAGTGGAGTTGTAAATTTTCTGCAAAGTATTGGATGTTGTCGGATGAGCTTGGACAAAGGATTAAAGCAAGGAGATTACGCTTTCATGCAAATCAGTAAAACCATGCACAACTTCAAACTGTTCCTTGCGATCTTTCTGGCTCTGATAGTTGGCAATCTCTGCGCCGATGATGCCTATTACGGATTCATCCACGAGAAATCTCTGGAAATGCGCCATGAAGATGAAGCACTACTTAAACTAACCCCCGCCTATTGGGAGCCCAATTGGAAATGGACTGGTATTTACGCCAAAAATAACCGTAAAGAAGGCGAAGCGGGAATCATCGGAACTATTGGCAAGGCAAATCCGACAACCGATCTGAAATTCGAGTTGCGGATAAACCCCACAGGAAAACGCACGCTCGAAATCAACAGCACGTTTACGTCCGACCAGGATGCTGAATCCACACAAGGGGCGATCAATCTGGTTTTTGGACCCTCTGTGTCTCAGACAGTTGTCAGCATGGCCGACGGTTCCAGTAAAACCATTGTCGGCAGCTACGGTCTGAATGTTCTGGGCGAAAACGTCACTTGCATGATTTTTCTGAATGATGAAAAAGAAGAGTTGATGCGCTTTGTCTTTGAAAAACCCACCCGGGTTGATACTGACAAAACCGCCAGGATTGTCGTCGTTTCCGGAAAGTATCTGGGGGATACGCCTTACACCGTCAACTTCAAGGTTGAATTCTCGAAAGACATCGTTTTCTATCCGAATGCCGAGAGTGTGCCGTTTGAAGAAGGTTTCGACAAATGGTTCGTCTGGCAGCCTCATGGCAAGGTTGAGGACGGCAACCCGTTGGCAATGAACGACTGGGTTGAGAAACCGGCCGGTCTCCATGGGCGGATTCGGCGCCTGGACGACAAACTGATGCTTGGAGACCAACCAATCAAACTCTGGGGGATCAATCTCAATTTTACTGAAGGTTGTGCGCCGGTCAAAGACCTGGCGGACAAGCGAGCCACGTTTTATCCGCGCTACGGCATAAACGCTATCCGGTTACTAAAATATGCCGATGAGCCCGGATGGGGCGGAATCCAGTCCAAGACCAGTTTTACACAATTCAATCCCGATTTGCTTGACCGGATGGACTACCAGATCGCCAAATTAAAGGAACAGGGCATCTACTTTGAAATTGCGGCGCATGCCGGCGCGACACCGGTGGGTCCGGACGATATCGAGGTGATTCCCTATCTTGAGGAATTCGGACCTTTCAACAAGGCGCAACGTATTCGCGTCCCGCAGTCCGGCATTTTTTACAGCAAGGAAGTTCAAGATCTGCAGATTGCGCACTATGTCAACCTGCTCAAACACCGCAACCCCTATACCGGGTTAACTTATGCCGAAGATCCGGTGATTGCCTTTCTGGAAATAGTCAACGAACAGAGTAGTCTCTGGTACACAACCATGGAGCCCCTGAAGCTGAGCCCAACACTCCGGGAGCGCACCGGAAAACGCTTTTGCAACTGGCTGCGTGAAAAATACAAAACACACGAAGGGCTTATTGCGGCCTGGGGCGAAAAGTCGCTTAATTCGTTTGGTCATGAAGGCTTTGCGACTTCCGGTGAGCATCTGGATGCCAATAATATTCTGCCAATCGGCAATCCCTGGTTCTGGGATCCGGATAACCTCAACAGCTCACAGGCTTTCCGGCGCCAACGCCTGCTCGATACCATGGTTTTCCTGACAATGTTGCAGGATGAGTGCTACGAGCGTATCGCCAAGGCAATTCGCGAAGCCGGTTACGATGGCGAATTGACGGCTTCCAACTGGCAGGCGGGAAGAGCTTTCAGCCATTTCATGAACCTGTATTCGGATTATCAGATCGGCACCATTGACCGTCACAACTATTTTGGCGGATATGGGCGTTCAATGTTGCCCCGGCCGGGACTGGGGTTATTTGGTTCCGGCCTGCAACAGGTTGTCAACCGGCCTTTCATGTTCTCCGAATGGATTCACGTCAAGCCCAACGAATTCGGTGTCGAAGGCCCGGCGGTTCTGGGTGCCTATGGCATGGGTCTGCAGGGGTGGGATGCCTCTTTCGTTTTTCAAAATAGCGACAAGGGCGAGTTCATGCCGGTGATCTCCCGGGAATACTGGGAAGTTATGGCACCCCAGATCATGGGAGTTTTCCCTGCCGTGTCACGTCAGGTACTGCGGGGTGATGTCCGGGAATCGGACGTTTCGGCTATCCGTAAAGTCCATGTGCCATCGCTTGCTGAGGGGATCATCGGTTTTTCTGATATTTACTCTTTTAAAGGTGATGTCAAGGATTTTGAAGGCAGCAAAATTCCGTCTGCGGCACTGGCAGTGGCGCGCTGCTCGATCGAGTTCACCGACAAGTTTGAAGAAACCCGCGAATTCGATATGGAGGCGTATCGCGACGGGCAAACCTACGTCTCGACCACCGACCAGTTGCGCTGGACTACGGGCGAAGGTGAAGCCTCGGGATTTGTGACGATTGATACGGAAGCCACGCAGGCCGTCGTCGGATTTGCTGCGGGGCAGGACCTCAAGCTGAGTCGCGCCCGCATCGCCCCGGCAGCCAATTTTGGCGCGATTTACCTGACGACTTCGCGCCCGGGCAAGACCCTCGACAATGCCGAATCCATTCTGGTGGTCAGCATGGGACGCGCCCGCAATAGCGGTGCCAAGTCAATCGGGACTACGCTGATTGAGAGCGGCAAAGCACCGATACGTCTCGAACCGATCAAAGCCGAGATTACGCTGGTGCGCCAGGGCAACCCGACCATCTGGGTGCTGGATCACGACGGCAACCGCACCGAGCGCAAAGTTCCCTTCCACAACGGCACCTTCGTCATAGACGGTGCCGAGTACCAAACCCCCTACTACGAGGTCAGCTATACTGACTAAATTACCGCCAGAGCCCGGCTACAGTCAGACTCTGTAACAACCACCCTCCCAAGAGTTTATCTTCACAACACAGAAAGTCCCAACCATGAAATCCTGTCTTGGCTTTGCTCTGCTGATTTCACTGGCTCTGACCAGTTCCAATATAACCGCCGGCGACAATTATGTCGGATTTGTCAGTCAAAATACTTTGGGTATCCGCGATGGCGAACTGCCATTACTAAACTGTGTCCCCATGTACTGGGATCCAGGCTGGGGATGGGTCGTCCTGCGGGCAGAGAATTCAACCGACGGCAATGTGGCGGTTGTCGAAAGTACGGCTGGTCAAAACAGGCCGGCTCAGGTCAAGATCGCCTTGCGGGTCGCACCAGTCACCCTGCGTTCACTTGAATACACGGCTGTGCTGACTGCCAGTCAGGATACAGAGTGTACCATGGGAATCATTGCTTTTGATCCCGGCCCGGCAATCAAAAAGAGCGTGGTCGAGTTTGCCGACGGCAGCAACCGTACGGTCGAAGGCGCATATGGGAAAGACGGACTGGGAGAAAATATCACGGCCGTGGCACTGCACCGGGAAACGGGCGAAGCAGTCCGCCTGGTCTTTGACAAGCCCGCCAAAATCGCATCGGATCGGGGCGGCCGGATTGTAATGGCCGAAGGCCACTACAAGGGCAATGAACCAAAGGAAGTAAAGTTTTCGATCCACCTCGATCGCGATCTGACCTTCTACCCCTCACCAGTCGAAATTCCTTTTGAGGAGGGGTTCGAAAATTGGTACGTCTGGAAACCGGAAGGAGCCTACGGCGAAAACAACCCCCTCTCCATGGCCGATTGGGCTGAAAAACCGGCCGGTCAGCATGGACGCATCCGGCGCGAGGGCGACAAGCTGTTGCTGGGAGACAAGCCGATCAAGCTCTGGGGCATCAACCTCTGCTATGCCGGCGGCTGCGCACCGAGCAATAAACTTGCCGACAAACGAGCCGCATTTTATGCCCATCACGGGGTCAATGCCGTGCGCCTCCACAAATATGCCGAAGGAACAATCTGGTCCGGCATCCAGTCAGAAGACAGTTTTGTCAATTTCAACCCCGTAGTACTCGACAAGATGGACTACCAGATCGCCAAGTTCTGCGAATATGGCATCTATATCAAATTGTCAGCCCACTTTGGTACTGCCAGTCTGGGGCGCGGAGACCTTCCGGCAATTCCCTATCTCGAGGAGTTTGGCAAATTCGGCAGCGATGCCAATGCGCGCGTGATCGTGCCTGCCGGTTGTACATATTTCAGCCGCGAGGCGCAGGACATCCAGATCGCCCACTACGTCAACCTGCTCAAACACCGCAATCCCTACAGGGACCTAACCTATGCCGAAGATCCGGCGATTGCGTTCATCGAAATCCTCAACGAACAGAGTGCGCTCTTCTTTTCCGTGATACCTGCCCTCAAGAGTAGCCCGACCCTCACCAAACGCGTCGGTGAGGAGTTCTGCTCTTGGCTGCGCGAAAAGTATGGCGATCATGAAGGGCTGCTCAAAGCCTGGGGTCCTGAGGCTTTAAACTCGTTCGGCCTGGAAGGCTTTGCGACCTCTGGTGAACATCTGGATGCCAACAACATCCTGCCGATTGGCAACCCCTGGTTCTGGGACATTGTCAACCTCGACGGTTCGCAAGCCTACCGGCGTCAGCGTTTGCTGGACTCGATGACCTTTCTGACGATGCTGCAGGACGACTTCTATGCCCGCTTCGTCAAAGCCATCCACGAGGAAACAGACTACAAGGGCGAGATCATTGCCTCCAACTGGCAGGCCGGCAACACTTGCAGCCATTTTATGAATCTGCACTCCGACTACCTCGTCGGCACGATCGACCGCCACAACTACTTCTACGTGGTGGGCAGGTCAATGATGCCCAACCCCGGCAGCGGACTGCTGGGCACAGGCCTGCAGCAGGTTGCCGACCGACCCTTCATGATTTCCGAATGGGTGCATGTCAAACCCAACGAGTATGGCATCGAAGGTCCGGCCACCATTGGTGCCTACGGCATGGGTCTGCAAGGCTGGGATGCTTCCTTTGCTTTCCACAATGAAGACTCCGGCACCTACCTGCCCTACCTCTGGCGTTCGAAATGGGAGGTCACGACACCGCAGATTTTTGGTATCTTCCCTGCGGTTGCACGCCATGTCTTGCGCGGCGACATCCAGGAATCCGAATTGCAGGCCATACGCAAAGTCCATGTGCCGTCCCTGAGCGAAGGCAGGCTGGGGTTTGATAACAGTGTTGACCATGTCGGTGATGTCAAGGAGTTAGGCGGTCGTCAGTTGCCGGCAGCGGCACTGGCCGTTGCACGCTGTCCGATTGTTTTTACAGACGAGTTTGAAGAAATGCCTGAGTTTGACCTGACACCATTCCTGAAAGGCGACACTTATGAATCTTCGACCGGCCAACTTCGCTGGACGGCCGGCGATACAAAATCCAGCGGATTCTTCACCATTGATACTCCGGCCACCCAGGCGGTTGTCGGCTTTGCGGCAGGCCAGCCAGCCAGGCTGAGCCAGGCAACTATCACCACGGCCACCAAATTTGCCGCAGTTTATGTTACGCCTGCCCGGCCGAAGCAGAACTTGTCGGAAGCCGATTCGCTGGTCGTTGTAGCTCTGGCACGCGCTCGTAACAGTGGCAGAAAAGTCATTGGTGAAACAGTCGCCATTGAAGGCACGGCGCCCATTCTCATTGAGCCGGTCAAGGCCACCATCAGCCTGAACCGCCCGGGTACGCCGATTGTCCGCCTGCTTGATCACGACGGCAACCGCACCGACAAAACGCTGCCGGTCACCAATGGCACCTTCACGATCGACGGAGCCAGGGATCAGACCCCCTACTACGAGATCAGCTACGCTGACTGATTTTTGTCACTTCCGGATCAGACCTGCCATCAATTGCAGCTTTCAAAACCGATAGCGATGCCGACCCCGACCCTGACAATCGATTATGATTGCTGAATCAGTGTTGCTGAATCAGTGTTGCTGAATCAGTTGACATTGCAACCGCTCTGGCCTAGCCTGCCGGGAGTAAGCCGTACATGTTGCTGATCCTTTTATGAATAGATTGCCACCCAAAGACCCCGCGACCCAGCAAGTCGATCTCTGCCAGCGCTTGCGCGAGGCCATCATTCTCGGCCACCTGCAAGGCGGACAACGTCTCACGGAAAAGTTCGTCAGCGAGGAAATGGGGGTCAAGCGGGGCCCGGCCCGTGAAAGCCTCCTGATCCTCGAAGGTCAGGGACTGATCCGTAAAGTGCCGTCGCTGGGTTACTTTGTCGAAAGCTACTCAGAAGAAGACATCCACGATGCCTGTGAAGTAAGACTCACGATCGAAACTCAGGCCATCCGACGCGCTGCGGCGCGCATTGAACGCGAAAACCTGATCCGGCTCGAGCTTCTCTGTCAGGAAGAACAAGTCGCCAACCAGCGTGATGACCGCGCTTCGAGAGTCAGAATCGATCTGGAATTCCACCGGGAAATCGTCCGGGCATCAGGCAGCGGCATTCTCGAACAGAGCTATGCCACTCTCGCCCGCCCCATCTACACCATCCTTTCAGATTGCAGGCTAAAGGGCGAAATCGTCGCCCAGCAACACCGCAACATCCTGGATGCCCTGCGGGCACGCAACGAAACACTGGCCGTAGAACTGTTGATCGAACACATCAAATCCTGCCAAGACACCCCCTGAGCCATCTTCCCCTGCGGAGCGGGACAAGATTTACAGGATGCTGAAAATACTGGTTACCAGACGGCCGTTCTTCATTCAAAAACGCCGAACTGTACCAGCATAACCACGATCAGCAGCACGGGGGCGATGTAGCGCATGATGAATGCCCAGGCAGGGTACTGGCGGAAGGGCCAGGCGCCGTGGTTGGCGATTTCTGCGCCCATTTTGGACGGACCCTGCACCCAGCCGACAAAGATACACATCAGCAGACCCCCGATCGGCATCAGGATGTTGTCGGTCAGAAAACAGGCTGCATCGAGGAAGTTGCGACCGCCGAACATGATCGGTTTCCACTCGGCAATCAGGCCGCTCGAAAGCGCACTCGGGATGCCGAGCAGGAAAACAGTGCCACCGACGAGCACCAGCGAAAGTAAACGGCTCCAGTGTAGCTCGTCGATCGTGTAGGAAATGACACACTCCAGCAGCGACACGGCCGAGGTGACAGCGGCAAAAGCCAGCACGATAAAAAACAGAATGGCGATCAGACGTCCGCCCGCCGGCATGGCCGAAAAGACATCCGGCAGGGTCACAAAGACCAGACTCGGGCCGGCCGTGGGGTCTTTGCCGAAGGCGAAGACGGTCGGCAGAATGGCCAACCCGGCCAGCAGGGCACAGAAGGTGTCGAGCGAAGGCACGATGACGGCTTTGCGCACCAGCCGGGCATTGCGGCCGAGGTAGCTGCCATAGGTGATCATAATGCCCATGCCGAGGCTGAGGGAGAAGAAAACCTGTCCCAGAGCGGCCGAGATCGATTTGAGCGAGAACTGGCTGGCCCGCGGATCGAACATGAAACGCAGCCCTTCACCGGCACCCGGCAGAGTTACCGCACGGATCACAATCAGCAGCAAAAGCAGAAACAATGTCGGCATCATCAGCCGCGAGGCACGCTCAATGCCGGCACTGACGCCGCCGAGACAGATAACAACCGCCCAGAGGAGGAATACCCCGTGCCAGAGAATCGGCGAACCGGCCGAAGCGGTGAATTCGCCAAAATCCGGTGCCACGCCTTGAAAGGTGTAGTCCACCAGATAACGCATTACCCAGCCGCCGATAACACTGTAATACGAGAGAATGATAAAGGCCGCCAGCACTCCCATGGCACCGATCGGGGTAGCCCAGCGATTCTGGGCGGCGAAGGCTCCCACAGGATTTTTATTGGCGGCGCGTCCGAGTGCCATTTCGCCGAGCATGACCGGCATGCCCATAATGACGATAAAAACGAGATAGGCCAGCAGAAACCAGACACCGCCGTTACGCCCCATCAGGTAAGGAAATTTCCAGATGTTGCCGAGCCCGATGGCCGATCCGGCCGCCGCCAGGATGAAGCCCATGGACGAACCCCACTCGCCGCGATTTTTTTTGCTGCTCATTTATCCGTCTCTGAAGTAGTCTGGTTCTGACGCGGCGGCTTGAGGATCAACTGGACATGACAGGGGCTGCCCTGCTCGAAGACCCGCTGGGGGGCTTCGCTGGCAAAGAGCAATTCATCATCGACCATAATCTGCGCCGTGATAAAGTACTGACTGCCCGCACGGTAGTCATCCGCCGGCAGTTCCAGCTCAAACTCGATCGGCACCTGACCGGGGCGCTGAATTGTTTTAGCCAGCAGCTCTTTCAACTCGCCCGCACTTTTGTCGCGTGAGCCCAGAGAAAGATGCACCACTGCCGAAGGCGGCAGGGCGATGCGCTGGAGATACGTCACCGTCCCCTGCAATACCCCCGCTTCCGGAGCCGGTTGTGCGGCGAGAGTTGGAACGAGTTCTGACTGCTGTTTTTTGGCAGAGAAGAGACAACCTGTCTGCAGCAACAGAGTCAAAAAAAGCGACAACGACAACAATCCCGACAGCGATTGCCAGCGGCGGAAAGCCGACCAGGTTGAGTCGGGGCGACTTGAGCCGTCGGTCAGCCCAGGGCGCATCAGGTTCTGTTTCATTTGGCTCACTCCTGACGGTTGAAATTGAGCACAGTCGATTTTGACAATCTGTGCTGTCGCCTCAGAGTGCCGCAATGTAGCGTTCGGCTTCCAGCGCGGCGGCGCAACCGGTACCGGCTGCGGTCACGGCTTGTTTGTAGTGACGGTCGGCTACATCGCCCGCCGCAAAGACGCCCGGAATGTTAGTACGGCAGTGGCGGTCGGCATTGATGAAGCCTTCTTCATCGCAATCCAGCAGATCCCTGAAGGCGCCGGTATTGGGGTCGTGCCCGATGGCGATGAAAAGCCCCGTCACGGGCAGATCGGAGAGTGCACCAGTCACGGTATCCCTGAGCCTGATGCCGCTGACACCGGCATCGTCGCTCAGCACCTCCTCGACCACGCTGTTCCAACTGACGACGATCCTGGGGTTGCTGAGCACGCGCTCGGCCATGACCTTCGAGGCACGCAGGGCATCGCGGCGGTGAATGACGGTGACCTTGCTGCAGAAGCGCGTCAGAAAAATCGCCTCTTCCATGGCCGTATCGCCGCCGCCGACGACGGCGACTTCCTGATTGCGGTAAAAGGCGCCATCGCAGGTGGCACAGGCCGAAACGCCGCGGCCGATCAGGGCCTGTTCCGAAGGCAACCCCAGATAG
>Ga0172382_10014463_pt1 | contig 10040 bp, 7 predicted proteins | sample Leawel138RmetaG_FD_122245 | JGI IMG/M metagenome (GOLD analysis project Ga0172382, IMG submission 122245) | Leachate microbial communities from a municipal landfill in Southern Ontario, Canada - Leachate well 138R metaG | ecosystem: Engineered > Solid waste > Landfill > Unclassified | place... | reverse complement strand
ATTTATCCAACTACCATTTTGTTTACACTGGTCAGTTTCCTGATTGTTTGGGTACTGGGTATCTGGAAAATCCAGCGGGAGTTTACTGCGGTAGAAACCGAGGTGGTGGCTTCCTGGTTCCAGATCCTCAACTCCTTCTTTATCATTACGCTGGCGACCCTGTTCAGTAAGATTTGGGAGAAAGTATGGAATCCTACCGGTCCGGTCAAATTTGCGCTGGGGCTGTTCCTGCTGGGTGTAGGGTTTGCGGTTCTGGCTTATGGAAGCAAGGACATCCCCCAGGGGGCAATGACCGCTTCTGTCAGCATGATCTGGCTGATTATGGCTTATTTCTTCCATACAACCGGAGAATTGTGCTTGTCCCCGGTAGGCTTGTCTTATGTAAGTAAATTGTCGCCAAAGAAATTCATTGGCCTTATCTTTGGGTTGTGGTTTGCTTCTTCGGCCATTGCCAATATTGTGGGAGGCCAATTGGGGGGATTGATCGACAAGATCAGTGCAACCTATTCCATTGCTCACTTCTTTGCTATTTTTGCCGTAGTTCCTGCAGTGGCAGGTTTGATACTGCTTATTTTATCTCCGATGTTAAAGAAAATGATGCATGGAATCCATTAATCTTTTGAAAATAAAAAGTGGCAGATAGTATTGTCATTATTCCGACATACAACGAAAAGGAAAATATTGAAGCAATCATCCGGAAGGTTTTTAGCCTTTCGGATGGTTTTCACATATTGATCGTAGATGATGGCTCCCCGGATGGGACTGCTACTATTGTCCGGTCCCTGCAACAGGAGTATGTTGGACGGTTATTTTTGGAGGAACGAAAAGGGAAACTGGGTCTGGGAACGGCCTATATCCATGGTTTCAAATGGTGCCTTGCCCGCGATTACGAATATATTTTCGAAATGGATGCGGACTTTTCGCACAATCCCGAAGATCTTCCACGGTTGCGGCAGGCCTGTGCGGAGGGTGCGGATGTTTCGGTAGGTTCCCGGTACATCACCGGAGTCAATGTAGTCAATTGGCCCATGAGCCGGGTGCTGATGTCCTATTTTGCATCGGCTTATGTACGCTGGATCACCGGAATGAAAATTCGGGATACCACGGCCGGATTCGTCTGTTACAGGCGTAAGGTGCTGGAAAGAATCCGCTTGGATAAGATTCGTTTTGTGGGTTATGCCTTTCAGATCGAAATGAAATATACCGCTTTGCTGCATGGCTTTTCGGTTGTTGAAGTACCGATCATATTTACCGATCGTACGGCAGGTACTTCCAAGATGAGTACAAAAATATTCAGAGAGGCATTTTTGGGAGTGATCCAGTTGAAAATAAATTCCTGGTTCCGCAAGTACAATTGAAAGAAATACAATTGAAAGAAGGGTGGTTATGAACGAAAATTTGGATCCGAACGCAGAAAGGCTCAGTTCTGCAGAACGTGAAATCGAAAAGGTTTTGCGTCCCCAGGTTTTTGAAGATTTTACCGGACAGGAAAAAGTCATTGAAAATCTGAGGGTTTTCGTGCAGGCAGCCAAGCAGAGAAACGAGGCGCTGGATCATGTGTTGTTGCATGGCCCCCCAGGCCTCGGCAAGACCACGCTCTCCAATATTATCGCCAATGAGATGAGTGTGGGAATAAAAATAACTTCTGGGCCGGTATTGGACAAACCTGGAGACCTTGCGGGTTTGTTGACCAACCTGGAAGAAGGCGACATTCTCTTTATTGATGAAATCCATAGACTGAGCCCTTTGGTTGAAGAATACCTGTATTCGGCCATGGAGGATTTCCGCATTGATATCATGCTGGAAACCGGTCCCAATGCCCGCTCGGTGCAGATTACCCTCAATCCCTTTACACTTATTGGAGCCACTACCCGTTCCGGCTTGTTGACCGCTCCTCTTAGGGCACGTTTTGGGATCAACTCACGCCTGCAATATTATGATGCAAAACTATTGACGACCATAGTGTTGCGTTCAGCAAGTATATTAAAAACACCGATCACGGATGAGGCCGCCTTTGAAATCGCACGTAGGAGTAGAGGTACGCCCCGGATTGCGAATGCTTTGCTCCGACGAACAAGGGATTTTGCCCAAATCAAAGGGGATGGGAGGATCGATACTGAAATTGCCAAATATGCCCTCCATGCCCTCAATGTTGATGAGCATGGCCTGGATGAGATGGACAACCGAATCCTGACCACCATCATTGACAAATTCAAAGGGGGGCCTGTGGGCCTTAAAACCATTGCTACAGCGGTAGGGGAGGATGATGGGACGATAGAAGAGGTTTATGAGCCGTTTTTGATCCAGGAAGGATATATTATGAGGACTTCCCGGGGCCGGGAATGTACTGAGATTGCTTATAAGCATTTGGGCAGAATCCACCCCGGAGCTGCAGGGGCAAACACTCTATTTTGAGGCCCTTCCCGAAGACTTTCTGTTTATTTTTTGAAAAATCCGCTTTCCCCTACTATTGAGAGCCGGCGACCCTCTATCCATCAGTTGTGTCAGCTGGTAGGTCAAAGCCTCTTGAATCCAATCAAACTCTTCGCTGAAACCGTATAAAATATCCATGCAATTTGCCAGTACAGCCAAGGGCGTATCAGGGTCGATCAGCCAATCAAAGACGGTACTCACCAATACTTCCCGGTCAGCTTGTGCCAAGGCCTCTTTTATTAATGGCGAGGCGTTATTGTCCTGAATACACATCAGGATTTTGGTAAAGTGCCGCTGGCAACTTGGGTTTTTTTGTTTGGGAAAGTCTGAAAGGAATTTATCGATCACCGGCAGCAGTTGCTCCGGATGGGTGAGGACAATGGTTTCCAGTATCCAGGAAGCACGGAATGCAAGGGTCTGTTCGGGATGGTAGCACAGGCTGTAAAGCTGCTGGATATCGAGGAGTTTGTTTTTTTCCTCTAAAACCAATTCCGCCACCCTGTTTTTGGACAGGGCAGCGGAAAGGATGCTTTCTAAATTTATTATTGACATTATCTTCGGAGCGGAATTTCCCGGTTGATCTCCATGATATCCACATCATCTTTGGAATCTCCCAGGAGGTGTTCGGCAAAATAATCGCCCATCATCCAGAAGAAGTATTCCGTCATATTGCCAAACCCGTGGCGCTGACCGGGCAACAGCATAAAATCAAAACGCTTATTGGCTTTGATCAGGGCTTCTGCCATACGAATCGTGTTTGCAGGGTGGACATTATTGTCAATGTCACCCGTCACCAGCAATAAGCGTCCTTTCAGATTCTTGGCCAATTCCGTGTTCCGGTTGATCGCATAGGTAAAGGTGGTGTCACCTTTTGCGGATACCGCCTCTTTCACCCCATGGTGACGCTCACTCCACCAGCGGTTGTAAATATTGTTTTCATGGTTACCGGCACCGGAGACGGCCACTTTGAAAAAGTCTGGATAAACAAGCATGGCGGCTGTGGACATAAACCCTCCACCCGAATGTCCAGTAATTCCCACCCGGTTAATATCTATATAGGCGTGGCGGTCGGCCAATTGTTCGGCAGTAGCTTTTTTGTCTGCCAGACCATAGTCACGCAGATTACCGTAGCCGTAGTTGTGGTACCATTTTGAACGTTCCGGATGGCCTCCCCGATTGCCCACGGTGACCACAACAAAGCCAAACTGTGCCAGCCGGTCGATACGATCCATGCTGCGTCCGAAAGACTTATTGACCGCTTCGGTCTGTGGCCCCGGATATACATATTGTATCATTGGATATACCTTGGTCGAATCGAAATCAAAAGGTTTATACATGACTCCGTACAAGTCAGTAATACCATCGTCTGCCTTTACTTTGAATGGTTCCGGAAATTGATAACCGGCTGCAAACAATAAAGATAGATCCGCTTTTTCCAGATCCATGATTTTTTGGCCTGCACTATTATATAATACTGTTTCGGGAGTGGTATTGACCCGTGAGAAATTATTCACAAAAAACCGGTTGCTTTCACTCATAGATATTTGGTGGTCAAAATCACCCGGATTGAGCAATTTTATCCCTGAGCCATTGAGATTGACACTGTAATGGTGTTTGAAATAAGGATCTTCCCCATCTTCCCTGCCATTGGCCACAAAAAACAAGGTGCGCGACTTTTCATCCAAACCGGTAATCTCGGAACTGTAGTATTCACCGGAAGTAATCTGGCCTTTTAGTGTTCCATTGCCATCATAGAGATAATAATGGCCCCAACCATCCCGTTGCGACCAATGCACAAATTCCTTGCCCCCATCAATCAACCAGGGTCTATTCACATCTTGATAGGTATTCATTCTTTCCTCCACCAGGACCGTGGTGGAAAGGTCACTAATATTCAATTTTACAATATCAATGCGTTTTAGGTCACGGCTACTACGTGCAAAAAAGAAGGCATCATTAGTTCCCAGCCAGGTCGAAGTTCTGATCTCACCCGGACGTGCATTGGAAGGGGTGGGATTGCTCCAAAGTGACAATGTTTGGTTTTTGAAGGCATATACATTTAGCCGGGTTGGTTTTTTGGTGGCAAAGTCAAAGATATACAACTCTTGCTCGGTACTGTCAGCTTCCCCTGGCATCAGGTATTTGTAGGTTTCCAGGGTCGGACGCTTTCCTCCAACATTATTGATGACCCACATAGGACTGATATGTCTGTTGTCCTTGCGGCTTACCAAAAAGTTATTTCCGTCAGGAGACCAAAGAATATTCGCTCTCCTCCTTTGCTCTAAAAATTCTTTTTCATTCGCATCCGAAGTCGTATTATTTTGATCACCTCCCCATGCATAATACTGCACACCGTCTGTCGTGAACTGATGCTCTACGATCGTGCTATCCTTTTCATTCTTTTGCGCTTTAAGGTAATTTTCCTTGTCCATCCAATACAGATTGTAGGCTTTGGCAAAGATCACTACCGAGGTGTCCGGAGAAAAATTGGCCCAAGAAAGGTGTGGTTTGGGCTTGAGAGTATCCGACAACTCTATTACTTTTTTAGTCTGTAAATTGTATTCCAGATAGAATACTTTCTTTTTCAGCGTGTCTGATTTGTTGGTTAATTTCTCACGTTCTTCCTTGCTTTTTACTGTATCTTTTGTGCTGTTAAGCTCAAAGCGAAAGCTTTTTTCATCATCATTGAACACGATATTGCGAATATCAATATTCTGTGCATCAAATGGATCTTTAACGATACGGGTCAATTGTGCAGCCATGTCAGCATTGTTAAACAATGCGTCTTTTTTGCGGAGCACCGGATCCACAATATACCAGTTTTTGCCGGCAGGAGTCTCATAAACGTACCAGAATTGATCTGATTTATGGAGCCAATTTGGATTGACACTTGTGGAAAAAATCATTTTTCTCAATTTCTCAGGGGAAAATCGAGAGGCCAACTGATAGTTTGCCTTTGTTTTTTCACCTCGTTTGGGCGCCTGCGCCATACCCATAAAAGGAATTATGGTCGCCAACCATAAAATCATGTAAAACTTTTTCATTATTCAAATATTGGTTCACTACAAAAGAATCGTTTTTTTTTAACATTTAGACTATCTAACCTGTAATTTTATAGTGATTGATGGGTGGTTATAAAAAGATCATTTCCTTTGTAACTTGATGAGGATTACAGCGTCAAAGTGTATATGTTGTTCATCAAGCTCATTGGCGAAAGTTTCGGATTTGCATTCGCTGCCCTGCGTGAAAATAAAACCAGGACATTATTGTCTTTATTGGGTATAACGATCGGTATTATGACCATTATCGGAGTGTTTTCCGCGGTCGATACCTTACGGTCCAACCTGGAAAGCAGTGTGGAAAAACTGGGCAGTAAAACGCTTTATATCCAGAAATGGCCATGGGGCGGAGGTGGAGATTATCCCTGGTGGCGTTACCAAAACCGTCCGGAACCAACCTTACGCGATTATGATCTGCTCAAAAACCGAGTGACTACAGCCAATGAAATTGCGTTTACCATTGATATCGGCGGTCGTACGGCCAAATATTTGAATAACGATGTTTCCGGTCTAAGTGTCAGTGCCAGTACCCATGAAATCTATGATATCCGCGACCTCGAAATTGAAGAGGGTAGGTATTTTACTGAAAATGAATCCGAAAGGGGTGCAACGGTGGCCATTATCGGTTCGACTATTTCGGAGGGGCTGTTTCCTCAGGGAGATGCCATCGGTAAATCTATTTCGTTGATGGGAAGGAAAATGACCGTGATCGGCATTTTCAAGAAGGAAGGTGAAGGTCAATTGATTGATGTATCCATGGATAACGTCATCATGATTCCGTTCAATCTGGCCCGTAATCTGGTGAATGTCCGTAGGTTTAGTCCAACGATTATTGTGGATGCCGGGCCTGAAACCAGTCTTGATGAGGCAGAAAGTGAATTGCGCGGAGCCATGCGCTCCATTCGTCGCCTGGGACCCCAGGAAGAAGATGATTTTTCGATCAATAAAACTACCATTATCACGGCCCAATTGGATGAAATGTTCAAGATCATCAATCTTGCAGGAGCCATTATCGGTGGTTTTTCCATTCTGGTAGGTGGGTTCGGAATCGCCAATATTATGTTTGTCTCGGTCAAGGAACGCACCCATATTATCGGAATTCAAAAATCACTTGGCGCTAAAAACTATTTTATTCTATCCCAATTCCTTATTGAGGCCATAGCTTTGTGTATTATAGGAGGCTTGATCGGGTTGGGAATTGTGTTTGGTCTGGCCTTTATTGTCAAAATACTGGCTGATATGACTATTGTTGTCAGTATGGGGATGGTGATGCTGACCCTCTTCTTATCTACCATGATTGGTTTGATTTCCGGTATTGTTCCTGCAATAATGGCAGCTAAATTGGATCCGGTCGAAGCTATCCGGAGTAAATAATTAATAATTAAGAAATATTTCTTTTCTTTATAAATTTTCTTTAACTTTGAAGAAAGTTTTAGGATTTAATAAATTGAAAAGAAGTATGGCATTCCGCAGTCTTTTAATCATAACATTTCTATTCCTATTGGGACCACTTAGGTTGTGGCCTCAAATTACCAGCTCTGCAAGACACCTTGCCATGGGTGAGGCCGGGGTAGGGATGGGTGGAAAACTCAATGATTTATTGGGTAATCCCGCTTCTCTCGGCTTTGTATCCAGGCCCACCATTCTTTTGGGACATCGTTATTTTTTCAACCAGCCAGACATCAATCTGCAGACTCTGCAAATGGCATTTCCGATTAAAAAACATGGTCTTGCGGTAGCCCTGGGTCATTTTGGGATAGAGGGGGCGTATAGGGATCTCATGATGGGAGTATATTATGCAAAATGCTTCGGTCCTGATTTATCCATAGGCATTGGCCTAAAAAGGCAACATTTATTTATTCCGGCTTATGTTGATGAAGAAAGTTATTTCCTTGATTTTGGCGCTCAGTATAGAATAAGTGAAAAGTTGTTTCTGGGCGTTCTGCTGGAACAATTGAACCTGTCCGGCAACCGCTATCAGGTACAGGATTATTTGCAGTCCAATTTTGGGGCCGGATTATATTATTTGTTTGATAAGCAATTGGGTTTTGCTTTCGATGTGGCGTATAATCGGATTTCGGGCATGTTTTTTAAGTCCGGTCTGGAATATTATCTGGTTCCGGATCATTTTTCCCTGCGATTGGGTTTGATCAGCAAGGATTTGATTCCTGCATCTGGTTTTGGGATTTCCCGGAACCGGTTTAGTTTGGACTTGGGGTCATCTTTTCATCCCCGGTTGGGCATGTCACCACAAATTGATTTATCCTATGCTTTCTAAAGGTGTCATACGCATTTGGATAGGCATCCTTGGCTTGTCTCTGTTTGCAATGGGGCAGGCACGGGCCCAAATGGAGGATCTGGACGAGGAGGACTTTATTTTAGAAATTCTCATGGAGCTCATACCGGAGGAATTGGCTGAAAACCCGGATCTAAGTGATATTATGGAGATATTGCAAGCACTAAAGAGGGATCCTGTGGATCTCAATTCCATAAGCGAGGGGGAGTTAATGGGATTTCGGATTTTATCTCCCTTATTGATTGGAAGAATTCTGGAATACAGGAAAAGCACCGGCGGGTTTATTTCTATTCATGAATTACAGGTGATCGAGGGAGTGGATCTGCGATCAGCGCAGTTCCTGAGTCAGTTTTTTACCGTTCGCAGTTCCTCTTCATTGGAAAATATCACCTATAAGGAATTGGTAAATAAGGGTCAGCATGAATGGATATTTCGTTATAGCCGTATGCTGGAACCCCAGCAAGGGTACCAAATCAAGGATTCTACCCGGTCAAGGTATTTAGGTTCCCCGGACCGTTTTTTGCTGCGCTACCGCTATGATTTTTCGCCTGATTTAAAGGTAGCTGTCAATATGGAAAAAGACGCGGGCGAGCAATTTTTTTCCGGAGTACAACGCTATGGTTTCGATTTTTATTCAGGTAGTATGCATTTGAAAAATCAGCGTTATTTTTCGGAATTGGTGATTGGGGACTATACCCTTCAATTTGGGCAGGGATTGGGTATTTGGGCAGGTTATGCTACAGGTAAGGGTGCCATACTGCATGGGATTGCCAGACAGGGTGTTGGTATCAGACCCCATACTACTGCTAATGAAATCGACTTTCACCGGGGAATGGCAGCTGCATTTTATGCTGGTTCCTGGCGCATTATTCCTTTTGTTTCCTATAGAAAAAGGGATGGAAATGTCCAGATTGGAGAAAATGGGATTGATATTGTACAGTCTTTGGGACAATCCGGACTGCACCGCACACCCAGTGAAGTTCGGAACAGGCAGCAGGTGGACCAACATACTTATGGCCTCAATGCAGAACAACAGCATCGTCTTGGGAGGATGGGAGTGACCGTATATTCCAGCCATCTTTCAGCGAGTTTACAACCTCAGGATTTGATGAGGAACCGCTATGCATTCCGCGGAAAACATCTGATGCATGCCAGTTTTTATTATCAAGCCAGTTTTCGAAACACTTATTTTTTTGGAGAATCTGCCTTGAGCGGCAATGGGGGGATGGCTTTCTTAAATGGAGCTCTTCTCAGCTTGCATCATCATGTTTCATTGGGTGTCCTGCATCGATATTATCAACCCCATCATCATTCGCTTTTTGGGCAGGCATTTGGGGAGGGAAGTATGGTAGCTAATGAAAATGGCCTCTACGTAGGCTTGCACTATCAACCCAACCGGAAAGTAAGTCTGGTTACCTATTTGGATTGGGTTTCATTCCCTTGGGCAAAATATAGGGTTGACGGACCTTCCAGGGGACTGGAGTTTTATAGCCAGTTTACATATGCCTGGAGCAGGCGAACGCAATTGAATATTCGTTACAGAACCAAACAAAAACAACTCAATTTCGAGGCAGGTGTACCCGAACATGTTTTGGAACAAACGGAAAGCCAACAGATTAGAGTCAGTTTTGAGAGCAAACTCGGACAAAAATGGAGGATCAGGAACAGGATAGAGCAGGTCAACTATAGCATTGGAAATGCCCCGAAAGAATTCGGATGGATGTTTTATCAGGATTTGTTTTTTCAGCCCATGGGTGCAAAGGTCACTGCTAATGTGAGAGTGGCTTACTTTCACACGAATAGCTATGATACCCGTATTTATGCCTATGAGAATGATGTTTTATATGCAAGTTCTTTTCCGGCTTATCACAATAAGGGGATGCGGTCTTATCTAAACCTTCGATGGAAAATCAGTCGCTCACTGGACGTTTGGAGCCGTTATGCTTTGAGTGGATTTGTCAATCCCGACAATATCGGAAGTGGCCTGGATCAAATCACCAGAGGAAATAAGCGGTCTGAGCTCAAGTTACAGCTTCGTTTTAGAATACTTTGACCATAAAGACATAGTCTTGTATTCGCTTGATCTGCTCTGTGCGGGGCAAGCCATTCAGGTGATTTCTTTTGCTGGACAATCCTACCGGCTCCTCCAGCATATCTTCGGGGATGCCGGAAATGGTGGAAACCAGAGCTTGGGTCTTGATGGCAAATGAGGTTCCGTCCAAACCGGCCTGTTTGCCGCTAATGATACCGAT
>Ga0172382_10014459_pt1 | contig 10043 bp, 11 predicted proteins | sample Leawel138RmetaG_FD_122245 | JGI IMG/M metagenome (GOLD analysis project Ga0172382, IMG submission 122245) | Leachate microbial communities from a municipal landfill in Southern Ontario, Canada - Leachate well 138R metaG | ecosystem: Engineered > Solid waste > Landfill > Unclassified | place... | reverse complement strand
TGGTAGGATAGACAGCCGGGGCCTATGCGCGTGGTCAATACCACAAAAACTATGCTGGTTTATCCAGTTCACCCAGCGGGCCGATTATCATCGCCCCCTGCAAATGGAAGTCGCAGACTTCCTGGGCCAGTTCGATGATGGGCGCAATGATGTGGTTCAGCACGCTTTTCTTGTAGACGATGTGGTAGTTCACGTCGGGAAGCAGCGGCCTCACTTTCAGTTCCACCAGCTTGCCCTGCTCGACCCAGGGGCGGAAGAAAAAGGCCGGCAGATAGCTGATGCCCAGCCCCAGCATGGTCATCTGCACGATGACGCTGACGCTGTTGCAGGTCATCACCCGCTTGACGTCGATGCCCTGCTGGGCAAACCAGGCGGCGTAAAGATAGGAAAGGGCGGAATTGGTCGGCTGGCTGATGATGGGGAAGTTCATCAGGTCGCGCGCGGACAGCACGGAATCGGGGTCGATATTGAGCTTGGGCGACGCCATCCACGCATTCTTGATGGAAGCCAGCGGCACGGAATCGTATTCATGGCTCCAGAAGGGGCCGGGCATGATCGCCAGATCGACCGACCCTTCCCCCAGGCGCTCATACAAGGTCACGCCGCCGTCGATATCCGGCAGCAACTGGATGCGCGGATAGCGGCGCCGCGTCTCGTCGATCAGCTTGGCCAGCCAGGTCATGCCGATCAGCTCGGTGGCGCCCAGCCGCACGATGCCTTCCAGCGCGTCCGGGCTGATCATCTTGCGCACGATGCGCGTGTTGACTTCGAGCATCTCTTCGGCCAGCGGATACAGCAGCCGCCCCCTGCCGGTGAGCAGCAACGCCCTGGGCTTGCGGTCCAGCAGCGACGCCCCCACGAAGCTTTCCAGTTCCGCCACGCGCTTGGCGATCGCCGATTGCGTGGTGTGCAGCTTCTTGGCCGCCGCGCTGAAGCTTCCCAGCAGGCCGCTCCAGTAGAAGGCCTCAAGCTGCTTGAGGGTGAACATCGTCGCCAACGCACCGCTCGGATCCGGCGAGCGCTCCGGCGATTCCCCCATGGCCTCAGCCCCTGCGGAAGGCTTCTTCATGCGCGCGGATGCAGTATGTCGGCAAGAAAGCGCTGCGCCCGCGGATGCTGCGGCGCGGTAAAGAAAGTGGATGGGGCGGCGCTTTCAAGAATTTCGCCGGCATCCATGAAGACGACGCGGTCCGAGACGTCGCGGGCAAACCCCATTTCGTGGGTCACGCAGACCATGGTCATGCCGTCCTTGGCCAGGGATTTCATCACCTGCAGCACTTCGCCCACCATCTCGGGGTCGAGGGCGCTGGTCGGTTCATCGAAAAGCATGATGGGCGGATGCAGCGCCAGGGCGCGGGCGATGGCCACGCGCTGCTGCTGGCCCCCCGACAGATTGCCGGGGTAGGCGTCCACCTTTTCCGCCAGCCCGACCCGTTCGAGCAGGCTGTGCGCCAGGCCGACGGCTTCCTTGCGCGACCGCTTCTGGATGATCGTCGGGGCGAACAGCACGTTGTCCAGGACGCTCATGTGGGGAAAGAGATTGAACTGCTGGAAAACGAAACCAATGCCCGCCCGCAGCTGGTTCACGTTCACCCCTTTGCCGTAGATATCTTCACCCGCGATCCGGATCGTGCCCTTCTCGATGGGTTCCAGGCGATTGATGGTGCGGATCAGCGTGGACTTGCCCGAACCCGATGGGCCGCACACCACCACGACCTCGCCTTTCTCGACGTGGAAGTCGATATCCCTGAGGACATGGTTGCTGCCAAACCATTTGTTGACTTTTTCAAGCTTGATCATGAAGTCACCGGCTCAAATGCGCTCAGACCATGGCGCGGGCTTTCCGGACGCGGAAATCCACCCACAGTAATCCACGTGTCAGCGTAAAACATACAATAAAGTAGATGATGGCCAAAATGCCGAAGACCTGCAGGGGCTTGGTGAGCACCAGGTTGTTGACCTGGTTCGCCGCGAAGGTGAGCTCGTTCACGCTGATGATGTAGCCCAGCGAAGTTTCCTTGATCGTCGATATGAACTGATTGGTCATGCTGGGCAGTACATTGAACAGCGCCTGCGGCAGGATGACCTTGCGCATGGTCTGCCAATATCCCACGCCCAACGAACGCGATGCTTCTATCTGGCCCTTGGGTATGGCCTCGACCCCCGCGCGCATGACTTCCGAAAGATAGGCGCTTTCGTAGATCACCAGCGCCCCCAGCAGGGTCACGAACCCGCTGACGACCTGGCCGGTCAATTTCGGAATGACGAAATACGCCCCGAAGATCAGCATCAGCAGCGGTATGCCGCGCACCACCTGCACCAGGGCGGTGCTGGGCAGGGAAAACACCTTGTACGGGCTGACGCGGGCCAGCGTGATGATCAGCGCCAGCGGCAGGGACAGCACCAGGCCGAATACCGCCAGGATCAGGGTGAGTGCCAGGCCGCCGAGCGGGCCGTGCGGATACTGCCCGATGAGCAGGGTGAGCCAGTATTCCTGCAGAATCTCAAGCACGGGCGCCACCTTTCAGCTGGTAGTGGCGGTAGATGCGCGATCCCAGGAACATGATCAGAAAGGATCCGAGCAGGTACAGGATGGTCGCCGCGCCGAATGTCGCGAAGGTGCGGTAAGTCTCATTTTCAAGTTCCCGGGTCTGGTAGGTCAGGTCGGCCACGCCGATCGCCATGGCCAGGCTGGTGTTCTTGAACAGCAGCAGCGCGCGGCTGACCAATGGCGGAATGGCCAGCCTGAGCGCCTGCGGCACGATGATGTGGCGCATGCTCTGCAGATAGCTGGCCCCGAGCGCCCGGCTGGCCTCGAATTGCGTCATCGGGATGGCCCTGAGCCCGCTGCGCATGTCTTCCGACACATAGGAAGCGGACCCCAGGCCCAGGCCGATGGCCGCCAGGGACAGTTCCGCGTTGTGCTGATAGAGCCACCCGCGGAAACCTTCGGGCAGCAGTTCAGGCATCCCGAAGTACCAGAAAAGGATCTGCACCAGCAATGGAACGTTGCGGTGGTATTCCACGTAGGCATCCACGAACCAGCGCGCCGGCGCAACATTGGTGGCGCGGATCACGGTCAGCGTCAGCGCCACCGTGAAGGCAATCAGCCAGCTTACAGCGAACAGCTGCAAGGTGACCCACATGCCGTCCAGCAAGCGCAACCATTGTTCAGGTTCAAGCAAGAACATGATCAGATCCTCTTCGGCCAGCGCTGATAGCCTAGTTGCCCAAAGGCTGGATGGTGAACGAGCGCTTTATCTTGTACTGGGTATCCTGGCCGAACCATTTCTCGAAGATCCGGGCGGCCTCGCCGGAGGCTTCGGCGTCGTCGAGAATCTTGTTCACGGCCTGGAGAAGCTCTTCTTCGCCCTTGCGGATTCCCAGCCCCCAGGGTTCATCGAACACCGATTTTTCCATGATTTCCAGGGGCGACGACTCGGGGCTCTGCAGCATGAGGCGGACCAGCGCCAGTTCGGAAGCGAACTGGGCGGACACCTTCTTCTGCTGCAGCGCCAGGTAAGCCGCGGAACTGTCGGCATACCCGATGACGTCGGACTTGGGCAGGTATTTCTTTATTTCACGCTCGGAACTGGAACCCCGGGTGGCGCCTATCCGCAGGCCATCGAGCTGTTCCAGCGTCTTCAGGCCGGAATCGGCGCGGACGAGCAGCTTCTGCGGCGTGATGTAGTACATGTGGCTGAAATCGATCTGCTTGGCGCGGTCTTCCGAATAGCCCAGATTGGCCGCAACGATATCGACACGCCCTTCGCTCAGTTCGGGAATGCGGGCGGCCACGGACAGCAGCTTGTAGTTGACCTTGACGCCCAGCCCGTCGGCGATCAGCTTGCAGAAATCGACGTCATAACCCACGACCTGGCGGGTTTTGGTGTCCTGGAAACTGAAAGGCTGCGAGGTTCCGAGCGTTCCGCAGACCAGCTCGCCTTTCTTCTTGATTTCTTCGAGCTGGTTGGCCTGCGCCGGCATGGCGACGATGGCCGCCATGGCAAGAAAAACATGGCAAAGATTTTTGACCTTAATCATGGTAGGACTCCTCCTGTAGGGTAACCATTTTCAATTGCTGCGATGAATCCCGGGAAGCGCTGAACGACGCATCGCGCCGCCTGCGCCGGCGGGGCATCCTTACTGCAAGCGCGCGCATGCTTCACGGATCTTTCCGCAGCCGTTGCGGATGTCATCCATGGAAGCCGCAAAAGAAACCCGGAACGTTCCCGCTGAACCATAGGCTTCGCCATCCAGCACCGCGACGGCGGCTTCCCGTAAAAGATAATGCGTCAGATCGGTGCTGGAATGCAGGATCTGGCCGGCGGGCGTGGTCTTGCCGATCAGGCCGGAACAATCGGGAAACGCATAGAACGCCCCTTCCGGCATGACGACGCGCAGGCCCGGAATATCCGAAAGGAGCGACACGGCCTCGTCGCGGCGCGCCTTGTAGGCCTGGGTGAATTCGGCAACGCAGTCCTGCGGGCCGGTAAGGGCTTCGAGCGCGGCCGCCTGGCCGATGGACGAAGCCCCGGACGTGCTCTGCGACTGCAGGGTGGCCATGGCCTTGATGAGTTCTTCCGGGCCGGCGCCGTATCCGATGCGCCAGCCGGTCATGGCATAGGTCTTGGAAACCCCGTTGACGACCAGGCAGCGATCCACCAGGGAAGGGTCCACCTGCAAAGGATGCCAGGTGGGCCCGCCGGTGAAATTGAGGCTGCCGTAGATGTCGTCGGTCATCAACCATACGTGCGGATGGCGCCGCAGGACTTCCGCGAGGCTGGCGAGATGTTCCCTGGAATACAGTGCGCCGGTGGGGTTGCTGGGCGAATTCATCAGCAGCCACTTCGTTTTCGGCGTAATGGCGGCTTCCAGCTTGGCGGGCGTCAGCTTGTAGTCTTCCGACGCGTCGCAGGGCACCGTCACGGGAACGCCGCCATTGACCTTGACCATGTCGGGGTAGGAAACCCAGTACGGCACCGGAATGATGACTTCATCGCCCTCGTCCAGGGTGGCGGCCAGCGCGTTGTATATGACCTGCTTGGCGCCCGTGCTCACGATGATGCGGCCGATGGGGTATTCCACCCCATACCGCTCCTTGAACTGCCCGCTCACGGCCCGCCGCAGCCCGGCCACCCCTTGCGAGTTCGGATACTTGGTCTCGCCCCGCAGAATGGCGGCGATTCCGGCCTCGCAGATATGCCGGGGGGTGGCGAAATCGGGTTCGCCGACGGTCAGGTCGATGATCTGCCTGCCCTGTTCGCGCAATTCCGCCACGATGGCGCGCGCCGCGGCGCTGGGGGACAGCTTGATGCTCTTGATGCGCCTGGAAATAATGGACATCACTTACCTTCCCTTCTGGCCGCAATGGTTTCGTCGACCCAAGGCTTGCTGTAGGTACCGTTGCTGATCTTTTCCTTGATGCCGGCTTCCGCCTGTTCCTTCCTGCTTGCCGCTTCAAGCACCGCTTCCGCGTGCCCGGCGGGAACGACGACGACGCCGTCCGCATCGCCGATGATGACATCACCCGGGAACACCACCTGCCCGCCCACGGAAACGGGCACGTTCACTTCGCCGGGGCCATCCTTGTAAGGACCGCGATGCGACACGCCGCGCGCGTAGCATGCGAACGCGCCGCTTTGAAAGACGTCGACATCGCGCACGGCGCCGTCGATGACGAAGCCCACGATGCCGCGGCGCTGGGCGTCCATGGCCATCAGTTCGCCCACCAGGGCATTGCCGGTCTCGCCGCCGCCGTCCACGACGATGACGTCGCCGGGCAGGCCCATCGAGATCGCCTTGTGGATGAGCAGGTTGTCGCCCGGGCGGGTCTTCACCGTCAAGGCAAGCCCCACCATTCTGGCGGCGGTGGACGCATGCTGCGGCCGCAGCCCCACGACGCCATACAGGCGGTTCATGCAGTCGCTGATCTGGGCGGAGCCGATCTCAGAGAACCGCCGCAGCGTTTCGGCGGGGATGGCGGGCTGCTCGCGCTCGAGGATTCTGAAACCTATCATGGACATTCGTTAGCCGGAAACAAAAAGTGAACGGCTATTAAAGGCCACGGTGATTCAGGAATCAAACGATATATTTTCGATGTTTGTCAGGAATTAAATTCGTGACAAATTTGACCGGTGCCGGCGCGACCGCCCGGCTCGGCGCACACGCCCGCCGCTGGCCCGCGCAATGCCAGCCCCGGCCCCGCCATTGCGCCGGGCGGCGCGCCCATCCATGCAGCCGAAGTCCGCATACACATCAAGCGAAGTCCGGGTAAGCCCGGATTGTTGCGCTTTCCTTGCCGATACTGGCTTACATTCACCGAAAACAAAGGAGATTCCCCTTATGTCAGAAACGAGTTTCGGCCAGCCCCTGGGCGCCATCATGCAAGTCGCCTACATCGTGGAAGACCTGCACCAGGGCATGAAGGAATACGCGGCCAAATACAATATAGGCCCATGGTTCTACACCGATAACTACGTTGCGCTCGATGCCACCTATCGCGGCCAGCCCACCGACCTGAGCATGAGGCTGTGCCTGGCGTTCTCGGGCCACATGAGCTTCGAACTCATCGAAGTCAATGACACCCCTTCGGTATACCAGGAAACCTTCCGGCAGCGCGGCGCCGGCTTTCATCATCTGGGCCTTGCCTGCGCGGATTTCGATGCCGATTTCAAGAAATACCAGGAAATGGGCTATGAACCGGCGTTCTGCGCCACCAATGTGCGCGGGGCCCGCATCGCCTACTTCGATACGACGCCCGACTTCCCCGGCATGATGGAACTCATTGAAATGACGCCATCGCAGGATGCCTTTCTGGGCAAGCTGTACGAGGCATCCCGCGACTGGGACGGCAAGACCGACCCGGTACGCCCGTTTTCCAGCATCGTGCTGTAATCGCCTCAACAGCGGCGGCGGCGTCCATGCGGCCGGCGCGGGCCGGCGCAACACCTGCCCCAGGAGAACCTATGAGCATTACCGTTGGCGAACGCCCCGACACTTCGGCGGAACTGGTCGAGCAGTTCCGGGGCCTTCAAACCAGCACCATCGGCAGCGTTCTGGACGAGCTGGGCCTGGGTGGCGCCATCCTGAATATCAAGCCTCTCGCGAAAGGCATGTCCTTTGTCGGGGCCGCCCTGACAGTGAAGGAAGTGACCGGCGTACAGCATAGCTACAAGCCCGAAGATTTTGCCCTGGGCATGGTGGTCGACCGCATCCGCCCGCTGGATGTCGTCGTCATCGACAACGGCGGGCAACAGGTTTCCACCTGGGGCGGCCTGGCATCGCTGACGGCCGCCAGGAACGGCGCCAGCGGGCTGGTGGTGGACGGCGGCATACGCGATGCCGACGAAATCGTCGAGCTGGGGTTTGCGGCCTTCCCGCGGCATGTCGTGCCCTTCTCGGCAAAGACGCGGGTCAAGATCATCGAAATCAACACGACGGTCAAGATAGACGGCGTGTCGGTGGCGGCCGGCGACATTCTGGTGGGTGATTCGACAGGCATCGTCCGGGTGCCGCTCGAACGCGCCGCCGAAGTGGCGGCCAGGGCCGGGCTTCTGGCAAGGCAGGACAAGCAGGCCGTCGCCGATATCAAGTCGGGCATGAGTTTTACCGACGCATTGCGGAAATTCTCGAATGCCTGATCTTGACGTAGCGGCCTTGCGAGCCGCCACGAGCAGGCCACAGCGGGCCCTGGCACCAGGGCCTGCCGGCCAGCGCTTCACGACATGTGCAGGCCGCCATTCACCTGCAAGGATTCGCCCGTCACGAAACTGGCCAGCGATGAGCAGAGAAAGACGATGCCGCCCGCGACCTCGTCGGCCGTGCCGAAACGCTTCAGCGGGGTGCCTTCCAGCAGGCTGGGCCCGATCTGCTTGATGGTCTCGACCGTCATGGCCGTTTCGATCAAGCCCGGCGAGATCGCATTGACGCGTGTCCTGGGCGCCAGTTCGCGGGCCAGACTGCGGGTGAAGCTGACGACCGCGCCCTTGGACGCCGAATAATGAGCATGCGAATAACTGCCGCGATGAGCCGCCACCGAGGCGATGTTCACAATGGAACTGCCATCGTTCAACACGGGAATCACCGCAAGGCAGATATTGAAGGTGCCGTCCACGTTGACGCTCATGACGGTGCGCCATTGTTCGGCAGTCATGTCCTCGACCATGACTTGCGGATAAATGCCCGCCGCATGGACCAGGTGATCGACGCCGCCGTGTTCCCCGGCGACCGCCCCCGCCACCTCGCGGCACGATGCGAGATCGGTGACGTCGAGCTGGTGCGTGGTGATGCGGCCGGCGCCGGATGCCAGCTCATCGGCGGCTTGCCGCAAGGCATCCGTACTGGTGTCCGTCAGGGCGATATTCGCATCGAGGCTGGCCAGGAGCCGCGCCGTCGCCCGGCCGATACCGCCCGCCGCGCCAGTGATCAGTATGGTCTTGCCCGCAAACGAAAGCATCTGCATTTCCTTTCAAGATTCAAACATAGCCATAGGCCGACCAGCCGCCGTCGGCGACGAGGGTCTGGCCATTGATGAATTCAGCATGGTCGGATGCAAGGAACAGGGCCACGCGGGCGATCTCGTCGGGCGTCCCCAGCCGCCCGGCCGGCGTACGCCTGACCAGTTCGTCGAGGTTCATTTTCCCGGCGGCGACCACGCCGTCCACCAGCGCCGTCCTGATATAGCCCGGCCCGATGGCATTGACACGGATCCCCGCGCTGGCCCATTCCGTGGACAGGGCCTTGGTCAGCATGACGACGGCGGCCTTGCTGGCGCAATACGCCGCGCGATTGGGCGCCGCGATCGTCCCGTACATGGACGCCATGTTCAGGATCACGCCCCGCCCCTGCCGGTGCATGTACCGCCCCACCGCCTGCGCGCAATAGAAAACGCCGTTCAGATTCACGTCGATGGCATGTTTCCAGTTTTCGGCCGACAGTTCGAGGGTGGGCATATTCATGCCGATCCCCGCATTGTTCAGCAGCACATCGATCGTACCGTAATGCCCGTGGGCTACGGCTGCCAACCTTTCCACCGCCGCATGATCCGCGGTGGAGGCATGCCCCGACAGAACCTCGAGCCCCGGGTGGCTGTCTTCAAGTTCGCCTTTTGCGCGCAGCAATGCGTCGTTATCGATATCGAGCAGGAACAGGCGGGCGCCGTTCGCCGCAAAAGCGCCCGCCATCGCCCGCCCCAGCCCATTGCCGGCCCCCGTTATCAGCACGACCTTGTTTTCAAGATCGGGATAACGGACGACGGCGGCCGCTTCTGCCCGCGCCGCATTCGGGGTGGTGTCATCCATGTGTCGGTGGGTCCTTGTCTCGTTTTTTTCATTGTGCCCGAGCGGGGCGATGCAAGCCGCCCGCAGCTTGACCGCGATAAATTAACACAGCCACCGGCACGAAGTCGCCATCGGCCGGGAAGAAGGCAAGGTACGTATTTGCTGAAGTCGGGGTAACCCCCAATGACTGCTCTTTTTCGTCTGATCCTGGCGTATGTTAATGAAAAGGAAATCGACCGGAAGTTTACTGATACACGCATTACCGCTCGGTACACACCGGTCCCGCGCGCCTGCTTTCACAATCCGGCCGGCCAGTCATCATGTGGGCCGGCCGTTTCATGGCTGATCCCCACTTTCCAAGGAGACCACAAAAATGAGCAAGACTACCCAAGGCAGCACACCGGAAGCCATGAGCAGTTCGGGGAAAACCCGCCGCTCCTTGCTGACCGCATCGGCTGCGACAGGTCTTGGGCTGAGCCTCGCGGCCGCGCCCGTCTTCGCCCAGCAGAAGGCGCAATACCGTCTGCGCATGCAATCCTTCCTGGGCCCGGGCTGGTCCGAATGGGATGAACTGATTCCCCGCTATGCCGCGCGCGTCAAGGAAATGACCGATGGCCGCGTCGAGATCACGGCCTATCCCCCCGGAGCCCTGGTTCCCACCTTCGAAATGCTCGACGCGGTCGGCCGCCGTATCATCGACATCGGTTACGGCGCCCAGCTGTACTGGCGCGGCCGCTTCCCCTTCGCCCAATGGAGCTGGGG
>Ga0172382_10014457_pt1 | contig 10044 bp, 8 predicted proteins | sample Leawel138RmetaG_FD_122245 | JGI IMG/M metagenome (GOLD analysis project Ga0172382, IMG submission 122245) | Leachate microbial communities from a municipal landfill in Southern Ontario, Canada - Leachate well 138R metaG | ecosystem: Engineered > Solid waste > Landfill > Unclassified | place... | reverse complement strand
TGAATTTCAAATTAAAATTGACAGCTGAGCAAAGATTTTTAGATTTGATTTTGAATGCAGGTTTGGGCTTGTATTCAGCACAGGGGATGGGGTGTGTGGGGGTGGTGGAAAAAATAATAATAGCTAATAACTGATAGAAAGGTATGAAAAAAACAGATTTAAAAGAAATAGTATCTAAAACTGACTCCAAGATGCTCAAAAGTTGGATATTGGAGTATGCCGAAGAACACCCATCCTTTGCTCAAACACTCATTGAGAAATTCAATCCTGTCAGTTTGAAAAAAGATAAAATAAAAGATTACCCTTTTCTTATAAAAGCTGCTTTTGATAATAACCCTTATTCTTCAGGTAGTCGGTATAACGATTGGGTGGATTTTGGGTATGATGCTGAGAATGTAAGGGCTGACTTAGAGGCAGTTCTGAATGATGTTGATTATTTTCTGAAATTCGGAAACACTAAAATTGCTGTACAGATTTGTAAAGATATGATTGAACTAATTCCGGAAGAATGGGAGGAGCAGTTTGATTACGATGGCGATGTGCAGGTGATGTACGATGAGGCAATAGATAAGTTAGAGGAAATGTTGCAGAAAGACCTTCTACTACCAGAAGAAAAGAAAGCCCTGTTTGAATGGTATAAAATAGAAAGTAAAAATACGGATAAACACAGATATGTCGGTCTCAATACTGAGTTGGATGTGTTGCAACAATATTTCTTAAGTTCTGATGAGATGATTACTGAAAACTTGAAATCCTTAAATCAAAAAATTGAAGGAGCATCGGAATCATATTATAAAGAAAGCTACATCATCCAAAAAATAAAAATGCTGCAAAACCTTCAGCGAACAGAGGAAGTTAATCAAACCATTGATCAATATATTGATCATGAGCCTGTCAGAAAAATAAGATTGAACCAGTTGCTTGATGCAGAGCAATATTCGGAAGCCATAAAGTTGATTCAAGATGGGATTAAAGTAGCTGAAAAGATGGAGCATCCAGGTACGATAATTAACTGGAAAGATGATTTGTTAAGTATCTATCTACTACTAAAAGATGATATCAAGATATTGAAATTAGCTGAAGAACTTCTTTATACTGGAAGGACTTCTGATAAGTATTATGCAATATTGCTGCTACATACACATCGTGATGACTGGGAAGATACATTAAACAGAATTTTATCAAAATTGAACTCCGGCAAAGGCATATGGGGATTTAATGAATTTCGTGCAAAGCTATTAATCGAACATCATAGATGGGAAGAACTCTTTGTACAATGTCAAAATGGTGGAGTAAACTATTTAGAAAAGTATGAAAAGTATTTTAGACCTCAATTTGACAGCAAACTCTATGATATTTATTTAAACTTCGCACAAGAACAAGCTACCATAACAGATCAGAAAGCATACGAAAATGTAGGCAGCATGCTGAAAAACCTAAAAACCTTTGAAGGTGGCAAAGATAAAGTGAACGAATTAATCAGCGAATATAGAGTCACTTATAAACGCAGAAAGAATATGATGAAGGTGTTGGATGAGGTGTGAGGAGGGGATAACACATAATATATAATATGTTAAAATATGCATAGATTTTTAGGAGCTATAATTGGAAATAAACCTTATGATTATCAAATAAAAGTATCAGAGTTACTTTTGTCGGATAAAAATGTCATTCTTTCTGTACCTACAGGTGCGGGAAAGACTTGGGCTGCTATTGCTCCTTTTTTATATGCTCAAAAACACTCTGAAATTCATTTCCCGAAAAAAATGATTTATAGTTCACCTTTAAGAACATTAACTAATTCCATTTACGAAGATGTTCTAAATTCTAAACTTGTAAAAGAAACTGCTATTCAAACTGGAGAATATAATGATGATATTTATTTTGACAAAGAGATTATTTTCTCGACCATTGATCAGACATTAAGTAATTTTCTTTGCTTTCCACTTCCATTATCGCAAGCACAAGCCAATATAAATGCCGGTGCCATAATTGGTAGTTATTTGGTTTTTGATGAATTTCATTTATTAGATCCTAAAAGGTCTATGTCAACAGCTATCGGGATGTTGAAAATGTTAGGAAACTTGACAAGATGCTGCATAATGACAGCCACTTTGGAAAGTAAGTTTATGGAAGAGTTGAAGCACTGTTTGACTAATTATGAAATAGTTACTTTAGAGGATTTTTCTACTGACAAAGAAAAAATCGCTTCTCTTTTACCTAAAGAAAACAAAAAACAAATTAAGGTTTTAGATGATAAAATCTCCGCAGAATCTATTTCTAAATTTCATGAATCTAAGACAATTGTAATATGCAACCGAGTTGAATCTGCTCAGAAAATTTATCAGGATTTAATACAATTAAAGAAAACTCAAAATCCAAACTTGAAAGAAACCAATACTGAAAATATAATCTGTTTGCATTCTCGATTTTTTGATCAAGACAGAAAAGAAAAAGAGAAAAAATTAAAATCACTTTTTGGAAAAAATTGCAATAAAAATGAAGCTGCTATTTTAATAGCAACACAAGTTATAGAAGCCGGGATGGATTTGTCTTGTAATGTAATGCACACCGAGATTTCGCCGATAAATTCATTTCTTCAAAGAGCCGGCAGATGTGCGAGGTTTGCACATGAAAAAGGACAAATCTTTATTTATGATGTATTGGATAATGAGGAACGAATTTCTTTAGATGTAGCAATACAAGAAGAGGACAAAAAAGAAATCAGACGACTAAATAATAAGTATTTACCTTATTCAGAAAAAGAGTGTAATTATGCTATTGAAGAACTAAGAGAATATCAAACTTTGGACGGCGAAATACCAAAGCTTTTGATAGAGGATATTGCTAAGAAAACAGAAGAAAATTTGATTGAAAAAATGAGAATGAGTAATGGCGGAGGATTCAATCAAGGGAAAATAAGAGAAAGTTGGGAAACCTGTGAAAAAAACAATTATAGAGATACCATTAGAGATATTCAGAGCGTAGAGATTACATTAATAGATAGTGATTTAATCCATGAGGTTATTCAATATCCGTTTAAGTTTCAGTCAGTAGGTATGTATAAGTGGAGTTTGGTAAGTTGGTTAAACAAAGTGATTAACAATGAAGAAGGGTTGTCCATTGATGAAGATGATTGGTTAGTAATGAGTATGCAACCAGCAGATGATATTTTTTTGGAGAATGATGAAAGTACCAGGTATGAATTAAAAAAACTATATCCAGATAATTTTAAAAACCTTCCAAATCAAGTTTATTTAAACTCAAAGTATTTCGGTTATGCGAAGGGGTTTGGTTTGAATTGGCACTATGAAGATACATTCAATACCAATTCTCCTAAAAGAAAAATTAAAGATGATATTAAAGACTTCAAGCCACTAACGAAAGATTCTTTTTACCAACATAATAAGGGACTATTAGCAGTATTCGAAAAAGATTTCTTACCTAAAATGGATTTTACTTTTGCTGAACTTTCAAAATATCTCCAAATGCCTGAACTGAGTAAAGATGATTTCATTCGGCTTATTAAACTGATGATTGTGCTACATGATTACGGTAAATTAAATGATGCGTGGCAGATACCAATGCAAAAATATCAAAAGCTAAAAGATCCGAATTGGATGAATGAAGTTTTAGCACATACAGACTTTGATAAAAATGATGGAAGAGATAATGAGCTTTCAAAATTAGCCGGGTTATATAAAAGACCAGCGCATGCAGGTGTGGGGGCATTTGTATCACAAGACATTATTGAAGAACTTTATGATAATGAAATTTTGAAGAGCAGCGTATCAATGGCTATTGCAAGACATCATAGCTCCTTATCAAATTCTTATCCTGATTTTAAAATCACAGATAAGTATTATGCTGAAATTAAAAAACTACTACAGGAATTAGATATTGAAATTAATTTAGAAAAAGAAGATTCCTCAGGGAATTTAGATGGTTTTGAAACAGATGGATACCACGAAAGAATGCTTTACTTGTTTTTCGTAAGAATATTAAGACTGTGTGATCAAAGGGCAACAGAAAATTTAAACAAATACTTTAATGAATGAATTATGGAATTTCGAGAATTTAAAATACTAAAAAAATCAGGAACTTATTCCGAATTACTTGAAACTTATGGATTGGCAAACTTAATTGATGAAATTCTACTTAGGAACAATGTAGTAGGTCAAAAAATTACTATTGAAGATAGAGGTCTTTATTATTCTGTAAAATCTAATAAGGAATTAACAGATGAAATGATTGATGGGCTACAATATTTTCCAATCATCAAATTCATTATAAAAGATGAAAAGACAGTCATTCCCGAAGGGATTATCGACTTTTTCGATTATCCTAATCAAAAAAAGATTTTAGATGCTTTGAAAGAACGTTTTAATGCTATTGAAAAAAACAAGCAATTAAATACTGAGCAAAAGAAACAGGCTCGTAAAGATTTAAACGCCGAAAGATTATCTGAGTTTGGTAAAAAGATAGACCCTGAGTTTGATGTATATCGAGAGATAAAAGGAAATCCGTATACTTCTTTTAGTAAGCTGTTTGATAATTTTCATCAAAACCAATCACGCTTTTCTATTTTAATCAAAGAAATTCTTTCGGAATATTCACATAGAGAAAGTGATGAAAGAGATTTTAATTTAGTAGATGAAAAACCTACTGCACAGCAGCTTTATAATCCCAATCAAGGGAAAGGACTAAATAAAGGCAAGGCAAATAACGCTTCTATGGGAAACTTAAATTCCAACTGGATTTCTGAATCAATGAAAATATCAGGAGCCTTATCTATGATGGTATGTCAGTATGTAAAAGTTGGTTCAAGTTATGATTTGAAAATTTATGTTCCTGAATTTAATCAAGCTACTCTAAGCCATTCAAGAGATATTTTAAAAGAATTTAAAAGAAATCTCAAAAGTGTTTCTCCTATAAAACTGGACATAATTAATATTCTCAATATCTCAATCAAGTTTATTGAGAAAACTCCGGAATATAATAGAGGGAAGATTAAAAATACTATTCGAGGCTTTCATTCGGTTTATCAAAAGGACTTAGGGCAAAATAAAGCAGTCGCGAATATCGCCTTTATAAACACACCGGATTTCATTGAATACAATTCTAAGGAAGAAGGTAAGACTTGGATTGATATCCTTGAAGAGCAGAGAAAGATAATTTCCGGAATTGAGGAATTAGGAGACTCTATTCAAGGTTTACAAGCATATCGTAATTTTCTTGGTAGCATGGCTAATGCTGCGTTTGATAATTTTAATAAGTTTTCCTTTTGGTACAGTGGATATCTTACTCAAGCACTTAGCAAAGAAAAATATTTCGTAAAACCGTTTAATATTGAAACACTCAATAAATTTTATATAAATATGGATACACAAGAATTAAATCTCACAGAGATTATCAACAATGATGGCTTTCAGGCAGTTGCAAAAGCCATTAGGAAAAGTACAATCAGTTTACAGTACACACCTAAAGAGCAACGACAATTCGAAATTCGCTATGGGTTAGCCCAGCAATTACAAAACAAGTCAAAATCAAAAACTGACTTAGCCACTTTTATCGGAGAATTCGTGGGAATCTATAATGCGGAAACCGGACGGTATGCTGAAAAGAACAATGGCAAGGCACCAAGAGCAACTGTAAAAGATGCCGAATTGATGAGCTTTTATCAAATTATTGACGCTAACCCACCAAGATTAGTTGGAGCTTTACTGGCCTCTTATGGATTTGCGCTCACCGCAAAAGAGAACACCAAAACACAGGAAGAGGAGACTGAACAAAATGATTTTGAAAATTAAATTAATTATTAACTATTAAATTTTACAGATATGTCAGAAAATAAAAAAATCGCATCCATCTCCATTAGCGGAGAAATCACATTAAATCTTCATTCATTGAATAATGAAGGTGGGGAAGGCAATCAAATTATTACCCGCCAGGTAACAATTGTTGATAAAAATGGAGAACCACAAACGGTTAATGCTATTTCTGGAGATATGTTCAAACATATTGCCGCAGTGCATTTAGCTCAATTAGCAAAAGAACAAAATTTACCACTAAGTTCTTATGCCGAAAAACTAAATCCAAACAGAATTGGTAAAGATGATTTTGAGAACTATTTCAAAACACATTCAGACAAAAAAAATGAGTCATCAGCTGATATAGTTTCTGCAATGATTGATATTTGTACGGTCTGTGATACAAATGGGATTTTAATTACCGACAAAATTGGAGATAATAAAAACAGTTCAAATACTCCAAGAAAATCCGTAATAGAATTTGGATGGACAGTCGGAATTCCGGGCAAAAACAACACAGAAAGCTATTTACACACTAAATTAGTTGCTGATGCTTCTGGTGTAAGAGGTGAAGGAAGAAACGAAGGACAGAATATTTTTCATCGTCCGGCAAATCATGGAGTCTATGCATTTGTTTGCAGCATTGATGCATACCGAATTGGATTCAACGATATAGCAAGAGAATATCCTATTGATGACACCCAAAGAGCAAGGAGGTATAAAGCTCTTTTACAAAGCTTGTTGAGTGCTTTTATCAATCCACAGGGAGCTATGACCAGTACGCAAAAACCACATATCACAGATTTTAGAGGGGTTGTGTCTATTTCTGAAAAATTAATTCCGGCACCCACAATTAGTGCATTGAATGAAAATTATGAAACTGAAATTCAAGGAATTTCCGATAATCTGAACATAATAGAAGAAGGTGCTATCGAGGTAAAATCATTCAGTGGCTTAAGTGAATTATCAGCAATTTTTGTTAACTTGTTGAATGCCGAACCTTATAAAATTCAATAACATGAGATTTTCGGTAATATTTAAACCAACATCACTTTTTTCTTTGAAAAGTAGCAATGCTACCAATTCAGGGGCGAAGTCTTTATTCTTGCCTTCGCCCTATGCTATCAAAATGGCAATCATAAATCAGGCGATTACCGTTGGAGGAGAATTAGCAAAACTTTCATCGAAAAAAAGTATAGAATTCGGCTATATCAGAGATGCACAAATATCTTATCATCTTTCGGAGAGTAGCCACTTCAGTGTCAATAACTCATTTGTAAAAATACTGAAACCAGCAAGAGAAGCAAGTGGGTTTATACAAACAGTTGCCTTTAGAGAATATGTTCATATTTCTGATGATATAGAAATTATATTTGATGTAAATAATGAAGAAGCTAAATATTTTTTGAAAAAATACTTATTCAGAATTAATTACTTTGGAAAAAAGGGATGCTTTTTTCAATTTATCCGTTATGAGGATAATCCTTCAAACCCTAATGTAATTAAGTTTAATGCAGAAGAATTTAAGCCGGGGGTTATTGAAGAATATGATGACTTTGATTCCAACGTAAACTTTGAAAATGTAGATAATTTCTCTTCTAATAGTACAAAAAGAGAAAAATTGATTTTAACTTTACCTTTAGAAAATATAGGCTCTTCAAAATCCTTTAGTTGTTATAAAGTCATTTAAAATTACCTTTTGCTGAATTGAAAATGCTATTTTTGTAATGGAATAATAAAACAAAAGGTGATAATGAAAATAAGAATCAGTAAAAATGAGGAAAAGTTCATAAAATTTCTCGATCAATTTGAAATGGATATTTTTACATTTTCAGATTTGAGATATAATGAACATACAGGAATCGATCATTTACAAATGACTATAGATAGTCTTGTAAAAAGGGAATACCTCATCAGGCTCGAAAAAGGCAAATATTGTCGGCACAACTTCAAAGATGAATACGTGATTGGAAGTGTATTGGCTAATGGTGGTATCATTGCTTATTGGTCAGCTTTAAATATTCATGGTTTGACGGAACAAATTCCGAATACGGTTTTTGTGCAAACATCCAAAGTAAAAAAAAATAAAACCGTTTTAGGAGTAAACTATCGATTTATCAAAGTAAAAAGTAGTAAGATTACAGGAATTGAAAAAATGGGCTATGGCAACCATTCTTATCTTATTACTGATAGAGAGAAAACTATGATAGATTGTTTTGATTTGCCGGAATATGCCGGGGAATTTCCGGGTATCATTCGGGCTTTTATAAACCATGATTGGGATGAAGAAAAATTGATTGATTATGCTAAAGTCGTGAACAATAGAGCGGCTATCAAACGGATAGGATATATTGCAGAACTTTTTGATTTGCCTATGACAAAGTTTATTGCTTTTGCAAAATCCAAAGTAACCAGAACGATTGATTTGATAGACAACAATAGTCCGGATGAAGGTACTTATATCACAGATTGGGGATTGAAACTGAATATTGAAAAAGAAGATTTACTCAATATGAAATATTATTGAAAATGATTTTTCAAAAGGAAATAGCAGACAAAGCTCGGGAGTGGGAAGTGCCGGCATCTACCGTAGATAAAGACTATGTGTTGGGGCATTTTCTAAATTGCTTCTTTAATTTTGGAGACAATAAGAATTTTTTCGTTTTCAAGGGTGGCACTTGTTTAAAAAAGTGCTATTTTTCAAGCTATCGTTTTTCAGAAGATCTGGATTTTACACTTTTGAATGCTTCCTTTATTGTGAACGAAGATTTTTTTCAAAAAATCACAAAAGCCTGCACACAAAAGACCGGAATTCTGTTTCATTTGACAAAGTTTGAAAAGAAGCGGTTTTTAAACGATGAAAAGGGATATAAATGTATCATTAAATTTTGGGGAGCTAATCATAGCAAAAACATTGCTCCGGCCCCCTTTGAAAGATGGACGACTAAAATAGAGATAGACATTAGTTTTGATGAAGAGATTCTTTATCCAATCGATCAGGTAAAAATTAATCATCCATACTCTGATTTTGAATTAATCTCTGAGAATCCTGTCCCGGTTTACAATTTAGAAGAGATTTTAATCGAAAAAATCAGAGCCTTTTACCAAAGAAGTTATAAGGCTCCCAGAGATTTTTATGATGTTTGGTATTTGTTGATGAATCATAAATTTGAGAATTGGTCTGAAATTACCAAAAGATTAAACATAAAATGCGAGCTGAAAAATAAGATAATTGACACGAATTTGTTTGATGATGAAAAAGCGTTTGGCAATCTCTCGAGGTCTTGGGAAAGAAGCATAGCTCATCATTTACCCGCAAAGAGCCTCCCGGAATTTGAAGAGGTGTGGAACTTTTTGAGAGAAACCCTTTTTCGAAAATACTTAAAGTTCTAATCTTTAAAATAAAATGAGAAATTTTACGAACATAACTCATATCGTTTTTTTAAATAAACATTATTCAAAATTGCTTTTTCAAAAGAACAATCTCTCATGTTTTAAAAGAAATTAGATATGAAAAATCGACTTTTACAAATAGCTGAAAAACGGAAGGATAGCGTACAAATAAAATTTGTGCGCTACCTCTACCATGAAATAGCATGGGAGCAACAACTCATTCTTATTAAAGGTGCAAGAGGTACAGGGAAAACAACTTTACTTCTACAACACTTTCAACAACAACCGGAAAATGCGATCTATTTAAGTTTAGATGGCTTTTATTTTGAGTCAAATCGTTTGTTGTTGCTGATTGAAGGCTTATATCAAGATGGTTTTAGACAGTTTTATTTAGATGAAGTACATCAATATGAACACTGGTCGAAAGATTTAAAAAACCCTCAACCCTCAACCCTCAATCCTCAATCCTCAATCCTCAATCCTCAATCCTCATTCCTCTCTTCTGACTCCAAGTCACGCCGTGAATCCCGACATGCAATGCGCTCAACTCTTCGTACTCTCTACTCATAATCTCTATACTTTATACTCTCTACTCATAATCTCCGTACTATGTACTCTATACTCTATACTGTTCGTAAGCTTGTCAAACTACTCTTTCCTTCCTGCGGTTGTTCCCTCTGCCGCCCCTCTCTTTCTCCCCTCCTTGGGAGGGGCCGGGGGAGGCTTTCCTCTCTTTCTCCCCTCCTTGGGAGGGGTTGGGGGAGGCTTCCTCTCTTTCTCCCCTCCTTGGGAGGGGTTGGGGGAGGCTCTCCTCTCTTTCTCCCCTCCTTGGGAGGGGCCG
>Ga0172382_10014455_pt1 | contig 10044 bp, 8 predicted proteins | sample Leawel138RmetaG_FD_122245 | JGI IMG/M metagenome (GOLD analysis project Ga0172382, IMG submission 122245) | Leachate microbial communities from a municipal landfill in Southern Ontario, Canada - Leachate well 138R metaG | ecosystem: Engineered > Solid waste > Landfill > Unclassified | place... | reverse complement strand
TGGCCCCGATATCTTAACATTGATTCACCTTGTTGCTTATATTATTGTCAGTATCCCGATAACCTATGTTGTGACAAAGTTGGGGGTAAAGTGGACACTGCGAATCAGTGCCATTATATTAGCTTTTTTTGGCCTTATCAAAGGGTTCTTTGCCCACAGTTTTGTTTTGGTAGTGGTCTCTCAGATAGGGCTTTCGGTTGCTTACACTGCAATAATCAGTAACGTCACACTTGTTGTCTCAAGGTGGTTTGCCCTGCGTGAAAGAGGATTTGCCACAGGCTTGGTCTCTTTGGCACAATACTTGGGACTGCTATTGGTTATGATAATCTCTCCTAGGGCAGTTGTATCAAAGGTGGGTTCTGAGACCTATGGCTCAGGGATAGCTTCTCTTTTATTCTATTTGGGAATTATTAATGCGATTGCCTCTATTGCCGTTATTTTTCTTTTTAAAGAGAAGCCTCCGACACCCCCCTCGCGTGAACCATTTAAAATGCAGAGCTTCATTGTCTCTTATTCTCTTCTGCTGAGAAAAAAACATATGGGCGGTTTTATCACAATATTTGGGCTTGTTTGGGCAATTTACAACGTATTTATTGTAAAAATCGATACAATTACAGCTTTTGTGGGGATAGAAGATTCAACAGGAACTCTTGGTTTGGTTTTTCTTATTGCGGGACTAATAGGCAGCGTTGTTATCCCTTTACTTTCCGATTTTTTGCGGAAAAGAAAGTTGTTTTTTAGTATCTGTTTGATTGGAATAATATTGGGGATGATTTTCTTTGCCTGTATTCCAATTATTAAGTGGGAGTTTTTAAGCACAATTGTGGTTGGTTTTATCGGTTCACTTGTCTTGGGCTTTTTCTTTCAGAGTGCAATTCCTTTAGGTTTTCAGTACGCCTCTGAACTAAGTTACCCGGTTCAAGAATCATCGTCTCAGGGAGTCCTTCTTCTCAGTGGACACTTAGTCGGTATCCCTCTTTTGATAGTTATGAATTTACAGGGAGGATACTACTTGGAGCATGTTTTTATTGTAAGCATAGCCCTTTTGATGGCGGCTCTCTTTGGCTCACTGTTTGTGAAAGAGTCCCCGATTATTGTTACCGAGGAAGAGAGACTTCAGAAAGCCGTTGAGCAAGAGTCAATAAGGCTTAGTTAAACAAAAAAAGAACCACATAAAACTATGCGGTTCTAATTGGCTTAAGTTAATTAATCTTCAGGTGAGAAGTCGGTTTTTGCTGCACCGCAAAGGGGGCAAACCCAATCTTCGGGAACATCTTCAAAAGCAGTTCCTGGTTGAACTCCGTTATCGGGATCTCCTTCGGCTGGATCATAAATATAACCGCACAAATCACAAACGTATCTCTTCATACCGTTCCTCCATCTCGATTCTGACATTAGGATAGCCTCTACAATCTTAAAATGCAATAAAAAATGGCAAAAAGGGGGTGATCTAAGTAGATAACTATTAATTTGTCGTAATATCGTTTATTCCCATAAAATGAGAAGGGCAACACGCTATAGAAAGCTTAAAGTTTTACGTTTGTTAAAGTATTGGGTTTTAAGATTTGCATAATACTAAAATTTCTAGTTAAAACTGTATTCTACTTCTTCCGTGCCTCTTTAAGGGCTTTGGCCCACCAGGAGAGTTGTTCCAGCATCTCATTCACTAAAGGTTCAAGGTACTCTAAATCTTTTACCTTAACTTCACCGGTCATAACTTTAAAGAAGTCGGCACCCTGAATTAAGACCGAATGGCGAACCGGTGCCATCTGAAGTTCAATACAGATATCGCGTAAATGTTGTACGGCACGGGCTCCTCCCGCTGAACCGTAAGAAAAATAAGCGGCAGCTTTGCGATTCCACTCAGGATAGGCATAATCCAAAGCATTTTTTAAAGCCGCCGTAATGCTGTTATTATACTCGGCTGTAACAAAAACATAACCGTCAAACTGAGCTATAAAGTGTTGCCACTTTTGGGCCACGGGATTTTTGGAAGGAACAAAAGCATTGGAAGCAACTTCATCGAAAAAGGGGAGAGGATAATCACGCAGATCGACAATCTCAAAATTCATATCGCTTCTTTTGGAAGCGATTGACTCAACATACTCTGCAGCCTGAAGGCCGACTCTGTTACTACGGGTACTGCTTATAATAATAGCAATTTTTAGGTTACTCATTGAAAGCTCCTTAATATGATGTATGCACATAAATGTACGAAAACAAAATAGAGGCGGCTATATCATTAAAATTTGATTAAATGAAACAATTTGTGAACGAAGAAAAATTGGCTGCTAAGAAAGAGGTCAGTTTGAGTAGATGGCCAATATTTTTTCCAACATTGCAACAAACTGTTTTCTGAAACTAAGGGGCTTAATTATCTCAACACTGTCGATACATTGAATTAACCGTAAAATCAGTTCAATTGAATTTTCGGCTTCCATGTAACAGAAAGTCTCCCCATTTTCGTTTTTCTCGTACCTGATGGGAGTGTGATTAAGTGTTCTAAAAGAGTTGATTGCCGATTTCTCTTTAACCTTTAAAACCAAAGGAACAAAGTCGATGCTGTCGTAAGATTGTGATGAATCTCTTTTCTGAAATGGTTTGAGGTTGTCGGGAATCGTGTAGGTTTGATCTAATATTACGGCACTTAAGATTGATTTGATGTCGATGGTAGTTATTTCAGAGGTGTGTCTCAATCTTCCGGTCACGCTTATTGGGTTTCTTCCCCCCTCTTCTTCTCTGAAACCGATAAAGTAAGGGGCAAATTCTGTTTCCAATACTTCAGAATCTTTTTTGTGTTGTAGGTGGACCATCTTTCCTGAAACCCAACTGTCGATTAAGACCTCTAAAATTGCATTGAATTTTCCCGAAGCTTCCTTTTTTTTATGCATTTCTTGGTCTATTGATTCGGCTAGGGTTAAAATATTGTCCGAAATCTTGGGGGCGTATGAGCGCATATTCATTGCAATTTTTCTTAAACCGCTGGCTAGGTGAGGGTTTTGAAAGTCTGTGTTTGAAGAGAGAATCTCAGCCGAAAGGTTAAAGGCTAATGACTCATAAAGACTTAAAGAGATGTTTTCATCTTTTTCGCTACTTCTTATTTTAATTAAGTTATTCTCTTCGTAGATATCGATGTACTCTTTTAATTTATCGATATAGCGGCTGATTGTGGAGCGGTGAACACCTAATCTGCGGGCAATTTCAGCCCTTCTTAATCCCTCAGGGTGGGAGTGCAGAAGAAGGTTTAACTGGGCAACTCGTTCTCCTTTCATTTTTTACCTCAGTTTTGATTATGCACCAAAGTGCAACAATTTGGTAGGGTATAGTATACATTGTTGAAACAACTCTTTTTGTGGTGCAAAATGGACAACAGCAGGAGATAAAAAGTGACAACTGAAGAGAGAGTTACACAACTGGAGATTAAAGAGACCTATTTGGAAGAGACGGTTATGACTTTAGATGAGTTACTCATTAAACAGGGTAGAAACTTGGAAACCCTTTTAAAAAGAGTAGAGATTATAGAAGGACAAATTAAACAGATGCAGAAAGGAGAAGTTCCTTCAGAAAGGCCCCCTCACTATTGAGTTTTTTTAATCCATTTTGTTTCGGCATTACAAAGCTGAGTAGTTTCATTATCTTGGTCTAAACGATTTACCTGATGGCTAAATGTTACACTTTCTTCGTTTTCAAGTTTGTTGCTATAAATTACAAGTTTATCGTCTCTGAATGCTTGTGCTATGTAGGTGATGTCAACTTCCTGTAACTTATATTCATCTCTGAAGGAGAAGCAGAGTGAGTCCAAAATCCACTGCAGATAAGCGACATTATTAACATGTAGATTTAAATCAATGTCGCAATAGAGAATCTGAGGGTGGTATTCAATTAAAGTTGAATCCTGCGAGTTGTTAAATTGAACCCTTTTTCCTAAATCCGGGTCTATGATAACAGGTTCGTTTTTTGGTATCTCCATAAAAGGAAAGTTTTCTGGTTTCACAGGGCGTCCAGTGGATGTATCTACGACAACCCAGTGACTGAGGGATTCAAAGAGGAGCGTTTTATCAGAATCAAAGGCCCTACATACCCGTGGGAAATAGAACTTCCAAGGTTTTTGAGGCCAAGTCTCAACTGTAATTGAGCCGGGCCACTCAACGTAGTCATAAAATCTCATTTTTGTTCTGGTGACAACCCAAGTTTTTCCCTTTTTCAAAAGTTGGGGAATACCCATATCTCTTTGGTAGGCGTGGCAGCCGGCAACCTCTTGCATAAGTTGGAAATAGTAGAGGGGATGAGCTTTATTAAAAGAATCAACCTCGTGACTTTTTACCCTGATGCTTTCACTGAAAATCTGGTCAACAATCTCCATATAAGTTAACTCTCCTTGTAAAACCGTAAAATCGAACGCCCATATTTTCTCTCGTCAAATGCTTTCAAAGTTCCGATTGTCAAACTTAGAACCTCTTTTTCCTCGGAAGGGTAGTGGATTATATAAAGACCGCTGGGTTTCAAGACGTTGTGTTTTGAAATTAACAAACCGATACGGTCTTTCTCTTTTAGGTTAAAAGGGGGATCGGCATAAACAATTTCGTACTGCTGTTTTACATTCGGTAAGAATTTAAAAACATCGGACGGAAACAGTCTGATTTGCTGCTCTACAAAGCTTATATTCCCTCTTATTATCGGGTGTTTTTTCCAATCTGATTCAACTAAGTGGACAGGAGAGGCTCCTCTGCTTGCCGCCTCGATTCCGACTAAGCCGCTGCCTGAAAAGAGATCTAAAAAGGGCTCATCCGAAATATCGCCTAAAATAGAGAAGAGGGATTCTCTCATTCTCTCCATCGCCGGTCTTATGACCCCCGGAGGGCAAACGATGACTCTCCCTTTGTAAAGACCCCCACTGATTCTCATAATGCCTACAATAAGATTAACAAAAATAAATTGCAATGGAAGGCTAACTTTCCATTGTTAAATTTTCAAAAGGGGGAGCCTTTAATAAAACCTCTCTAATGGGAGCATTCTCCAGTTTTATTAAACCTTCGTCCGACTCCAAAATAGCGTCGGCTTCATCCCTTATAATCTCCAGAAGGTGAGGATCTCCCGTTAAGGAGGCAAATCTCAGTTTTAAAAATCCCGATTGTTTGAAGCCTGAAACCTCCCCCGGCCCCCTTATAAGAAGGTCTTGTTCGGCTATATAAAATCCATCATTTGAGTTTTTCATAACAAGAAGCCTTTTTTTAGCTTCTTCACTCAGCTTGTCTTCATAAACCAAAAAGCAGTAAGACTGGAGAGAGCTTCTTCCGACCCGTCCCCGCAGCTGATGTAAAGCAGAGAGTCCAAAATGTTCGGCATGCTCAATAACCATGCAGGTTGCGTTTGGAACATCAATTCCAACTTCAACAACACTTGTCGAGACAAGGTAGGTCAGTTCTCTTGCCCTAAATTTTCTTAAGATATCAATCTTCTCTTCATCGGAAAGACGGCTGTGAATGAGAGCCGCTTTAATGTTTGGATAAATTTCGGTACTTAGATATTTGTACATCGATTCCACGTCTCTTAAATTCGAGGAACCTTGGTCATCTATCCTCGGATAGACAAAATAGGCTTGATGCCCACGGGAAAACTCAACCTCAATTGAAGCATACATCCTATTGCGGCTCTGATTAGAGACCAAGTATGTAGTAATGGGTTTTCTACCTAAAGGCATCATCCTGATTGTCGAGATGTTCAAATCTCCAAATACCGTGAGGGCAAGGGTTCTCGGAATCGGAGTTGCGCTCATCATTAAGACATCTACCTTCTTCCCTTTCTGGAGAAGGGCTATTCTTTGGGCAACTCCGAAACGGTGCTGTTCGTCAATTATTATATAGCTGAGGTTTTTAAATTTTACCGGAGTAGAAAAAAGGGCATGGGTTCCAATAATTATATCTATCTCGCCGTTAGCGAGGGCTTCCAAAAGAAGCTTTCTCCCTTTTGCACTTACCGAACCTGTTAAAAATGCCAAACGAACCCCTAAAGGTTCCAAATAAGAGGCTGCCTGTTCGGCATGTTGTCGGGCTAAAAGTTCCGTAGGAGCCATGAATGCGACCTGTTTTTTTTGTGCAACCACCAAAAGAGCACTTAACCAGGCAATCAAAGTTTTACCCGAACCGACATCCCCCTGCAAAAGTCGGTTCATTGCCCGCTCTTGCAACAAATCGTTACAGATCTCTTTTGTTACCTCTTCTTGGTCTTTTGTCAGTTTAAACGAAAGAGTTTCCAAAAATCTTTTTTGAATATCGAGTAACTTAAAATCAAAAGCCCCTTGGGCAGACGGCCCGCTTTTACGCCTGTTGGTAAACAGAAGATAAAACAGTTCAATGAAACTGAAAGTAAAATAAGCTTGTTCCCCCTTTTTTAAAGAGGGGGGATTGTGTAAATAGTTTAAAGCTTCGTTAATCGGAAGCAGAGAGTTTCTTTGGTTGATTGAAACAGGTAACTCTTCGGTAAACTCCTCTGTCATTGCCAATAGTCTGTTAACATCTCGGCGTACCGTTTTTTGGGTGAGGGTTCCCGCTAAAGGATAAATCGGGACTAACTTCCCAAACTCAGGAGGCAAGGAATCTTCACTGTTTAGTAAGACCATCTCAAATTGGGAACTCTGTAACTCACGAAAGTTTAAATTAAACTGCCCGTAAAGATAAAATCGTAATCCGACCCTAAAAGTTTTCGCAAGAAAGTTTCTGCCAAAACAGAGCAGAGAGGCTGTTGCATCTCCTTGGCCGCTAACATCAGAAACGGTAACTTTCAGAGTTTTTCTTCCCAGAGGTCCAAAGTAGGAGTGGGAGATTACTTGGACAAAGGTATTTGCATAAGAGCCGTCAGCAACCAGACCCAGAGGGACTATGTTTTGGCGGTCTTCATAGTAGCGGGGGGCTAACAGAAGCAAATCCCCCCAGCTGTTTAACCCCAAAGAGGCGTAAGCGGCCGATGTTTGTTTGCCGACTCCCTTTAAAGAACTCAGCGGCTCTTTAAGTTCCCTTATAAACACGGTTTACCCTTTTTAGACTAAAACCGAAATAAGTAGGCCGATTAAGAGGGAGCAAACTATGTAGACGACTATAACCAAAGCCAAAGTACTCCACAAAAGGGTTCTTGAGGAGACCTCTCTGCCCCTAAAAAAGTTAGTGTGTACAAAATCGAGTAACTTCCGAAGAACATTGTCTATCAGGGCTATGTATCTGATTGAGTTTGGATTACGGTTGTATGAGAGATAGATTCGCACTGCCAAAACAATGATTAAGACTGTAAGAACTAAACTGACTATTGAACTCCAGAATGTTTGAATAATTGTTGCCAAAATAATCCCTATGGAAAAACGCCCGGCATTGGCAATACTCAAAAAGATTTTTTGAAAGATTCCGACAATCCAAAGGGCCACTAAAGGGGTAAAGTCAATCGTTCCCCTCTTTAAAAATGTGAGATTTCTGAAAATATTTAAATAAGGATCAACAATGGAAGCCAAGACTTTTCCGAAATCGCTTTCGTTGTCTCTTAGTTTGGCTTGATTTACCCACTGTAAAAGAATCCTGACTACTATTAAAATATTGTACAGATAGAGAAGGCGACTAATAAATCGGGCAAATTCTCCCATGATTTTCCTCCATATCAATTAAACCAGATATCGCTGACAGCTTGATGTTTTTTCAGAGCTTCAACAAAATCGCTGTTACTGTTTACCGAAAACTCCCTGCCGGCTTTTATTATTCGGCTTGTTTTGGAACCTTGGTAGTTTGAAACAATGTGGATTTGTAATTCACAGTTTCCCCTGTAGGTGATGCAGGTATCCATAACCGAACGAAGGGAATTGGGGTCGCAGTACTCCTCGATTAAAATCAAATGAGCCTCCCTCAATGTTTCAGGTTGCAGCTCTTCAGGTTCTTTAATCCCTTCGATTATAAAAGAGAGTTTTTCGTCTCTTTTTTCAAACTTCCCTAAAAAGCCAAAAACTTTATCGACTCTTAAAAGTTGTGCAATCTCCTGATAAACATTCGGAAAAGCGACCGCCTCAATTGTTCCGTTAAAATCGGTTAACTCAATGAAAGCCATTCTGTTACCATTACCGCCTCTGGTTGTAATTTCCTTCAAATTCGTAACCATTGCAACAAGTTTAATCGACCTGCTTAAAGGGAGTCGTTCCTCCTCCTTCAGATTAACAGTCACGATTTTTTCCCAGATAAGTCGATACATATCCATGGGATGCCCGCTGACATAAAAACCCAGAAGTTGTTTTTCCGTCTCTAATTTCTCTAAAAGAGTTGAATCAGGTACTTCCTGCATCTCAAATGTCTCGACAAAAGAGTCTTCCTGGGAATCAAAGAGCGAAGCCTGCCCATAGGCACTGCTTTCGTGGTGCCGTTGGGCATGCTTAACCGCCATCTCCAAATTAGCCATTAAAGTCGGTCTGTTTATATTTAATTTGTCAAAAGAACCGGCTAATATCAGAGACTCAAGTAATTTTGAGTTGAGAACTCTGCTTTCGTTGCGGTATAAAAAATCTAAAAAACTTTTATAGGGGCCGTTTTCCCTCCGCTCTTTAAGAATCGACTCAACCGCCGCTTCTCCGACGTTTTTAATTCCCTGTAAGCCGTAAATAATTTTATTATCGACAACGGTGAACTGACGCTCGCTGTCGTTGATTGAGGGGGGTTCTATCTCTAAACCCATTGCTTTAGTTTCACTGAGATACTGGGAAAATTTATCGGGATTTCCCATCTCGTTTGTTAGGTTGGCAGCCATAAATTCAGATGGAAAGTTTGCTTTAAGATAGGCTGTCCGGTAGGCTATGACCGAATAGGCAGCAGCATGGCTTTTGTTAAATCCGTATCCGGCAAACGGCAGCAACATCTCAAAGATGGAGTCGGCAACATGGGGCGAGTAGCCTTTCTTTTGGGCACCGGCGAGAAATCTCTTTTTCTCTTTTGCCATTACCGCAGCCTCTTTTTTCCCCATTGCCCGTCTTAAAAGATCGGCATTTGCCAAGGTGTATCCCCCGATAATCTGGGCAACTTTCATTACCTGTTCCTGATAAACAATAACTCCGTATGTGGTTTTTAGAACCTCTTCCAAATCCTCATGGTAGTAGTCAATCTTTTGTTTATTATTTTTGGACTCGATAAATTTCGGAATATTGGCCATCGGGCCGGGACGATAGAGGGCATTTAAAGCAACCAAATCTTCAATTGAGTTTGGCTTTGTGTCTTTAAGGACTCTTCTCATCCCCATACTTTCAAACTGGAATACTCCACCGCTGTCGCCGCGGCTGAGCATCTCAAAAGTTTGCTCATCCTCTTCGCTGACTTCAGTGACTGAGAAGTTGGGTACTTTTTTCCTGACCAGGTTTTCGGTGTGTTTGATTAGAGTTAAGGTCTTTAGTCCTAAAAAGTCCATCTTTATTAAACCACAGCCTTCCAGCATATCCATAGTGTATTGAGTTGTGATAGCTCCGGTTTTTGGATCTCTGTATAAGGGGATATATTCGGTTAAATCTTTTTTTCCGATAACCACTCCCGCAGCATGGGTAGAGGTATGTCGGTTAAACCCCTCCAGTCGTTTTGCAACACTGAACAGCTCCCCATAAACACCCCCTTGCTGTTCAAGTTCTCTCAGCGGCTCGATTGAATCAAGGACTCCCTGAACCGTAAGCTTACGGGGATTTCCACTCTGTTGGTCATCTGCCAGGACATCGGGAATTAAATTGACAATCCTTGTTGCTTCGGCAAACGGGATATCCAAAACCCTAGCAACATCTTTTATGACGGCTTTGACTTTCAAAGTTCCGAAAGTCGCTATCTGAGCCACCCGCTCAGAACCGTATTTTTCAGTTACATAGTCGATAACCTCTTGGCGCCGTTCGTAACAAAAATCGATGTCAAAATCGGGCATGCTTATTCTTTCAGGGTTGAGAAACCTCTCAAAGATCAGATTGTATTTAATCGGATCGATATCGGTTATCTCCATACAATAGGCAACCAAAGAACCGGCACCGGAACCTCTGCCCGGACCCACCGG
>Ga0172382_10014454_pt1 | contig 10045 bp, 14 predicted proteins | sample Leawel138RmetaG_FD_122245 | JGI IMG/M metagenome (GOLD analysis project Ga0172382, IMG submission 122245) | Leachate microbial communities from a municipal landfill in Southern Ontario, Canada - Leachate well 138R metaG | ecosystem: Engineered > Solid waste > Landfill > Unclassified | place... | reverse complement strand
CCTCCCGCCCCAGCGAGAGCGAGCAGGACGGTAAGAGAGAAGGAAAGGGGCAGCTTATCCCTGAGCAACTTGAAATGCTTCTGCTCGTCGAGCCAGTCAGTCTGCTGCTGCCAGAAGAACTTGAAGTGGGCATACCAGTCGCTAAGGAATATTTGCTTGGAGACCGTGCTGTTCAGCGAGGCCCGTACGATTGCGTCGTGCTCGGCGACTTGCTTCGTGAAGTCGGCGCCGTCAGGGAGTGACCTGACTTCGTAGTAGAGGGCGCGGAGCCGATGAAAGCCTCCTGTCAGCTCAATGCCTGCCTTCTCGTACCGCTCTTTGTCCGGCAAGTAGAAGCTGATGTAGAGGGTGGTGATTCCAAAGACCACCATCGCTGCGCTGATGTGGTTGGTTGCCAGCTCGGGCACGAATAGCGCGTAGATGCCTACTATGAGGGACAGAAATCCAAGCCAACCTGGCGCCTTCTCGACGATGTCGAATGTTGCGAAGTTCTTCTTGGCCCCGAAACCGATGTTGTAGCCACTGTCTGCGATGACTTTAAGTAAGTTTTCTTTATTCATCATTCTTGTTCTTGCTCAATAGCGCGTGGCAAACGCTTGAAAAACCATCCCTGCTAACACTCTCTTCAACCAGCCCGCATTTTCGCATGGTCGATGACATCAATGTCCGGTAACCAGCGCACTTCTTTCCGATGTCTGCTCCTTGTCCTCAGCGCCGTGCGAATCGCGCAAAGTAAGGAAGGAAAGAATATGGCGGGAAAGGAGTGTAGGTTGATGCCGCTGCCACGATCTCTGCCGGGGCGTCGGCTCAGTCGTCTCGGGGCCGGGCTCCTTTTCGGACAGTATGCACAGGGGAACCTAGAGAATGAAGTTCTACGTGAATTTCGGCAGCTTTTCTCCGACGGCCTCCGGTATCTGATCGAGACCGGCCGCCGACAAGATCTGACCTCAATGGCCGCTCCGGCCGACGACATGCCCGATACCGTTGGCAACAGTCAACATGTCGGCCGGAGCTACCGTCCGTCTGAATTAAGTAAGTGATCCGGTCCAATTCAGTGATCGGACGTTGGATCAGGGCTTCCGCACTCGCATGTCATCGCTTGTTGATCAATTCGCATAGAACTCGTTCGCATTCAATGGGTTACGTAGCCATCTTGTGAACCCGCTCGAAAACGCGTCTACTCTCGTCTTTTGGACGGACGGCATGAGTGGAGCGGGAGCGAGCCTGATGGAGACACTGAGTGAGTTGGAAGACCCGCGCCGTCCAAGTAACGGCACCCGCCACGACTTCCGGGAGATCCTGGTGATCGCGGTGTGCGCCATGCTCTCGGATGCCGACAGCTTCGAGGACATCGCCTTGTGGGGGCGGCTCAAGGCCGATTGGCTGCGCCGCTTCCTGCCCTTGAAGAACGGCATCCCGTCGGCCGACACGTTCCTGCGGGTGTTTCGGGTGCTCGACCCGAAGCAGTTCGAGGCGGTGTTCCGACGCTGGGTGGGTGGCATTGTCGGTGCGCTCGAGGGCAGTGTAGCGATCGACGGCAAGACCTTGTGTGGCTCGGCCGATGGCGACGGGCCCGCGGTCCATATGGTGAGCGCCTTCTCGACCAATCTCGGGCTGGTGCTGGGGCAGGAGAAGGTCGCGGGCAAGAGCAACGAGATTACCGCCATCCCCGAACTGCTCGACGCGCTGTACATCAAGGGGTTGCTGGTGAGCATCGATGCGATGGGTTGCCAGCGCGAGATCGCCGCCAAGATCCTCGACAAGGGCGGCGACTACCTGCTTGCCGTCAAGGGCAACCAGCCCACGCTCGCCCAGCAGGTGCGCGATCTCGTCAGCGACGCGCAGGCGTGCGGCCCTGGCTTCGAACAGGCCGAACGCGGCCACGGTCGGACCGTCCTGCAGATGAGCTGGGCCGTGCCCAGCGGCAGCGAAATCGACCCCGCGCTGTGGCCTGGGTGCAAGACGGTCGGCTGCGTCGTCTCGCAGCGCTTCGTCGGCGACAAGGCGGCCGAGCTCGAGGAGCGCTTCTACATCAGCTCGCGCGTGCTCTCGGCCGAGGAACTCGCCCGCACGGTGCGTGCGCACTGGGCCATCGAGAACCGGCTCCACTGGATGCTGGACGTGTGTTTCGGCGAGGACGGCTCCATGGTGCGCAAGGACAACGCGCCGCAGAACCTCTCGTTGCTCAAGAAGATCATCCTCAACCTGATCCGCACCGACACCACCGACCCGGTCAAGACCAGCTTGCGCCAAAAGCGCAAGCGTGCGGCCTGGGACGACGACATCAGGATGAAGATGCTGGGGATTCATCCGTTATGACTTCCGAGTGCGGTAGCCCTGGGTGCCGCTTCAGGTCAATCTCACAACAATCGACAGGTACACGGCGCCTGTAATCGTCTCGCCATGCGGGGCAAGCCAGCGCCAGGTCACCGTTTCCGGCACTGGGCTCCAAAACACGCACCCATTCCTTGCTCTTGAAGAGCGACCACGCCCTTGAAGCAAGCGTGGCGGGGGTGGGGTAGAACTGATACTGATCCATTTCACATCTCCTTGGTTTAGCGCCTGACCATCAGGCTGCGTCTGCAGTACTGGAGATGCGGCAGAATCCATGTGAAACGCAGGACGTGCGCGAGCCTGTGACCATGGAATCGAAAGACAAGCTCCGCCTGTGACCTCTACGAAGACGGAGCACCCCTTGCCTTAGGAGACGACATGACCAAGAAAAATGTTGGTGTTCGCGAAAAAGCTGAAGCCTGCGTTGAGGCGGTGCTCGTTGCAACCCTCGTCGACACTTGCAGCGTCGCTGAAATAAGCGCAAAAGTAAGCGCCCAGCTCGGGCGTGGATGGACTCTCGTCTCGGCCCTGCAGTGGCTTACTGGGAAGACGGCTCAGGATTACTTCTCCCTACTCCCCGCAACTAGCTCCATTTCTGGTGTCCCTGTGACGGCAGTTCCGCAACTGCTAGAGATCGCCAAAGCCTGCTGTGACCAGCTTGGGCGGACGAGACCGACCGAGGAGGAGACGTTGGCGCGACTTAGGGAAATGGGCTTGAGGTTTCGCGTTTCCGTTCAAAGAACAGGGGCTGGCTCAGCATTGCACTGAAGCCAGCCCCTCACTACCCCAGAGTCAGGGGCGCTTCTTCAGCGACTCGAGCTCACCCCCGTTCTCAAGGTACGTGATCACCCACGAAGGTCTCCGGCCGTGACCACTCCAGCCCTCCTGGGCGTTCACCGGATTCCAGTACACCGGCGGCAACTTCTCCTTCTTCACGGCAGGTGCCTTTTTCTTGCGTCCAGGAGCAGCTTTTCCGGCACCTGACTTCACGCTCGACCCTTCTCGGCCGGACAAGCCGACCTCAGCAAGCATCTCGTCGGCATCCAAGCCATGTTCGGCGGCCATCTGCTGTACTTGCTTGATCAGTGCCTTCTTCGACTGAAGTGTCCTCCGGTCCAACTCCTTCTGGACGACGACAGAGAGCTTCTTCAGTTCAGGAAGCGAAAAGTTCTTCAGGTCCATCATTGTTTTTCCTTGTAAACGCGGGAATAGAGGGTTCCGCAGCCCTCTGCGGCGCAGTTTAGCCCTAAACCTTTTTTCTCACACAAGAAGTTGCATTGCTGCAGGCAGGACTATCGAACGGGAGATACGATGCAAGTTACAGCGATGCACTTAAATAATTGGGCTTCTGGTGACAGCGTCATTATTGACGGAATGGTTTTCGAGATCTGCGGAGTCAGTTCCGAAGTCGTCAGCCTCTTTTCACCTTGCGATCTTTCCGAACATCAGATCGAACGGAGCAAACTGAATGGATGTCGATTCTTTATCGATCTTCCTGGAATCGAGAATCGCTACAGGCGACTTATCAAGACGATGATTCAAAGTTGTCTTCTAACTACGGGTGAAGCGACGAATGCACTCTTTGGACTGAGAGTGCGGGGATTGCATGACCAGGGTTCGGAAGCAGTAGCCCATGCCGGTGGATCTGCTGCAGCTGTCCGCCAAGCGTTACGTTGTCGGCACTACGTGCGGATCTCTAAACGATGACACACAGCCCGGCCTCATGAGGTCGGGTTTTTTTGTATAAGAAGAATCCTTGAAGGCAAACCTTTCCAGTGTTAGCCTTACTCAATGACGCAGAGCAATCCTATCCGCTTCGACCAATTCCGCTGGAAAGGCTTTTGGCGCGAAGGAGTATCCAGGACCACAGAGGGTGGCGCACTTTTCACTGAGGAAGGGTTCCGCTATTACGCTTTCTGGTGTCGCAAATTCAAACGCACAGAGCCATACCAAGGAATGAACTACGAAGAGTTTGCTCTTGGATTTCTGACGATTATAAAGCTTCATCGCTGCAAAAAGGATGCAGGCTCCGTTGAATATAGCAATGAGCAATCTCGAGATTACGGTTGAGATCCATCGACGCGCACAAGAAGCCCGTAAAACTCTTTGATGAAGAAGAGTTGAAAAATTTTCGTGAAGGCCGCAGGGCTGCTCGCGAAGGATTCATCGCGCCTCTCGATCTAGCAATACAGGACCCTTTCTTTGCTCGGGGCTACAACCAGGAGCGCCTTCTTGTCCAGAGCGAGCAGGGTAAAATTATCCTGGTCAGGGGCCTAGCGACCGTCTGTGCGCGTTGCAACGAAATGCACCTCTATGAGAAACCTGGCTGCCCTTGCTGGGACAGCGATGAGGTCAACTTGCTCAAAGATTGGATGAAGACGGGCCTTCCGCCTCATCATGGAATCGAAAAACTGTTGAAGCAGTATCACCTTACTTACGGCGTTTTTATTCATCTGCCGCGAATTGCAAAGTTTGGTTTTGTTGAGATGGATACCTATCTCAAGGGACGCAAGGAAATTGGCTTGCCTGCCATCACGTTTCCTCACGGCGAACCGTTTTTCCTTTGACGTGCGGGCAAAGCCTGAACCAGTGCCGCCCCGAGCTCAATACGGGCAGCTGTAAGTGCCAGGGTTGCTATTCACAACCCGCGCGTGCTGGGCCTTGAGTGCAACAACGTACTGCGCTCGCTCCGATGTATTTCCCATAGCTTTTTCAATCCCAGCATTGATCTTCGCAGCAGATTCGGGTGAGAAATGCTTTCCCACACAGGCCTGCGCAATCCCATAGGCCTGTATCGCATTGTTTTTAAGCGCTGGCGAGTTCTCGTGGAAAGCCTGCATCCCAAGCTGATACGCTTTACCAAGCTGTTCTGCGGCCACCCGGATCGGGTGGGCTGCCTCTGGGTAGAGCCCTTGAATCCAGCTCTCAACATCATCACGCAAGCCACTTGCGTTCGCGTCCAAGCCAATGACTTCCGACACATTGGCTTTCTCGAAAGCATGTGACAGCGGAGCATCCGTAAAATTAAGCGCAATTATCACTGCTGCTGTCGACAAAATTGGATGACGAATGATGAAACCGATCATGACCTTCCACTCTCTCAGCGCAACTCGTAACTGTAACCTTCAGCAATCCAGGGTAACGCCATACCCATGTCCTGCGCCCACTCTGCCATCATTCGCATAAAACTGTAGGGTCGGAACGGGCGATAAACGCGCAGCTTTTCGAGTCCGTACTTAGACTGGATCGACTCGATCGTTCCAATCTCATCGACTAGCCCGATCTCTTGTGCCACCACACCATTCCATACCTCCCCGGTCCCATAGTCGATACCCGATGTAAGCTTCTTTGCCCTTGCCAGCATCAAGTCTTCCCTAAACATCTCGCCCATTTCGTCAACCAAGCTCTGAGCCTTGGCATTACCCTCTTCGTTTGGTGGGGCGAACGGATTCAACATCGACTTGAGTTCGCCAGACGAGAACGTCCTTTGCTGAACTCCGATGCGATCGAGCAACTGGTGAGCTTCCCACGCAGACAGAACTGCGCCGATTGAGCCTACGAGACTGTAACGACCAGCGTAGATGCTGTCTGTCTCCATCGCGATCAAGTACGCCGCGGAGGCACCAATCCCTTCGATCACTGCATGAATCGGGATTTCACTGGAAAGACGCATCTCACGCACGAAGCTACCTATGCGTTCGGCGTCCCCGGGCGCCCCCCCTGGTGAGTTAATCTGAAGCACCACGGCCTTCGTAGTCTTAGCTTCAAAGGCCGATCGAATGGCAGGAATCAAAGTGTCCGCCGTCACCAATTCACCAATCGTCCCAGAGATACGCACTACTGCCAGCTCAGGCTCGCGTTCTTTGAATCGCTCAAATATGTTCACCTTTATGCCAAGGGTGCTTGTGTAAAACATCGCGTACAGCACAGCACCACCGATAAAGAAAGATGCGATCATGAAGCGCCGAAACAGCTTCCATCTGCGTTCGGACCGCCGTTCTTTCAAAATATCTGCGAGCAGAATGCTCGCCATCGTATTGTGGAGCTCTGCCTCCGATACGGTGTTGTTTCCTGCAATGTCGAGATCCATATCTCCAGCTGCTTTCTTAGAAATCCACAGTCTGACTTTTCGTAGCATGGTGTTCTTCAGTTTCTAGCCAGTCCCCACGAACGCGGGCGACCGGCATCAAGGTGAATGTGCTTTGAGGACCGGTAGAAGCCGACACCTCCCGTTCTTGCCCACTCGAGCATTCTGGCAACGTCCTCAGAGTTTGCGCCGGGAACCCAGAAATCGACAGCGCGAAAGACGCCATTATTGTCAGGGAGATGCTGAGACTGATGGGCTCCTCCCACCTCACGATTGGTCACCTCCGTTCGGAGGCCGGACGTCGCCACGATCGGCGCCTTCAGCCCCCAGTGCGCGAGCCACGCTTGGACCCAAGCAAGGTTGCTGACGATCTGGGGATGGACCAATCCCTGACGGTTTGCACGAACGTCACGCAAAAGGTATTGGAGGTAGGCAATCCCTTTCCCAGTGCTGATATCGAGCAGCACGCCATCCTGAGGGTTGTCGCGAGCGATCCAAAGCGTTCGCGGCAACTGTTGCGCGTGAGCAGGGAGAGGTAGCGCCGTGGCAACAGCAGCGCTGGCTGCAAATAACAGGAAATCTCGACGATTCATCACGCCGGAGTCCCAAAGTGGGCGGACCAATTCAGTCGGCCGTACTTAGATAGATATCGTCTCCCCGCAGCAACGTCGTCTTGATGCGAGCGAACCGGGTTTTTCCCTGTGAGATACCAGTGACCGACGAAATCGCTGACGATGTACTCCTCGTCCAGCATCACCAGGCTCTTTTCCCAATCCTTCAACGTGATTGTCGGCTCCATATCGATTGCACGCCGGTAAAGCTCATGCACGTTGAGTCCGGGGTGTGACCAGAGCAAATCGCAAATGATCGCTGCACTTTTTCCATTCAAGAAATATGCGTGATTTTCGATGAATGCTGGCACCGGGTCGATCAGAAACGGAAACTCGTGTTGGAAGCGCAGTTGCCTTAGCCAGAACTCGTAGTGGAACCGAAGTCTTATTACATCAGGCCGGACATACTCTCCAATCGTCTCGCAGCACAATGCAAAATTAATTCCTTCCCGTCCTTCACCCTCATGCTCTTCTCTGCCAAAGATGAAACGAACCGCCTGCATCACTCTTTCGTGCGAGTAGACGATGTTCTTCGGGCGCTTCGTTGGGTAGGCAAGCTCTGGCAACAGTGCAGTTGCGTAGTGCATGATGATCTGGAATGCCTGGCGTGGAGGGCCTTCCTCGAAGTCTTCTGCCGTAACAACGCCCTCTGTGTCCTTGATATTTAGGGCACTAAGGGCCGCTTGAATCTTCTGACTTGCAGATGATTCAGCTTCCGCTTCCGAGAAGTCATCAAAACTGAAGTCTGCCGCGAAATCGTCCAGAGAATCCGCGACATCCAGCTCCTCCAGGTCGGTCCCTTCTGCAAAAAATTGCTCAAAGGGGGGAGGGTCACCTTTCAAGACTTCAAGACTATTCTCTTCAAGCCATTTATCGCTGAACACAACCTCGTCTGCAACTTCAATAGCCTCTTCAAGGGCATCCTTCTTGATTTTGCTCACGTCTCAATCCATCCTCATCGGTCAAGTCTTGATCTTCTCTTTTGCTGCCCCACCTATCTGGCTTTCATCGGGAGACAAAAAGACTTGATTTCTGCTATTAAAGAGATGCCAGATCAACGTAACGTGCGCCTTGTAAATTCCCTTTATCAGATAGATGACTGTATTGAAGACGCGAGTACCGGTCTCGCCCCCAACGACTCCGACAAACTTCATAAACATTTCACGAGTTGCCGGAATGAGCATCAAGATGAGGAATATCGCAAGACCGTAGAAAAGTGACTTGCGAATTCCGTCAACCAACATCTCTCCGAGTGACCATTCGTTCATGACATTTTCCGGGAGAGATATTTTTCCGCGTTCTTGAAGAAGTCTGCACCTTTGACGGCACGCTTCCTGAATCTGTGCACACGTGGTTTTCCGAACTTCTTCGCTTCTTGAGAATCGAATTTCAGCATGGGTATTTTGAGGTGGTGCACCTGATCACCGCCATAGAGCATCACGCACTCACCTTTCCCAAGCGCCTTGAGCTGATCGGCGCTAACCCGGTTTTCCTCTTGCTCCTTGTAGGTCACCGTCTCGCTGAGACCCTCGCTTTCGCTGGCTGCGGGGTCGAGACGAAGAAGCTGGGAGCTGGTCCCCTTATTTCGCGCCTCCGCAACTTGCCGTACGTTGACGATGTGCATTCCCGCGACTTCCGCCATCTCTTCCGCAGACGCCTGCGTTCCGACCTTGAAAATCAGCTTCGTCCAGGTGTTTCCGATGACCATCTCGGCAAACTCTTCACTGATCGCTTTGAAGTTCGCCATGGTCTGGGCGGCCGGACAGAGGATCACTCGGGCAGAGCGAGCTTGCTCAAAAGGCCTTGTCATGTTCATGGAAACGTACCCGCCTGCTTCGTCCATGAAGAAGAAGTGAGGTATCTGAAGCTTGTTTTCTTCGGGTAGATCCTGAAGCCACGAGATCGACGTTCTAAAATCAGAGATGAACATCTTGGCGAAGTTCATCGCTGCTTCGTTCTTCCCCATCGTAGGCAACTGAACATAGATGATCTTGTTGTTCATAATTGCTTCGAAGAGGTTCAAATCTGGCGTGTACGAGTTCAGTACTTCACCGAATTTTCCTGTTCCCAACAGATACATGCGTTGCCCAATGCCACCGAACACTTCCTTCAGCCGTTTCATGTCGATGGTGGCATCTGCGCCAGGCTTAGCCGAATACCGAAACTGATCGACAAAAAGACTAAAGGCTCTAGCCTCATCGGAGTTTGGGGCGACCTCCATGAGCTTGCGCTCAAGCTCTTCAAGAGCCTTGGAGTTCATCAGCATGACCGCGAAGTCAATGAAGTTGTAGGCCAATCCGGCCTTTTTCATTGCTGAAACCAGAGTCACGATGCCTTGGTGCGCGGCCTTTCTGTAGTAGTCCGTTCCCGGATTGGAGTCATTCTGAGGAATGGTTGAGATCGGCCGGTCAGCAATCTCGTCTGGATCACCATAGAGCAACGGATTGTAGGTGTTGCTCATTTCGGGCCGGCCGGGGTTGATGATGAAAAGGTCACGCTCCCGACCGCACCAGGCGCACATCTGCCAGATTTTTTGCAGTTCCTCGTCCGTCATCTTGCCGTCGATGAACGTGAGCCCGCCCCCGCGTGCAATCTGCTGAAAGATCAGGTTGGCGCCCAGGACGGTCTTGCCAACGCCGCTTTGACCCAGAATGAACAGATGCCGCATGAGGTCTTCGTCCGGCACATACACGGGCCTTCCGTCCTCGACCTTGTAGCCAATAAGCATTCCCGCTCCTCCAGCCAGATCAGGGGTTTTGGCTGACGACGAGATCGCTACGTTCGAGTCGAACGCAGCCTTTGAGAAAGACACCTTCTCCAGCACCCGATAGCCCAGCCACGTAGTACCGGCCATTGCCAGCGCAGCCGCATGATGGGGATCGACCCCTACAAACGGAGTTGTTGCGGCGACTGCTGCGCCGAGACTGCAAAGGGCAACCGCATCAGAGCATCCGCCAAGTCGTGGAAGCATTTGATATCCTTCTGGGTGACAGTTACTATTCCGTTTGTCTTT
>Ga0172382_10014452_pt1 | contig 10045 bp, 8 predicted proteins | sample Leawel138RmetaG_FD_122245 | JGI IMG/M metagenome (GOLD analysis project Ga0172382, IMG submission 122245) | Leachate microbial communities from a municipal landfill in Southern Ontario, Canada - Leachate well 138R metaG | ecosystem: Engineered > Solid waste > Landfill > Unclassified | place... | reverse complement strand
GCAGCAAGACCGAGAGCAGCCTGTTTTGTCCGACAAAATAGCCTGCCGTGTATACCCCGGCAGTTACTCCAAGTAAAACAAAAAATGAACCGGTCAGATATGAGGAGATAGGAGTCAAATACTTGGTTGCATCTCTGAAGAAGCCTGTGAAATTCGCAACAATGCACAATGCCAGAAAAAGCACTGTAAAAATCAGCTGAAGCCGGAGTATGATCTTCCTGCTCCTGTCACCTGTCGCAATCATTCTTCCGTAACCGTACACAATACCAATCGCAAGAACGATAATAATAAATGAGATCAGAAAATAGTGTATCTTGAAGGCGTCATCGTATAATCTCTGAAATGCCTTAACTGCAGCTGTTGTCCCGATACAGGAATACAGCTGCCATGTAAGCGTCGATTCCGCCTCGGGTGTATTGATGGTTATGTTTTCAATATAGAGTTCAAAACAAACAAACAAGCATACTCCCAGAATCGTAGCGGCTATAAGTGAATACCGCTTCAGCCTGGCGATCAGCGGGAAGAGTGCAACAGTCAGAAGGACTGACGCACTGACAGCGAAATATGGTATAACATAGCGGGCATAGTCTTCGGGATAGATACTCCCATGTCGAAGCTGAATGATAACGATCCTTGCCCCCATTGCCAGCGGGTAAGCAGACAGGGCAAGTATAATTACAAGGGCTGTAAAGTACAATTTGCGGTGTGCTTTTATCATTTTACACCTCTAATGCAGACAAAAACAATGCTCAGAAAAAGGCTATGCGGTTTTTCCCATTCGATTTTCCGGCGTATAATGCCATGTCCGCTCTCCTTATTACATCCTTTGTCTCCTCGACATGGTCATACAGGCTGATGCCGAAGGTCATGGTTATTTTGATATTGTTTCCTTCGTAATGGAAGGTGGTATTTGAGATCTCATTACGCAGCTTTTCAGCTACAATCTGTCCGGCCTTCAGGTCTGACTCCGGAAGAAGTATCAAAAACTCCTCGCCGCCCCAGCGCGCGACTATGTCCTGTCTGCGCAGGTGGCTGCTCATCAGGGATGAGAGCTCCGTAAGCACATAGTCACCGCAATCATGGCCGTAGCAGTCATTGATGGCTTTGAAGTTGTCGATATCGCAGAGGATAAGAACAAAGGTCTTTTTGTTGCGGGTAAAACGGTTTATCTCAGTATCCAGCAGATTGGACATGGCCCTTCTGTTGGGCAGACTGGTCAGTGGGTCGGTAGAGGCAAGCTTTTTCAGGGAGCTGTATGTCACTCGAAGCTTTTCTACGGATAGATTGGCATATTTGCTGTATGAGTATGACATTGTTATAATAGTGCAGAAAAGTATAAGAATATTAAGGTTTTCTATGAAGGCCTGAACACTCTTGCTAAGGGGAACAAACGGCAGTATGGAATCAGTGAGCAATCCCAGCCCGAGAAAAATCAAGCACAACAAGGCTGAATACAGGCCCTTGGCTTTTATGTTGAGGGGCGGGCAGAAGAATAGTACGGCAACGGTAAAGAGCAGATACAACTGGAATCCGCAATTCCAGCCCAGAAGGATGACGGCCAAGGCTGTATTTACAATAACGTTGGCAGTTGATAGTACTACGCTGGTCACAAAACGGCCCTTGTTATTCATAATGATGCAGCAGATGCAGCAGGCTAAGCCGGCAAAATTGGCAAACACAAGCAATTCGATACCAAGCCATATAAAGAGAAGCATGAAGGCGACGTGCCCGAAAAACCCCAGCATCAATGTATTTTTTGCAGCGGAATAGAAGGGCAGGCAGTCAATATTTATGTTGTCCATCTGAAATAGCAGGCTGAAAACTCTTTTAAATCTTTCGTACATTTAAAAAACCCCAATTAGTAATATATGGATGATTGCTGTGAAAATATTGACTATTGCTGCATTGATAACTGGTACATATAAGCTGGGATTACAAGTCTCAAATCAAGTCCAAAAATTTAAAAATAAAAAGCTACGGATATATTCGATACGAAAAGTAAAAATCCTTTTAAAATATTAAAATTAACCAAAATTATTTGTCGCCATAAATCTACATTTTTCAAGGGTTTAGTCCTTTACCGAATTTAGGCATGAGCTCCGATACTGTGAAACAGTCATTCACTTTCCTTTATGCAGGGGAGCTTTCCTGCGGCCCTCAGAGTTTCCTTCTGATGAAGTATATCCATGTTCCCCGAATGGGTTGTACTGGCCAGGAAGTGTATGCAAAAATGCCCGGGGAAATTGTTGTCGGGGATTTTTCCTGCGCCATGGGGCATTCCGTTCATTGAGGCCGCAATCCTGTATCCGCCGACTTCTACGATGACTGCCCGCCGGTTCCAGCTCCAGCGGCCGTTGTATATTTTTTTCATTACAGCGGTGTCTTCTGCTGTGAGGGGCTGGACATCAGCATGGCTGGAGCCTGCCCTCCGCTGGACATTAAATGATTTTCCCGTGCGTAAATCTGTAACCCTGGCTTCTGAAAAGAGTTCAAATATCTCATCTGTTTCTTCCCACGGGATTAATGCCCCGTAAGTCAAATAAGCCTTATTTTCATATTGAGTTGTGAGATCGCTTAAAACGGCCAGGAAGCCTTGCGAGGGCTTTATCTTGCGCATAGTCTCCGGTTCGTAAAATATGCCGGCAGTTTTGCTGTAGCAAACGGCTCTTTGCTTGCCGTCTTCATAGCAAAAAGTAAAACTGTAGTACTTCAGTGGAGGAACCTCCAGGACAGGGCTTATCTCGTTATATGTAAACCTCTCCCTGCGTACCTCATCAAGTTTTTGTTCTTCGGCTGCAAATATAAAATAGGGGTAGTCCGGTGAATATACTTCGATTTCTACAAGGCTGTCAGTCGGCCAGACCTTTTTTATCAGCGTGCCTGCAGTACCGCTCCCGAATATCCACATGGCTGTGGTCAACACTGCAGCTATTGATATTGCAAATATCGTATTCCTTCTTACGAGCACTACCTTCTTCATAACAAACCCTTTCGGCATATTTGCTGCAAGACTAGGCTTTTGTACAGCTTTGTTTTTATTCTAAATTGTTATGCCTGAAAGGGTTTGAATATGCCATCATCCAGCAGAGCCACGGGGAGGAAGCCACGGGGACGCTTTGTTTGGGAGTCCGGAACGGTTGCGTCCCATGGCTCCTTCACCCCTGTTGTTCCCAAATAAGTTGATAAAGCGGTGACAGGCACCGCCTTATCAACTTATTGCTTTGCTGTAGTTAGATTACCTCCAATGAGTCCCTGTCGGGGAGGGCCGGCAGTTTGGCGGTGGGCAGGGTCTGATACCAGAATGCCACCGATGCAATGTCATCCTGCAGCGGCAGGTAACGCCCGCCGCTTCTCCAGCCGAGGGCCTGAATTGTGACCTTGAGATCCTTCTCAAAGCGTATGGGATCGGCGATGTGCCACCGATAGAGACCAAACCGCGTCTGCGAGCTATATACGCCGTTGGGCCGTATCACCTGGTGAAGGCCGGAATATGGCGTTGTGAACTCCTGGTATTGGTGAGTCTCAGGATTTTCAAAATTGTATGATCCGCAGAAATAATCCTCCGTGCCGGTACCACAAATTGTCGGGAACTCATCATCCCCGTCTATATAGAATTTTATCTCGCCTTCGCCCCACCAGCCGGTATTGTTGACGCCCCATGCCAGATATGTACCGACATAATGGCCCTGGCCCTTAACGCCGTCCAGTATGGTGTAAACCTCCTTGTAGGGAAGGGGGTTTGTCCGTCTGAAGCTGGCATGGAAATAAGCACAGTTCTCCGGTACCTCAGTCAGCGTATAGTTTATCTGATAGTATAAAACCATATCTTCATCCGCAATATTGGTCATTGTAATGCGGCAGTGCTTGCGGAAGGGCATTTCCCAATAGCAGTTGAAGGCGCTGCCTGGGTTTACGCATACAGCCAGTGAAGAAAGCTGAGAGTATTTGCCCCAGCCGCTGGCAAAGAAATCGCCCACCGGGCACTCAACTGAGGGATGCTCCTGTCCATCCCAATAAATCCTGAGGATGCTGAAACGCCACCTACCGGTAGGTGTCATCCAAATCTGCTGAATGGCTCCCGAGCCGTCAATATCCGCCATTGTAAATGTTTCACCGGCCTTTATCCTGACAGAAGGCGAGATTTTCCAGCCTCTGCCCAGATCCCTGGCACAATTTGCCCCCGTTCCTTCAGTTGCCATTGCACCCCGGCCCTTTTCACCGGTAAAGTTCTCCGGGCTGATAGAACGTGTCTGAGCCTTCGACAGGAGTGAAAGATTTCCCATATTCATACCTAATCCATTAAAACTGCTCATCTTGATTCCTCCCTTTTAAAATTTCTTGCTGTTATCGCAACCATAGACAGTGTGACCGTAACCCTTGAATTACCAGCGGCTGTCCCATCAATCCTTTGATATGTTGTCCACAAATTGCCATACATATGATATCATCTTTACCGCTCCGTTTCAATGTACAAGGCGAATGCAAAACAAAGGTGTAAAGAAAAATAATGAGAAGCAAAATTAACAATAGATGACTAAGGGGTAATTGTGAGTGAGAACAGCAGTAAAAAATAAAAAAACATGTAAAAGCCAGAGTGGAAACAGAAAATAAGAAAAATAAAGCTGAAAGACTTCAGGCACAATAGAATGAAAAGCCGGGGGCTTATTGACAGATATTGTTTGTTTAAAATGAGTGAATATTGTATAATATATACAGCCCACGAATTTATTCATCTGTAAACAGGGAGGTTTTAAGATTGAGCAAGCTAAAAGTCACCGTATGGAATGAGTTTCGCCATGAAATTTATGATGAGTCAATTAGAAAGATTTACCCCAATGGTATACATGGGGCGATTGCTGATTTCCTTAACAAGGAGGACGGCATTGAAGCGGGCACTGCTACATTGGACGAGCCTCAGCACGGCCTGACGGATGATGTGCTGAATTCCACGGATGTTCTGCTGTGGTGGGGTCACATTGCCCATCATGAAGTCAGTGATGATATAGTTGAAAAAGTATTCAACAGAGTGGTGATTGACGGCATGGGCCTGATAGTCCTTCATTCCGGCCACTATTCGAAAATATTCCAGAAACTTATGGGAACCACCTGCAGCCTGAAATGGCGCGAAATCGGTGAAAAAGAGCGTCTGTGGATAGTTGCCCCCGCACATCCCATTGCAGAAGGGCTTAATGAGTACATAGAGCTGCCCCATGAGGAGATGTACGGTGAGTATTTTGACATCCCGGCGCCGGAGTCCCTTGTATTTGTAAGCTGGTTTGCCGGTGGAGAGGTATTCAGAAGCGGCTGCTGCTACACCCGCGGCATGGGTAAGATCTTCTATTTCCGACCGGGACACGAATCACTTCCAACCTATTATAATACCGATATACAGAAGGTTATTGTCAATGCGATAAAATGGGCGGCCCCCAAAAAACACCCCAAAATCACCTACGACCATGTACCGGTTCCCCTCGAGAATATATCTGAATGGAAAAGCGGTAATAACGAGTAAACCAGAGAAGGATAAATGTGATCCGCTGCAAAAAGTTAACAAATATAAAACCACTATTGACTTTTTCGTAGAGCGTAGTGTATATTTGAATTGGATATATTGAACCGGTTCAAATTATATTTAAGCACCATGGCAATACAGCTTGAAAGCAGCATATAAACGGGAGAAAGGCTATGTCGGTTACAGTCAGAGATGTGGCAAAAAGAGCGGGGGTATCGGTGGGCACCGTTTCCAGGTACCTTAACGGATACTCGCTGCGTGAGGAAAACAGGCAGCGGATCAAGGAAGCGATTGATGCCCTGGGCTTCAAGGAAAACATCATAGCAAAGGGGCTTAAGAACAATCGCTCCATGGCCATCGGCGTGGTTTTAGCCAGTCTTACCGACATCTTTGCGACTTCCATTGTGACTGCCGCCGAAAGGATTGCAGCAAAGGAGAATTTCAGCTTTATTGTCTGCGACTATGAGGGCAGCCTTGAAAAGATGGTGCAAAAACTGGATTTTCTGCGGTCACGCTCCGTCGACGGGCTGATTCTGTTCCCCAGCGGGCACAGCTGCCCTAAGGTGCTGCAGGCCTATCTGGACGCAGGCATCCCTGTCGTAATTGTAAATGATGATATGCCGGCCTTCCGCACGGACAAGGTCACCGTTGACAATTCAAACGCTTCTTTCCGTGCGGTGGAATGGCTGATCCATTCAAATCACCGGGATATTGCAATCATAAACGGAGATACTGAGGTATACACAGGCAGAGAAAGGCTTAAAGGGTACCTTGAGGCGCTTCAGGTATATGAAATCCCGATTAATAAGCAGTTCATCACCTGCGGACATTTTTCCCACAAGGGCGGGTATGAAGCGGCAAAGACTCTACTGACGCTGGAAACCCCTCCCACTGCCTTGTATATTACAAACTACTATATGACCTTTGGGGCAATTATGGCAGTCAATGAGCTGAAAATATCGGTGCCGCAGCAGCTATCCATAATCGGCTTTGACCATTTTGAAATTTCTGATGTCATAAACCCGTCGCTGACGGTAATTGAGCAGCCCACCGACAAGATAGGTGAAATGGCGGCTAAAACTGTTATTCGTCGTATCAGGGGAGACTACAGCGATTTCCCTGTGGACTTGAGTATCAAAACCCGCATGCTTGTTAGGGATTCCGTGCGCCGTTTGGAATTGTGATGACTGGATATTGCTGCTCTAATTGAACCGGTTCAAAATTTGTGATAATTTAGATTCCAGAAGAGTGTGCTGCAGCATCAATATGCACGCTACTGCCGGCAAGAGGCTAGGCAGCCAGTAGATCGTAACAAAGATGTCTGTTGCATCAAAATGCACGCTACTGCCGGCAGGAGGCTGAGCAGCCAGTAGACCGCACGAGATGTCTGTTGCATTAATCTGCACGCTACTGCCGGCAAGAGGCTGAGCAGCCAGTAGACCGAAACAAGGCATCAGTTGCATCAATCTGTATGCATATACTGGCAGTAAGCACCAAGGCATTATTATAATTAATGGCAAGGAGGCATGAGAAATGGGCAAGATGAGATTCAGACAGGTACACCTGGACTTTCACACCTCGGAGAAAATTGCAGGTATAGGGGAGCGCTTCGATCCCCAAGAGTTTGCGAAAACGCTGAAGGAGGCGGAGGTAGACTCCATTACCTGCTTTGCCCGCTGCCATCATGGCATGGTTTACTACGATTCCGATGAATTCCCCAAACATCCCTACCTGAAAAGAAACCTGCTTAAAGAGCAGATCGATGCCTGCCATGCGGTTGGCATCAGGGTGCCGATCTACATTACCGTCGGCTTTGATGAATATACAGCAAGGAACCATCCCGAATGGATTGAACGTACCTCCGACGGAAGGCCTTGCGGGGCAGGACCTCTGCAGGCAGGCTGGAGGATTTTATGCTTCAATACCCCCTATGTTGATTATGTTGAGAGGCAGACCATCGAGGTCCTGGAGAAGTTTGGCAGTGATGTGGACGGCCTTTTCTTTGATATCATATTTCAGGACGCCTGCTGCTGCACATACTGCATGGAGGGGATGGAAAAGGAAGGGCTAGATCCTGAATCGGAAGCCGACAGGCTGAAATTTGCCAGGATGAAGGTCAATCGCTTCAAGGAAAGAATGACAGCCACGGTACGCAAATACAACAAGGACTGCACTATTTTCTACAATTCAGGCCACGTAGGCCCTTACATCCGTGAGTCGCTTAATACCTACACCCATCTTGAGCTGGAATCCCTTCCTAGCGGCGGCTGGGGCTACGAGCACTTCCCGATTACCGCACGCTATGCCAGAAATCTGGGTTATGAGTTATTGGCCATGACCGGGAAGTTCCATAAATCGTGGGCAGACTTCGGAGGCTTCAAGAACCAGCCTGCTCTGGAGTATGAATGCTTTACCGCCCTTGCCAACGGTGCCAAATGTTCGGTGGGAGATCAGCTGCATCCATCAGGAGCCATTAACAAGGCCACTTACCAATTGATAGGAAGCGTGTACAAGCAGGTGAAGAAGAAGGAAGCCTGGTGCGATGACACCGTCCCTGTCAGCGAAATCGGCGTTATCACCCCGGAGATCGTAACAAAGGAAAAAGTGCGGCTGCATCCTGCTATAAAAGGAATTTACCGCATGCTTACGGAGGCCCACTACCAGTTTGACATAATCGACGACAAAATGGATATGAACCGCTACAAGGTGGTTATTCTACCCGACATAATCGGAATAGACAAGGAGCTTAAGGGAAAACTGGAGGAATATCTGCAGAATGGCGGCAGGCTGGTGCTCTCCCACAAATCCGGCATGGACAAATCCTATCAGGAATTTGTCCTGGACGGAATTGGTGTTGAGCTTATCGGTGATGCGCAGTACTCACCGGATTATGTTGTAGCCGGAAAAGAAGTCAGTGAAGGTCTGCTGGACACCGAATATGTAATGTATGAAAAGGGCCTTTGGGTGAAGCCCCTTGAGGGGACCGAGATTCTGGCTGCCATCCATAACCCCTATTTCAACCGGGCTTACAATCATTTCTGCTCCCATTACCAGACCCCGGTTGACAAGGACAGCGGCTATCCGGCAATTACCCAGGCCGGCGATGTGATATATTTCAGTCATCCGATTTTCTCGATGTATGCCCTCCATGGCCTGCGCGCCTATAAGCTGCTTTTCTTGAACAGCTTAAGAAGGCTGCTCCCCGATGAAGACAGGGTAATGCAAACCAATGCCCCGACTACGGCGCAGATTTATGTAAACTACCAGAGCAGCTATGACCGCCATGTGATCCACGTGCTTCATTATATACCGGAGCGTCGCTATGAAGGTATTGACACCATTGAGGATGTCATCCCGCTCTATAATATCAGCCTTAAGACAAGGCTGCCGAAAAAGCCTTCCAGGGTTTATCTGGCTCCCTCCAACAAGGAGCTGGCTTTCAAAACCGATGGTGAACACACTGAGGTTGTTATACCAGAGATAGTGGGTCACGAAATGGTCGTATTTGAATAGTTAATGTGGAACCAGAAAGGTTTACCAAATAAATTAAAGGAGGAAGACAATATGGCAAATGTAAAGGACATGAAGGTAAATGCCCCGGTAAACAGGCTCCGGGGTGCAATGCCAAAGATAGGCATAAGGCCTGTCATTGACGGACGCCGCCGTGGCGTGAGGGAGTCCCTGGAGGATCAGACCATGAATATGGCAAAGGCAGCAGCCAAATTCCTGTCTGAAAACCTTCGCCATTCCAACGGCCTTCCGGTAGAATGCGTCATAGCCGATACCTGCATAGGCGGTGTTGCTGAGGCTGCGCAGGCCGCTGAGAAATTCGCCAGGGAAGGCGTTGGCGTATCGATTTCCGTAACCCCATGCTGGTGCTATGGTGCAGAGACAATGGATATGGATCCCACCATTCCGAAGGCAGTCTGGGGCTTCAATGGCACAGAGAGACCCGGTGCCGTTTACCTGGCAGCCGTTTTGGCAGCCCACAATCAGAAGGGGATTCCCGCCTTCGGCATTTACGGCAAGGATGTTCAGGATGCCGGAGATACCACGATTCCCGCGGATGTTCAGCAGAAGCTGCTGCAGTTTGCAAGGGCCGGCCTGGCGGCTGCGACCATGAAGGGCAAGTCCTACCTGGCGATGGGCGGCACTTCCATGGGCATAGCAGGATCAATCGTCAATCCTGACTTCTTTGAGAATTACCTGGGAATGCGGGTGGAGCAGATTGACATGTCTGAATTTGTCCGCCGGTTTGATGAAGAGATTTATGACAAGGAAGAATTCGCCAGGGCCCTGGCCTGGGTAAAGGAAAACTGCAAGGAAGGCAGAGATCCGAACCCTCCTGAGATTGAATCATCCAGGGAACAAAAGGACAAGGATTGGGAGACGGTTGTGAAAATGACCCTGATTGCCAGGGATTTGATGATTGGCAATCCCAAGCTGGCTGAGCTCGGCTACGGGGAGGAGGCCCTCGGACACAACGCCATAGCTGCGGGCTTCCAGGGCCAGCGCCAATGGACGGACCATTTC
>Ga0172382_10014451_pt1 | contig 10046 bp, 3 predicted proteins | sample Leawel138RmetaG_FD_122245 | JGI IMG/M metagenome (GOLD analysis project Ga0172382, IMG submission 122245) | Leachate microbial communities from a municipal landfill in Southern Ontario, Canada - Leachate well 138R metaG | ecosystem: Engineered > Solid waste > Landfill > Unclassified | place... | reverse complement strand
TGGCCCGGTGTTCTGAAGCTCGACTGCGTGCAAATGGAAGTCATGTTCACCCACTTTACTCCCGCCGCTGATCCTAGATGCGTTCGCCTTAAAATAATCAAAGGCAATCTTCACCTGCTCTTTAGCCGCACTGGAGTTCCATAGCCCGGATGTGGCCAACTTGCCGGAGCCTTTGGTAACCTGAAGTTCCAGCCGGTATAAGCCAGGCATCCCTTTGTTGCTGAGACCAATGGTGTGAAGGAATCCGGGCTTACCAGGGCCTTCTGGGATCAGGCCACCGCCACCCTGCTCTTTGACTGATACGAAATGCTCTTCCAGCGAATCATTGTCGATGTAACTGAAGTGGACATCGTAGAACTCCATGCCACCAATCTTTTTGAGTTGTTCCTTCACCCGGCGTCGAACCTGAAGGGCATACTCCAGGCACTGGCGAACATCCTCTTTCTCGAACTGTCCATGCGGGAAAAGCAGTTTCAGTAAACCGGAGACTGTCTTGCGTACCGCGATCACATCACGCTGGTTCAGGTTGTTCCCCAGCTTAAAGTATTTCTCGATAGCATCTGCGAAGCTGCGCTTGCGCATCTCCCGATAGAACTCTGCCAGGTAGTCAACAATCAAGCCGTAACGGTTGGTGAAATACTCAGGCCGCATCTTGGGGATTTCCCAGCCTGGGATGTAGGCATGGAAACGGTCAAAGAAAGCGGAGTCGATCATGGCATCCGGGAATGGTGCCAGCAGATGACTTGTTTTCACTAAGGACTCAACGCTCTGGTTGATGTTGCCTACAAACACCATAGAGGCGGAAGCTTCCATCTGTTCACGGCCACGGGCAAAGGAACCAGAAGCCATATAGTCCTTCATGATCTGGACACCATCTTTGTCCTTGAAGGAGATCCCGGCCACCTCATCGAAGGCAACCAAGTCCCAAAGCCCGACCAGACCAATTCGGCGTGAACTCATGTTGTAAAACAGGTTGGCCACGGTCGTTTGGCCGCCAGACACCAAAATGCTGTTGGGGGAGCATTCCTTGTAAATATGGCTTTTACCTGTCCCGCGTGGACCCAACTCACAGACGTTGTAGTTGTTTTCAACGAAAGGAATCATCCGAGCCAGAATGTGCCACTGCACATCGACACCCAATGCCGCAGGCTCCATACCGACCGATCGAATAAGGCACTCACGCCACTGATCCGTTGTCAGTGCGGCTCTCCCCTGGAAGAGCTCGTCCATATTCATATTGGGCATCTGGATTGGCTTGAGCAGCGTTACCCCGAAAGGCGAACCGGTCTGCCCTTCCTCATGGTAATAACTCAAGGTGGCAATCACCCAAATACCGCCCACCAGCAGCTTTTCGTACTCTTTGACAATCCCAGAGGAAATTTCAGCATTTCTGATACCCAGGTTACTGAAGGAGGCCTCATACTTGTCCTTATGCTCATTCAGCTTCACTGTCACCCGATCGATGACTTTAAAGGTGCCGCGCTCCTTGACCAGTGACTTAACCTTCTCAGCCTCATCCGGGCGAACGTAATTCTCTGCCAACACGGTTTTGACGTTGTTCAGCCCTTGCTCAATGATGTCTGGATCATCAGACGCGCAGTACATGCCAAGCAGGTATTCGAGCACATAGACAGGGACATTCGCCCCTTCTTTAATGAGCTTGGTGAGATCCTTGCGAACCACACGACCCGCAAAGTGCTCATTCAGCAGTTGATCTAATTCTTTATCGTTAGCGGATTCCATACTCGGCACGCTCTATCGTCAAATCATGGTTAAAAGAAGTCATCGGTAAACGCCAGGTCGATGGTGACCTTATAGCGCTCCATCTCGGTATTCAGGTCCTTGTCCTTGAGCACCAGGAAGTAATCCTTCTTCCGATCGAAGTCCGTCCCAGACAGTGAGAGTCGTACTTGCTTGACCCGCTCCGCGACCGAATCGGTTGCACAGTCAAAGGTCACCGTCTCTTCGCTGGAGATCTTGCTATCACCGTCGTAGATGGCCACTGACACCGTGACCGGTGTAATCAAATCACTGACCACTTCGGTCTGCATCAGGTCGAACTTCTGGATGTTGTTCACCATCTTCAGGGTGGACTTGGTGGAAATGACCCCTACTTTTCGCTTGGTACGCTTCTCGGCTTTTTCGCCACGAAGCTGTTTGACGGTCAATACCGGCACGACAATCTCTTGCGGCATAACCCCACCGTGGACAAAACGTGAACCGCCCACGAAATGGAATCGGTTGGCCCCCTTCGGTACCCAGAAGTCTGTATCTGAAGCTGTTCCGGCTGTTGCCTTGGTTGAGCCCGTCCAGGCTTCTTTGGTATCTGGCAGACCAAAGCCCACCACATAGCGCTTTTTGTTCTTCAGCGCATTGGTTGGCTTTTCAGCCAGAGAGGAGCGATCGGCAGCCTCCAGCTTACTTTGCTGGAATAAGAACCCGTGATCTGCCGTTATGAGCACCGTCGATGTATTGAAGTGCATCAGGATCTTGCGGCTCAACTCGGTCAACTCCTCGATGGCGTGTTCAACAGCCATGAAGGTTTCTGATTCCGTTGATGAGCTATCGCCTCGCGCATCCACTACATTGTGGTAGACATAGACCAGCTCCTGATCTTTGAGGGCTTCCCGGCCTTCATCCCTCGACCAGGCTTTAACGGTTTCTGCTGTCACGGCCAGACCGCCATGAGCTGCAAGGATCTTGGTTCTTGCCGCTGTGCCCTTGCTGGATTGTCCATCCACAAATACGTCATCTGACGCTGTTTCACGGTACTCCAGCGTTTTATGCGGCAAGAGGGAGGCCATCCCCAGTGTCGTATAACTTGGGACAACGCCCAGTTGGGAAGACAGGGTAGCTTCAGAGTAGCGCTTGTTGTTGATTCGATCGCGAAGCTCAACTGCCGCCTCATAGCGGAAGGCATCACTGATAATGACCACAACCCGGCGCTTTGTTGCCTTGGAAAACAACGGTTTCACCAGCCCCTGAAAGAAGTCCTGCTGATTGGGTATTCCAGAAAAGCGCCACTGAGATAGACGTTGCTCCGCCTCGATGCGGTCACCCCAGTTCTTCGCCAGGTTGTCGATGTACCAGTAGGCGTAGCAATTCTCCACTTCGTCATCGAGTTTCTTCAGTATCTCAACATGCGCACGCTGGGACGCTTCACAGTAATGACGGTAGGCCATATCGAAGCGGTATAGGTCTCGCTCGTACGCCTTGTATAGAGCCTCACTCGACTCAAAGTGGAATCCGCTATCATGCTGAATACGCAAGCTGAAGAGGTCGATAGCAGCCTGCAATGCGGTATAAACGGTGCGGTACTTCCGGCGCGTCGTGTCGTCTTTATGCTTGGAAGCCCAATAACCGTCCAGGCGCGACGCGATCATTGCACGGAAACGTTCCAACTCTCCTTTGGGAGCATGAGGAATGGCCACGGCCAGATCGACAATAATCTTCTGTTCCACGGCCTCAAAGGTGACAACATCGCTGAGTTGGTCGGTATCGAATATACCCATCTTGTCTTTGATCCGCAGCGCGATCGCCACCCATCCGGACACGGCATCGAACGCTTTGTAATAGCGTGAGCTGTCTCGCCAGCGTGAAAGCAATGCTCTGGCTGTCGCACGGGAGCTGGCCGAAGACATGACCAATTCTTGAGCCCAGCCGGGAACATCACCTACGCTCTCGCAGAAGCCGGTAACCAGCAGCCGGATGAAGAAATGCCCCAGCTTGAACTGTGCTTCTCCCTTCAACTCCTCTACCGTAGCCGGGTAACCAATTTCGGACTGAAGCGCAGCTACCAATGCCGGGATTAAGTCGTACTTTTCAAGTTCATTGAGTGAAGCTGGATTGGCCTCCAGGCCAAGGTCATCCGCTACCGTCTCTTCCGCAAGCGCCAGGATCACATGAGGGAGATCACAGCTTTCCGCCTTCACCACAGAAGCAATCATGCCCATGTCCAGATCAGACTCATCAAAGTCAGGTTGAACATAGCGTTGCAGTGCCGTCAGCCTTGCTTTGCTGGCAAGGAATTTGTCTCGCTTGGCCAGGTGCTCTCTCAAGCTTTGCTGGTGCAACCCAAGCTCGTTGAAGATGATTGAGAACCGGTCGGCGTAGAAGCATCTGGAGTACAACTTGATGTCGAGCAACCAGTCTCTTTCTACATCTGGCTCGGCAAATGGGAAGTACAGGAGATACTTTCCGGCCTTGTCTTCCAATTCCAATTTGAGCTTGGTACCCAATGCTGATTCATTGGCCATGTTGAGGATCTGCACGTCCACGAGAGAGGGGGACGGGAGCTCATCCACAAATGACTGCTCCGGGTCATACCAGAACACCAGACGATGATTCTCTTTGTAGAAGGCCTGCTCAAGGCCCTCTCGAAGCTGGTTCAGGTTCATGACAGATCTCCCGAAGGAGAAAAATCGATGTCTGCAAGATGAAGTAACCGCCCTTTAAAATCAAAATCTCCTAGTGCAATACCCCACCGCTGTTCCATAAAGCTCAGCAAATCTAATCCGCGTTTTAGAATTTGCGTCGGGGTCCAATCCGGGCATTGAGCAACTTCATTTTCTGACACTGAACCGTTGTAATAACCTACACCATCGCCGTTATTCACTTTTTTCGGGAAACTATCATTCTGTAGAACGGAGTTCTTTGCTCTAGAAAGTGGAAGTAAATTGCCTAGCGAATGGGTTAGGTAGTACTGTTCCCAATCATTAAAGTGACCAAAACGCTCCTGCCAGTAGGAGTTGTCTGGAGTCTGCGGAAAGACATGTTCTAGTGTCACATGATCTTTCTTATATGAATTTAAGACTTCCCAAGACAGTTTGCTGGTTGACTGCCGTCCTTTCTCTTTCAGCCAGTGTTCGTGTTCATACAAAAAATATCTAACTCCATCCCAGCTATAAAAGCCGTTTCTCTCTAGATCATATTTTTCTCTAATATGTGACATAAACTTTTCAGGATCGTAATACTTCTCAATCCAGCGATCGATCGTCTCCAAGACTTCAGAGATGTCTCTCTCACCTGTTAATAGCTCTCGGGACATGGTGAAAAATTCCGTATCACCGGTATTGGATCGTCTTTGACTTAAATTGAATAACGTAAAATTGTACCTTTCTGCAGAAGTTAGTAGTTCTGTTATTTTTTCTGGTGCTTGTTTTGAAACAAATGCTGAAAGGATTAATGGCTTAAACGATCTAAAACTGAGACGCTCTAATCTATCAAGCCAAACCTTTTGAGAATCGGATAGCTCGTTAGACTGGGCATAATATGGGTTATGCATGTAAAACCAGTAAACGATCGACTGCTGTAAACTACGCACATAATCAGATATTTCTTCGATTCTTAGTGCATCATTGGGTGACTTTGGATGTGTGACATTTCTAGCACTGAACTTTTCATCCAGCAGAAACTTAATATAGTCGTCACCTTTTTTTCGCGTGTATTTAAAATACATCGTCCAATGATTACGAAGGAAAAGATTGTCACTTAAAGGAACATCAGGGTTCTTTCCTAGATACTCATACATGGTCTTCCATGCGTCGTTTATGTTGATTCTAAGCTGTTCTCGCCCATCGTTATCTTTGAACAGTGTAGATAGATATATCAGTCTGTTCTTAAGGAGCTCTAAGCTTGTCAGAGGCTTACCACGATTATTCATCGTTTCAAAAGTGACGAAGACATCAATTTCCTCATCAATTTCGTACAAATTGAACTTCAACTTCTGAGTCAGTTTTTTATATATCAGTGCAATTTCATCTACCGACATATCCTTGAGCTGGTCTTGAAAGTAGCTCTTAGCAAAGCTTAGATTTCTCGTATACAACGTCTCCAAAAACTGATTTGAGCCAGAGTGCTCACCAAATATCTTGGTCTTCATATACTCATCACTTGGGTTGTCTTTTTCATACCCAAATAAGAAGCTTTGCTGGAGCTTATTGTCTGCCTCAAAGAATATGAACTGCTTTCGGATAGAACTAATCGATTGATAGTTCAGCTCAGTGTCTTTTTGGACAGATTCCAAGATCGCTTGCAGTAGGATCATCGAGGTAGTTAGTCGCTGCTGCCCATCAACCACATAGAAAGGTCTGAATCCAACACCTTCTATTAACCAAAGATCCTTCTCCCATTTCTGGTATAGGTTAGCCTTCACAGGCTCAAGAGTGATAACACCGGTGTAATGAATTCGATCATTTTCGAGTTGAAGAATATCTTCCCAAAAGTCCTCAACCTGGTGCTCCTTCCAAGCGTAACCCCTCTGATAGTCAGGGATTCGTAGTATGCGGCGTTCGAAAATATCGCTAAGGCTATTCAATTTCATGATAAAACCTCCGGAGCCTCGCCGGTAATGGCTTTCACTTCTGCCAGCAAATCACCAAATTTACCGTAGTTGACCTTTACGCCATCATCCAGGTCCAGGCTTATTCTCTTGTCAGCAAAGTGGCGTAACTTTTCATCGAACTCGCTCAACTCCGCCTGTTGTTTGTGCAGTTGAGCGATCTCCTTTTCTAAGCGCTTTACTTCTGCTGCAGAACCACTGGCCTCTTTATCGTTCTCCAATTTTTGTGCATAGGCAGCCATCTTCGCTGTCAGGGGAATGACATACTGGGTACGCATGCGCGCTAAGGTGCCTTCATTGTAGCGATGTAAATACACTAAGCATTGAAAGGCTTTTTGTTTGCCGCTGGTGAACAGCCAATAAATGGGACGTTTTTTGTAGGTTTGGGTGTGGTCTTTATAGAAGCTATCGCACAGGTAGCGGCGAAGGGTTTCGCGGCTACTTTCGCCTTTTTTGGGTGATAGGTTGTCCGCCAAGAAGGCGAGGTTTTCTTCTAGGTGTGTAGCATCCCACGCGACAGCAATAAATTCTTCCAGGCGATTGGCGGCATCGTCGTTAAACCATTCTTTGTCGGTGAGTGGAATAATGCCGTCGTCATCGGCTTTGAAGGTTTGATAACGAGCTGGATCAAAACCTTCGTTGCCGCTGTGAGCGTAGATAAGACCGGGTTCATCGAGGCTGTAGCGACCCATCATGCAGCCGATGGAATAGGAAACCAATTCTCTAACAGTATCTGATTTAAAGGAGTTATCCAGCTCTTGGTCGCTTCTGTTACCACCATAGCGGTAATGTGGATTGCAGGTTAGCGTAATCTCACTCAAAGAAACTTCGGGCAAAATCTCATCTTGCAGTCCATAAATTTGAATGAAATACTCATTGTTTTTTTCTTCAAGCGATTGGACATTGAGGACTATTTCTTTAGATTGTTCCCTCAACATGTTATAGCTTGAAAGTACAGATTCATTCTGCTCAACGGCCATCAAGGGAAGGACACTGAAATCCCAAGACAACTCTGATGAATTCCAATCTAATTTATGTGCTGCAATCAATCTACCTACAATAGTTTTGATCTGATTGGTATCACTTTGTATCAGGAATGGCAAGTTCGCTATATTTCCAGCTTGAAAGTTAAGAGTTGGATTTAATACCTTTAGCATTGAGCTGGAAACTTTCGCGTTTAAGAATCCGAGAATTGCCTCATGGCTAACGTTTATGGGGAAACAAGCAGAACCACCAGCATCAAATAGCTCGCCTCCACCACTATAACGAGCGGAAAAGTCAGATGAAGTCACTGCGCCCCAGTTATTATTTTCTCTGAAAATGTAGTCAAGATTGAAATTGGTTGCCCAAACTCGGTCTTCATTAGGGTGACGAGCAGTTTGTAATAGCTCACCATCATTTTCCCAGTTAACCACATCAAATTTATTGCCATACCATTTTCTATAACCTCCTCCCTTGAGATAAGAAAACCACTTTTTCCCCGATGCTTTGGCAGATTCCCTATTTTTATATTTATCCAGGCCATTTTTATTTAAAGAAACCTCGTACCAGTCTCGAACGTAAACCTCATTACGAGCTGTAACCATACCTTTTCGCGTAGGGGCGACGCTTTCAAACCTAGGAGAGTCTCTAAAAGAATTTCTTATTGATTCACTAACCCAATACGCCACCGGACTACCAGGAATTTTTTTGAATTCATCTTGAGCGACCTGCTTTAACCGCTCATTCTGCACAGGGAAGTGAGATGGGACGCCCTCATCATTGATATCGGATATAGTTGCGTATGAATAGCTTCCAATGTAATTCGAAATAGCATTGTTGCGTAAAATGGTTGCTGCTGTACCAAAAGCGATACCCATTACGCCATTTGTCATATGTACCATCGCTGCAATTGTTTTTTCACGCAATATCCTTTCACGCATTTTTTCAAACGACGATAAAAACATCCAACTCTGCATTGTCACCATAGCGTTATAGCCAAGGTTTTTTGCCAAGGTATAGCCGCGCTCAATAAAGCTAGCGAACAAATCGCTTTTAGCATCGGGGAAGTTATCGGCTGCAAATTTCTTTAAGGTTGGGTTCATGCCTTTGCCGCCCATATACGGCGGGTTAGCCACAACAGAATCATATTGTTGCGCCAACAACTCGGCTTGTTTTACTAAAGTCTGTAAATTTTCTAGGGACTCTTTTACAAATAAATCATCAGCATTTAGTTCACTGATTTGTTTCAGCGCTGACAATTTTTCTTTTAGTGCGCTCGGTACTTGAATAAGCGAACCAAAGGTTGTCGCGTGTTCAAATAGATTTTTAAGCTCGATTAGATCATTCGCATCCAATCCGTATTGCGCAAGATTAACTCCGCCCACCAAGGCATCCACATCAAACCCTTTGCTATCCACCATAGCCATGACATTGAGCTTAATATCCCGCTCAAACAAACGCCGGTCATCGTCACGGCCTTTCATCATAAGCGCAAAACCAGTGAGCTGTGCCGCACGTTGGTCTATATCTAAACCAAACAGATTTTTTTCTAAAATGAGTTGCGCAATATCGCGCTGGCGGTAACCGCGCTCTAAATAAATCGCCTTAAACAAATCGTAGGCTTCTACCAATATATGGCCAGAACCACAGGCGGGGTCTATTAGCGTTAGCTCTTCTGGGTTGAGTGCGCTGGGGGTTATGGCTTTTAGTTGTGCATTAACTTCATCGGTTTGCTGCGCGGGTGTTATGTAGTATTCCATGTGTGCTTTTAAGGGCGACTCTGGGTAGGTGGCCAACCACTGCGCGCCCAAGGAGTTTTGCACCATGTACTTCACAATCCAGTTGGGTGTGAAGAGCTGGGTAGCGGCGGGAATATCTTCTGATTTCACCACTTTGCCGATGACTTCATCTTTCTTTTCGGAAATGTAGAACTGGTAAAGCCAGCCAATAATTTCTACGCTGTGCCAATCTTCCTCGGGGATTTCATTGACCAATTCATGAATTAAAGAATCGGTTTTGGTGAGGTTTTCGGGCAGGAGTAATTCGATTTCGTCGTCTACCGCTTCAAACAAAAAGGGCATGGCTTTGTGTAGCGCATGGCATTGGGCGAGTAGAAGTTCGCGGTAAAGCAATTCGTCTTGGGTGCCATCGAGCTTGAGGGCGCGGATTTTGGTTTGGTCTAGGCCTGCAAGTTCTATATCTAAACAGTCGTCTAAAATCTGAAAACTACCCGCCTGATTTGGCGAGCTTAATACGCGGCGGCCATGTTCTAAATAATCCTTCAACTCCATGTAGCGAATTGCGCACAGGCGGTTAAACCAGCTGTAGGCGACTTGCTCAATCACTTGGGTGAAGCCGAGTTGTTTGATTTTTTGTACCAGCGCCGCGCGGGGCTTGATGATGCTGGCAGGGAAAGGCCGCCCGTCTATAAATGCAAGATCCCCTTTTTGCTCCAATGGTGCTATGCCGCTGGCAGTGATCCCATATTTCGCTGCCTGTTTACTCATGGCCTCAATGAAGGCTTTCCGGGCTTTGGGTGCGTATTTTTTTACGTTGTTGGTGTTCATGTGATTGAAGCCTTTAGCGAATATTTATAGAAAGCCTTAGCGAATACGCACGCGCTTTTCATTGCGAACAATGCTCTTCAACTCAGCTTTGAGGGCTTCCACAAACTGGTCGATGGATTCTTCAGTTTCCAAGTACACGCCTTCACAGGTCTTGTTGT